>JAANMY010004396.1_pt1 | contig 10641 bp, 7 predicted proteins | sample 7279691 | NCBI WGS metagenome assembly JAANMY01 (sample SAMN14094543, study PRJNA606508) | bioreactor metagenome | isolation source: A lab-scale SPAN reactor treating ammonium-rich wastewater day 388 | place: Ireland: Galway | collected 2018-02-07
GCAGGCCCTCGGCCCGGGCGATGCGCAGCGCCGCCTGCATCACCGCGATGGCGACGGGGTAGTAGCGGCCACCGCGCGACGATTGCCCCATTACCGATGAGAAGGCCGCGGTCCTTTTCCGGAATACTGGCCCCGCAGCCAGTGTCCGGCCTGCACCGCAGGCATCCCCAAGCCGTTGCGACCGGCAGGTGGTGGGCCGGCTCGCGATCGCGGCCGAAGCGGCGCTTGGGCCCTTCCCGATCCCCGATCTCGCGCTGGCCGGCGACGCCGAGGCCGAACTGGCCGACGGCCCTGCGCTCGCGGCCGAAGATGCGCTGCGCCGCCGCCTCGCCGAAAGCCGCCGCGCCGATGCCGAGGCCGGCCGCGCGCTGGCCGGCCCGCACCGCAGCGACCTCGTCGTCCACCACCGCGCGAAGGCGATGCCGGCCGCGCTCTGCTCCACCGGCGAGCAGAAGGCGCTGCTCGTGGCCCTCATCCTCGCCGCCGCACGGCTCTTGAAGTTGCAGCGCGGCGCAGCACCTTTACTGCTGCTGGACGAGATCGCGGCGCATCTCGACGCAGCCCGGCGCGCCGCGCTGTTCGACGAGATCGAGGCCTTGGGCGCCCAGGCCTGGATGACCGGCACCGACGCCGAGCTGTTTGCGGCCCTGGGCGGCCGCGCGGCCTTCGTCGCCGTGGCTGACGGCACGCTGCGCACCGCACCGCAACCCCTGGACAAGCGATGAGCGACGAGAAGAACGGCAACGGCAATACCTACGGCGCCGAATCGATCAAGGTGCTGCGCGGGCTCGACGCCGTGCGCAAGCGCCCGGGCATGTATATCGGCGACACCGACGACGGCTCGGGCCTGCACCACATGGTCTACGAGGTCGTCGACAACGCGATCGACGAGGCGCTGGCCGGCTATTGCACGCGCGTGGACGTGACCCTGAATCCCGACGGCTCGGTGACCGTCACCGACGACGGCCGCGGCATCCCGACCGATATCCACGCCGAGGAAGGCGTCTCGGCCGCCGAAGTGATCATGACCCAGCTCCATGCGGGCGGGAAATTCGACCAGAACTCCTACAAGGTCTCGGGCGGCCTGCACGGGGTCGGCGTCTCGGTCGTCAACGCGCTGTCGGAGACGCTCGATCTCCGCATCTGGCGCGACGGCAAAGAGCACTACATGCGCTTCAAGCACGGCGACCCCGAGGCGCCGCTGAAGCCCGTCGGCGAGTCGAAGGGCAAGCGCGGCACACAGGTGACGTTCCTGCCTTCGAAGCAGACCTTCACGAAGACCGATTTCGATTTCGCGACGCTCGAGCACCGCCTGCGCGAACTGGCGTTCCTCAACTCGGGCGTGACGCTCACGCTTTCGGACGAGCGTGGCGTCGAAAAGAAAGCCACCGAGATGCGCTACGAGGGCGGCATCGAGGCCTTCGTGCGCTACGTCGACCGCAACAAGCAGGCGCTGCATCCGCCGATCACCCTGATCGGCAAGAAGGACGGCATCGACGTCGAAATCTCGATGCAGTGGAACGATTCGTATCACGAGACGACGCTCTGCTTCACGAACAACATTCCGCAGAGCGACGGCGGCACGCATCTGGCCGGCTTCCGCGCCGCGCTGACGCGCCAGATCAACAAGTTCGCCGAAGACCTCGGCATCGCGAAGCGCGAGAAGGTGCAGCTTTCCGGCGACGACGCGCGCGAGGGCCTCACCTGCGTTCTGTCGGTGAAGGTGCCGGACCCCAAATTCTCGTCGCAGACGAAAGACAAGCTCGTCTCCTCCGAAGTGCGGCCGGCGGTCGAGAGCTTCCTGAACGACCGCCTGCAGGAGTGGTTCGAGGAGAACCCTCAGGAGACGAAGAAGATCATCGGCAAGATCGTCGAGGCCGCCGTCGCGCGCGAGGCGGCGCACAAGGCCCGCGAACTGACGCGCCGCAAGGGCGCGTTCGACGTCTCCTCCCTCCCCGGCAAGCTCGCCGACTGCCAGGAGCGTGACCCGGCGCTTTCGGAGATCTTCATCGTCGAGGGCGATTCGGCCGGCGGCTCCGCCAAGCAGGGCCGCGACCGCAAGTTCCAGGCGATCCTGCCGCTGCGCGGAAAGATCCTGAACGTCGAGCGCGCGCGCATGGACAAGATGCTCTCGTCCGCCGAGATCGGCACCTTGATCACGGCGCTCGGCACCGGCATCGGCCAGGACGAGTTCGACGCCAACAAGGCGCGCTATCACAAGATCATCATCATGACGGACGCGGATGTGGACGGCTCGCACATCCGCACCCTGCTGCTGACGTTCTTCTATCGCCAGATGCCGCAGCTCATCGAGAGGGGCTACCTCTACATCGCGCAGCCGCCGCTCTACAAAGCCAAGCGCGGCAAGTCCGAAGTGTATTTGAAGGACGATCCGGCGCTCGAGAACCACCTGATCGATGCGGCGCTCGACGAAGCCGTGCTGGAGCTCGCCGACGGCTCGCAGCGGGCCGGCGCCGATCTGAAAGAGCTCGTGCAGCAGGCGCGACGCATCAAGGGGCTGCTCAATCCGCTGATCCGCCATGTGGGCTCGGCCGATGTCGTGGAGCAGACGGCGATCGCGGGCGCGCTCAATCTCGCGATCCTCGAGGACGATGCGACGGCGCAAGCCGCCGCCGGCTATGTCGCGCGCCGGCTCGACGCATTGGCCGCCGAGCACGACAAGGGCTGGGTGGGCCATGTGCTGCCCGACGGCGGGCTCGAATTCGCGCGCACCTTGCGCGGCGTCGGCGAGCGCCACCGCATCGACGGCGCGGTGATCAAGAGCGCCGACGCGCGCCGCATCGACGCCGAGGCGCCCGCGCTTCAGGCGCTCTACGCGAAGCACGGCAATTTCAAGGTGAAGGGCGCCACCACCCTGATCACCGGCCCGCTCGGCCTCATCGCGGCCATCATGGCCGAGGGCCGCAAAGGCACCGGCATCCAGCGCTACAAGGGCCTCGGCGAGATGAACCCCGAGCAGCTCTGGGAAACAACGCTCGACCCCAACGCGCGCTCGCTGCTGCAAGTGAAAACCACCCACGGCGACCAAGCCGAAGACATCTTCTCCACGCTCATGGGCGACCTCGTCGAGCCAAGGCGCGAATTCATCCAGACCCACGCGCTCGAGGTGGCGAACCTCGACGTGTGAGGGCGTTGGATCAGGTTGTTTCGTGAAGATCGGCGCAATTCAATTTCCCGAATCTATCCTGTCGGCAATCCGAGATGGGCGCCTTGTGATTTTTGCCGGCGCTGGCGTGTCAATGGGCGCACCCGCAAACCTGCCAAGTTTTCGTGAGTTGGCGCAGATGGTCGCTTCGGGCACAGGCGAACATCAAGGAAAGGACGAACCTGAGGATCGGTTTCTTGGTCGATTAAAGCAAAAGCGAGTCGACGTTCACACAATCGCTGCACGTATAATCTCAAATGACAAATCGGAGCCAACCAGCCTACATCGCGATCTCCTTAGGCTCTCTTCAGTTGGTGCTACCCGCATCGTAACAACTAACTTTGACCTTCTATTTGAGAAGGCGGCGACAAGTCTTTATGGCATTGTGCCGGAGGTATATCGAGCGCCAGCACTTCCGCTCGGCCGCTCGTTTCAAGGAATCGTCCATGTTCATGGATCGGTCGATCGTATCTCCGATATTGTCCTAACTGACGTTGACTTTGGCCGCGCCTATTTGACAGAAGGCTGGGCTCGACGCTTCCTCGCCGACCTATTTCGCCATTGCGTTGTGCTCTTCGTTGGATACAGCCATAACGATGCAATTGTCAGCTACCTAGCGCGTGCTCTTCCCGAGGAAGAAGTCGGGCGCCGATTCGCCATCACACCCGATCATGATGATCCGCTGCGCTGGCGCGCACTAGGCGTTGAGCCGATCATCTATCCGCTGCCAGGCAAGTCCGACCACAGCTTGCTCAACGATGGTGTCAAGCGCCTCAGCGATCTCGTGGGACGCAGTACGCTAGATTGGCAAACTGAAATAAAGGAACTAGCCAGCAACCCCCCGCCTCTGGACCAAGAAGCCGCGGACATAGTCGATCATGCGTTGGGCCAAGCGGAAAGGACTCGTTTCTTTGTGGCATCAGCCCGCCACCCCGATTGGATCGCATGGTTGGATGCTCGGAAGCGCCTGAATTCTCTTTTCAAAGATGGCGACCTCGGAGAATGTGAGCGCACATTGGCTTCGTGGCTTGCCGAGCATTTCACTACGCAGCATGCCAATGCACTTTTCCTGCTTATTGCAAAGTACGGAACGCGGCTAAATCCATTTCTTTGGCATGCGCTCGGCCGAGAGTTAGGCGTCCCTGACCGTCCTGACCTTGAAGACAAGACGCTGCTTCGTTGGATTTCGCTGCTGCTGGCTACGGCACCCGCAGGATCGGACAAGACCGTCCTTTCGTGGCTGGGTGAGCAATGCCAAAAGCGCCGTTTGACCAGGGGTATGCTCGATGTCTTTGAAGCCCTTGCAAGTTCACACCTGGAGCTGAAGCAGGGAATTTCGCTATTCGACGACGAGAAGGGGGGTGCCTCATCACCGCAACTTGATGTTGAGGTCGAAATTGTCGGGGACCACTATGAGCTAAACGAATTGTGGGAGAAGGGATTCAAGCCAAATTTGGTCGAGCTTGCTGACAGCATCCTCGCGCGAACAGTCAAGAAGCTGGAAGAACACCATCTGGTGCTAGCTGCCTGGAACAAGGCGAACCGCGATTGGAGTTCAGCTAGCTTCGGGCGCTCCGCTATCGAACCCCATGATCAAGATGAGCCTCCCGAGGCAATCGACGTTTTGATTGACGCCGTGCGCGATTCACTTGAATCGCTTGCCAAATCTTCGGCTGCTAAGGGACGGTGGTGGATCGAACGGCTTGCTAGCTCTGAAGAACCCCTCGTGCGGAGACTCGCCGTACACGGAACGGCCGCGCGGAATGATCTCTCATCCGATGAAAAGCTGAATTGGCTGCTCAACAACATAGGACTTCATGACACGGCCCTGCATCACGAAGCATATCGCATCGTGAAGTTGACCTATCCCAACGCGGGTCCGCACTCACGCAAAGCGGTAGTCGACGCGGTACAATCATATCGCTGGCCAAATGAAGAGGATCCAGAAAAAGAACGGCGGACAGCCCGCGTTCAGTATGAGTGGCTGAACTGGATCTCGAATGCGGCGCCGGACTGCGCGTTGTCGCGCGCGGCGCTGGACAACATCAAGAAGAAGTATCCTAAGTTTGAACCGAGCGACCATCCCGATCTTACCCATTGGATGAGCTCTGGATGGACCGGCCCAATAAGCCCTTGGACCACTGACGAATTGCTTTCGAAGTCTGGCTCAAGTCAGCTGCCAGATCTTCTTACATTCAAAGGCGAGTCGTTCCTCGGACCTGATCGAGAGGGATTGCTTGCCGCCGTGGCGGAAGCGGCGAAAACATCGCCTGGATGGGGCCTCGAGTTAGCGAATGAGCTTGCGTCCCAAGAGAATTGGGACGCCGACCTATGGCAGGGGCTGATCAGCGCGTGGTCGAACGCGAACCATAGCGAGACAGAGTACGAGACGGCATTAAAGCTGCTGTCCAGAATTGCACTACTGACTAGATATTCCCGACTGGTTGCAGATTTTCTCTATGCGCTGGTAGCTGGCGGTGGAAAGCCATATGCCCTTCCGGTCCTTTCGCACGCTCATGAGGTCGCCGTTGCTTTATGGCGATCATTGGATAGGACCCAGGAAGAGCAGGAACCAGACTCGTGGCTGCAACGAGCCATCAACCATCCCGCGGGAAAACTCGCGCAGTTTTGGCTTCATGGCCTGTCGCGGTGGCGCCAGCAGCACGAGCTAAAGCCAGATACCATCGACGAGAAGTATCGCTCAGTTCTTACCGAAGCATTGGGCGAAGCAACAACTATCGCGCGGTTAGCAAAGTCAGTAATCGCTAGTCAGTTTGCGTTCTTGTTCTCGGCAGATCCAACGTGGACGACCGAGCATCTGCTTCCTTTGTTTTCCGGCGAAAGGGAGATGGCAGATTTCCGGGCAGCGTGGGACGGCTTTTCGTACTGGGGCCGCTTAACTCCCGCCGTTGCGGAGTGTCTCGAAACATCGTTTCTCTTTGCCGCGGAACGCGTCGACGTCGAATTGGTTGCTTGCAGTGACCGGTTCGTCGACATGTACACTGCCCTCCTCGTCCATTACGCGAGTGATGTCGTAACCAAGTGGATTCCGGCACTCTTCAAGGCTGCTACTGAGAAAACGCGAGGACACTTCACGTGGTCTGTGCAGACCTTTCTTCGCAAGATGGATGATGCTGCAAAGGCAAGCTTGTGGCAGCGATGGCTTAAGGGCTATTGGGAAAATCGGGTACTCGGCGTTCCACATCCGCTCGCCGTTCGCGAGGTCGAGGGAATGCTGGGATGGTTGCCACATCTCTCGGTTGTTTACGGCGAGGGTGTGGAAATTGCTGTTCGCATGCCCGCGGTTCCACTAAGGCACTCATCGCTGGTTCATGAGCTCGCGGGGTCTCAACTTTCTACAAAATATCCCGAAGCTACGGCGCGACTGCTCATTTACCTCGGCGGGTTGGATGCTCCGAGTTATATTTGGCACCGTGGCGCAGATTTGATCTCAAGACTTATAGCCTCCGGACTTCCAGAACACCTCGAGAAAGGATTGCAGGAAATCGGCGCAAGATTCAGCTTGAACCTGAGTTCGCCCATTCAGGACTAGCCCAGAGGAGCGGCCGTCACGCCATCAACCCCGGGCGTGGGCACCATGCAACACGTCATGCTGAGCGGCTCCCTTGGGCCGCGAAGCATCTCTCGACGCGGCGCTCGCCCGCCGGCAGCGACGTGCGCTCTCCAACGCCGTTTCCCGCTGCCGAGAGATGCTCCGCGGCCGCCCGAAGAGGGCGGCGCTCGGCATGACGGGTTTGAAGGCTCAGTAGCGATGCTCGAGCGCAATCCCCGGCTTCCCCCCGCCTTCCCATGTGAACCGATACCTTGCGTGCTTGCGCACATTGTTCACGAGCGCCGGGCGGAAGCAGGCGAGGCAGGTGCCGGGTTTGTGGCGGACGCTCGGATAGACGATGCCGAGCGCGCCGGCGGCGAGCAGGCGCTCGGCGAGAGCCTGCGATTCCACATACGAAGCCGGATCGAGGCAGGCGGAAAAGCCGCGCGCGGCGCGGAGATCGTGGAACTCCGCGGTGAAGTCGGCGAGGTAGTCGTCGTAGGTGATGCTCTCCGGTTCGTGCCATCCGACTTCGGCGAGCTCCACCGATTTGTGGAACGCGACCTCGGCCTGCGCCGTAGCGAGCGCGAAGGCGGCGTACCAGGCGCCGCGGTCGGGGCCGTTGAAGCGGCTGCCGAGCGGATGCGCGTGCGTGAACGCCGCGTCGACGATGCGGTAGTGCGGCACGCCGAAGACGAGCTCGTGCACGCCGATGCCGGGCAGAAGATCGTTCTCGGCCAGCAGCCGGTCGTTCGTGGCGCCGTCGAGCTCGAAGATCTCGGCGAGATGCGCGTCGTCGCCGGCGATGCGCACGAGGACGCTGTCTCCGCCCTCGCTGTATTTCGACGGGATCAGCCGGTGCGTATCGCGCCGCGCGAGACGGCGGACGGGCGGAAATTCAGCCGCGGCGGGCATCGAGCAGGCGGCGCACGGTCTGGAACGCGGTGAGGCCGCCCGCGATCATGTAGGCCAGCGGCGGCGCGCCGGCGAAGATGCGGTTGCTGTTCGGTAGCGAAACCCACGCATCGGCGAGCTTTTCGCCGTAAAGGATGTTGAGCGCCTTGAAGATGCCGACGAGATAAGAGATGCGACGGATCGTGTCTTCGTCGAGCGCGCGTGGGCGCGGATCGCGCTTCCAGGCATAGTAGGTGCCGTTCGAAATTCCGCCTAGCAGCGCGCGCGCATCCGCATCCTTGAGCGACCAGCGCTCTGCGATGGCGAAGAACGCGCGCAACGCGCCGCGCGCCAGCCGCTGCCGCTCCTTGGGCGCGGACAGATCGACGATCGGCGCCGGATCGTAGCGGGTGGCGGGATAGGCCGGGGCGGCGGTCATTCGAGTTCTCCAATATTGGAGATAATATAATCCGGTCCCGAAGCTGAGCCAAGGGCTCGCTCGCGCCGCGCGGAGATGCTTCGCTGCCGCCGAAAGACGGCGGCGCTCAGCATGACGCGAGGTGCGCAGCCTTTGAAACTCCTCCCCGGCTCCCCGGCTCCCCGGCTCCTGTTCGATTCCCGGGCTTCCGCCCGCCATTGCTCCATCGCGTTCGAGGCGATAGATAGCGCGCCTGCCTCGACACCATTTCCGGAACCTTCGCCATGGACCACGCCGCCCTCGCCAAGGCCATCGACGACGCTTGGGAGACGCGCGACACGATCAACGCCGCCACGAAGGGCGCGGTGCGCGATGCCGTGGACGCGACGCTCGAGGCGCTCGATTCGGGCAAGCTGCGCGTGGCCGAGAAACGCGGCATCGGCGACTGGCACGTGAACCAGTGGGCCAAGAAGGCAGTGTTGCTCTCGTTCCGGCTCAACGACATGACGCCGATCGCCGGCGGGCCCGGCGGCGCCGCGTGGTGGGACAAGGTGCCCTCCAAGTTCGCGGGCTGGGGCGACAACCGCTTCAAGGCGGCGGGCTTCCGCGCCGTGCCGGGCAGCATCGTGCGCCGCTCGGCCTTCATCGCGCCCGGCGTGGTGCTGATGCCGAGCTTCGTGAACATCGGCGCCTATGTGGACAGCGGCACGATGGTCGACACTTGGGCGACGATCGGCTCCTGCGCGCAGATCGGCAAGAACTGCCACATCTCGGGCGGCGCCGGCATTGGCGGCGTGCTCGAGCCGATCCAGGCCGGCCCGGTGATCATCGAAGACAATTGCTTCGTCGGCGCGCGCGCCGAGGTGGCCGAGGGCGTCGTCGTCGAGGAAGGCTCGGTGCTGTCAATGGGCGTCTACATCGGCGCGTCCACGAAGATCGTCGAGCGCGCGACCGGCAAGGTGCATATGGGCCGCGTGCCGGCCTATTCGGTCGTCGTGCCGGGCGGATTGCCCGACGCCAAGGGCGGCCCCACGCTCTACTGCGCCGTGATCGTGAAGCGCGTGGATGAGAAGACACGCTCAAAAACCTCGATCAACGAACTCCTGCGCGACTGAGACGCTGGGCCCAGTGGCCCAGCTCCTGGCGAAGCAGAGCTTCGCCAGCGTGGATCGGACGCGAGCGACCGCGGTTGAGCTTGTATCGAGTCATCGCCGCGCGCGGCGCTGGCGGCGGGGCGTGGCGCGCGCCTAACATCCGGGCGTTTCGCAAGCGGGGCGCCGGATGAGATCGTATCGCTTCGTCACCGTGGACGTGTTCACCGAACGGCGCTTCGGCGGCAATCCGCTCGCCGTATTCCCTGACGCGCGCGGGCTTTCGGACGCGGAGATGCAGGCGCTCGCCGCCGAGTTCAATCTCTCCGAGACGACGTTCGTGCTGCCGCCCGCCGATCCCGCCAACACGGCGCGCGTGCGCATTTTCAACCGCACGCACGAGATGGCGTTCGCCGGGCATCCGAATGTCGGCACCGGCTATGTACTGGCGCAGCAGGGCCGCGACACGAACGGCGTGCTGCGCTTCGAGGAAATGGCCGGGCTCGTGGGGGTGAAAGTGGAGCGCGACGCCGCGGGCGCGCTCGGCGGCACCACGATTGCGGCGCCGCAGCCGCTCTCGCTCGGCGCCGAGCTTCCGCGCGAGGCGATCGCCGATTGCGCCGCGATCGCGCCGGCCGACGTGCGCACCGGCGCGCATCCACCGCTCGCCGCCAGCGTCGGCATCCATTTCGTGCTGGCGGAGGTGACGCCCGAAGCGCTCGCGCGCGCGACGCCGAACCTGCCGGCGTTCCGCGCGGCGGTGGCGCGCTGGCCGGAGCTGAGCGGGCGGCTTTCGCTCTATCTCTATGCGCGCGGCGAAGTGAGCGAACATGTCCGCGCGCGCATGTTCGCGCCGCTCGCCGGCACCTGGGAGGACCCCGCCACCGGCAGCGCGGCGACGCCGCTCGGTTGCCTGCTGCTCTCGCTCACGACCGAGGAGCGCGCGCGCTTCGCGATCGAGCAGGGCGTCGAGATGGGCCGGCCGAGCCTGTTGCGCGTGGAGGCCTGGCGCGCGCCCGAGGGCCTGCGCGCCAGCGTCGGCGGCGCCTGCGTGCCGGTGCTGAGTGGCGAGGCGCGGGTGTGACGGGCGCCTCGTGGGGGCGCGCTGCGCGCGCCCCTACACTTCCAAGGCCGTCGAACTCAAACTAAGCTTTCACGCGAATCGGAGGCGCGTTCATGAGCGAAGCTGATCAAGTGCGAACCGGCGGTTGCCGCTGCGGGGCGGTGCGCTATCGCGCCGTGGGCAAGCCGAAATGGGTGGCGCATTGCCACTGCAAGGATTGCCGCAAGCAGACATCGGCCGGCTATGCCACCTGGCTCGGCTACGAGACGGCGGCGGTGACGTGGGAGAAGGGCGCGCCGAAGCAATACGCCTCCTCCCCCGGCGTGGAGCGCGGCTTCTGCGCCACCTGCGGCACGCCGCTGTGCTTCGCCGGCCAGCGCTGGGCCGGCGAGATCCACATCCTCGCCGGCACGCTCGACGACCCCGCCTCGATCGCGCCGCGCGCGCATACCTTCG
>JAANMY010004398.1_pt1 | contig 10637 bp, 10 predicted proteins | sample 7279691 | NCBI WGS metagenome assembly JAANMY01 (sample SAMN14094543, study PRJNA606508) | bioreactor metagenome | isolation source: A lab-scale SPAN reactor treating ammonium-rich wastewater day 388 | place: Ireland: Galway | collected 2018-02-07
CATGGCGGGATCTCCTCCCGAAAACCGGCCCGAAATTCCGAGCTTTGGAAAAGTAGGAAGCTGATGTCCTAAATCGCAGCTATGTTTCCGATGGGCCTTTCCCGACGACGTTGCCCCTGGCTTGGGATCTTGCCCTTTATCGCAGCTATGTTTGTCATGGGCCATGCTCGTTGCTAGCGCCAGTTTTGCGTCTAAGAATCTGATGATCCAGAGATCCGCAACCTCTCGGTCGGAGCGATTTGCTTGGAAGTCTAGGACGAGACCGGACGTAAAGTTAGTGCCGGTGCGCCTATTCTCGCGACCCTCAAATGAACTGGTCTTCCGTAGTCTTGAACGACGGCTGAAGATGTCTGTTAGAATCTCGATCTCGGCTTCGTCGCCTTGCTGGAAACGAAAGGCTTCCTCCTTTGGGAATGTCCACATAGAGACATTCTGGCGACCTCCGTCGAGGTCCTTAACTGCGAGCACGAAAAGGCAAGACTGAGACCTTTTATCCATTGCTTCTGACAGCCGAGTCGCGAGCGCCAGGGCGGCGGAAGTGGCTTCTGTATCCTCACCAAATGCTAGCGTTAACAGATCACTGACTGTGGCAAGCAATCTTGATACCGTTGAGGTCGGAGGTCAATTAGAGATGATGATCTGGATGACTTGGCGGACCGCCGCGCTGGTATTGAGAGCCCCGGAAGATGAAGTCCGTACACTCGCATACGTCAAGCAGTGGAACTACAGTATCGTTGGAGTAGAACTCCAAATTCGACATCTTGCGCAGCTTAGACGCGTCCTCTTATTGCGGCTGCGGCCTAGACTCCCAGTGTCGAGCGGCTCTCGGTCAAGTTAGCTAGAACTGGATCCTCCGCTTTCGGCGTGACCTGCACGGCCACTCTGCCATCAGGCAAGTGATGAAGCACAAAGATCTTTTCGACGCCCTTCTCTACAAACGAAAAATACCCTGATTTTAATGGCCTCTCGTCGGACGTACTGTAGACGGTTACAAGATCTGCTGTTTGGTCTGGGGATCGATCCTTCCAAAGTTTCATTTGGGAACTGATTCTCCAAATAAGCGGGCGTTGGGAGCCCGCTGCCATAAAATAATAGCTATCCGGGTTCATCAAGCGGTACTCGCCATTGGCTAAGCGCTCGGCTATGTTCAAGTGGATGTCGAGAATGAGTGGACTTCCGTCGCCCGGGACTGAATCCCAGACAATGTTGTTCACACCCATTTCTCGTTGGAACACCTCCAGAATAGTTAGAGGATGCTCGAGATCGCTACTGTGTAAGAAGACGCGCGCGTTGTATGAAGTCATTCCTCTACGGGTCTGTTTTTCTAGCCAGTATTTGAACTTCTGATTATCCATGGCTCCAGGCCTTTCGTCCAAGTCCACCTTCATTGGACCTATTAGCTCCCATCGGCACGAAACCTGACAGAAGACAGCTGGCAACCAAGTCCTGATAATAACTGGGTCACTAACTTCCTCAAAGGTCCGACACTCCACATTGAGAGCCCTGGCCTTTTCCTGTGCTGCGTGACCAATGCGTCCCACCACCACCGCGCGGTCTGCATTAACTGAAACCTTTTTCTGGGCGACTTGCTCGATCCAGGTTGAGTCTGAGACCCGCCCCCTCTTTCTACATTCCATGATGACGAGGAGCTTTACTGAGCCAGCGGTTACGCGAATGCTAACGTCGATCTGACGGGGGCGCCCGGTATCCTTGTCTCGAATCTTGTCAGGAGAGCGTACGTCGGCAGAGGGGCCAAGCACACTTTCTAGCTTAGCAACGAGCAGTTCGACTCGCTTCCAGTCAGGAAGCTGGTCTTTGGTCGATTTTGCCAATGACACCTCCGAGATGCGTTGCAGCCTGGCTACTGTTGAGCCTCTTCGCAATACATCGAGGAATTACACGCAGACACAAAGCGTCCTTTGGCGATCATGGCCGGAGTCCGATCCGATCGCGCGCGGCCGGCGTGGTTGCGCCCGGCGGACTCCCCTCGAGAGCGATCCGGGGTCGGCCTGGTCGGCCGGATTCTCAACAAGCCTCTCAATAAGGGCCCGATTTCACACTCGGGGTAGAGATCCGGCAGGCTAGAGCTGGGCTTCGACGACCAGGTCGACCTGGTCGATCCGGACGCTCGAGCCGGCCGGGAGCACCTGGTCGACCTGGCCGAGGACTACGAGCTGGGGTTTTGATAGAACGCCGGGTGGGATGGATCCGGCGAGTGCTCGACGTGCCAGTGAACGGTGCCGAGCTGGTGCTCTTCTTGGCGATGACCGCACCAGCAGATAGCTTGGCCGGGGATTGGTCGAAAGAGTGCACAGGCTACCGGGGTGGCGGCCTCCCGGCCGGCCAAGCGCTCGCGGTGAAGAATGGTCTCCTGATAGAGAGGTCTTTTGGCGCTCTCCACGAGCTCGCGCAGGAGCTCGCTACCACCGCTTTGATGCACCCAGGCGGCCAAATCTGGTGGCAGGCGAACCGTGATACGTGCCGATTGGCCGTCCTTGCGCCCTTTGCAGGCGTGGCACTTACAGTTCTGGGTGTGCTGATCGATTGAGCGAGCCATCTGATTTAGCCCCCTGTCTTGGCGCTCACGGCGCCAGCCCCACCACATTAACACAGCGTCAGACACTGTGCAAGATCCCCGGACACGGAAGCTCGAGCCAGGCGGGAGCATGTTGATGCCACTTTGAAAGGCGAGTTCTACATCCGGGATGTTGGCGCAAATGCTCATGATTCTAAACTTTTTCCGAACCCAATTACGCCCTTCCTCGGACATTTTTTACCTCCATAGTTCGCCTCTAAGAAGGATGTGACTTAGTGCGAGAGGTCCCACGCCGAGACAAATGGCCCTTTGGCGATCCTCCTCGATCAGGTGACGGTCCCAGCGTCGAGGACCCGGTATGCGTCTTGCCAGCCTCCGCTCTCACGAACTCGTTCTCTGGCAGTCTTCCATTGCTCTCGGGTGACCAGTTGACGCAGGTCCCGGCGCTGCTTTCCTAATTGACGAAAGTAAGAGTGATGCCCTCCAGAGCCCGCCTTCAGGCTGGGTCTATCCAGGAGATCGCGCTGGGCCTCCTCGAGGTTCAAGATAATGAAGCCGAGACGGGGAGCACGCGTCTCGACCAGCTGGCTGTAGGCCTCCTGTAGCTCCGACGGGAGAAAGGAGCGGTCGATCCACTCGGGCCAAACAGCCAAGCCCTCGGCCAGCTGGCGCAGGACCTTCTCCACCGCGGCAGCCGGTAGGCGCAGACGCTCTCCCGCGAAGTACTCGAGCAGGTCTTTGCGCGTGAGACCGCGCTTCTTGCCCTTCAGAGGAAGGGCGATCTCCTCTTTGGGATTGGTGACCAGGATGGTGGTATTGAGAAGGTCGTAAGCGGGGCTCAGGCGGATTACCGCCTTGTCCTGGAGCAGAGAGAAGTTCTTGAGGTGGTGGTCCTCGTTGCCGACTAGAAAGTTGAAGAGTACCAGGCGGAGAAGGGCCACCGCGTCGACGCTGGGGAAGGTGGCGAACTGTTCGAGGGCGGAGGCAACACGCTCCATGGAAGAGCCGTACTTGGTCTCGCGCTCCTCACCGAGCAATTGGGCAAAGTCTTCTTGAGGATGCTTCCGGTCGCGCGGACCGCGATCAAAGCGTTGAATGAAGTAGGTCACGGCTCCATCCGCTCCATACAGGAGCCCGTGCACAGGAACCTCGATCCCGGCCGCGGCCGCCAGGTGCATGGTGAGGTCCTCGTTCTCGGGAACGGCGGGATACTCGGGGTGCTGCGGCTTTAAGATGTAGTGCCCCTTGCGCTCGACGATCTCCATGGCCTGGTCCTTCAGCGCCAGGCGGGCGCTGAGCTTGGGCTGGACGCCCTGGATGGACAGCTTGTCGGCCAGCTCGCGGGCTTCGCGCCGCAGCTCCTCCGAGGCGTAGGGAAGGTCCGCGAGGTCGGTCAGCTTTGGATGCACCCGGTGGAGAGCGGTAAGGTCGTAGCGGCCTTCTACCTCGCGGTAAGAGAGCGGGCACTTCCTCATTGCGCCTCGACCGTGACCGAGCCAACCAGATCGGCTCCAACCTGGACCAGTTGGGCGAAGTAGTCGTGCCGGTCGAGCTTGGCCTTCTGAAGCAGCGCCTCAAGCTGGTAGCCTTCCGGTAGCAACCCTTCGAAGAAGGGCGGAAACCGTGTGTAAATATAGGGCTCAGAACGCACCGGCATGGTCAGGGACACGGGGGGTCCCTGGTAGCCGGCTTCATAGTAAAAGGAAAAAGTCCCGTCCTCCTCCTCGCGCAGTGTGCCGGCCAGGACCCCCAACTGGAAGACGCTGGCCTCACGCACGGCTCATCTCCCGCAGCAGAGGGCTGTCGTAATGAACGGTGATGTTGAGGGTTCGCAGGATCTTGAGCAGGGTGTCCAGGCGAACCGTCATCTTGCCGTGCTCGAGATCGTAGAGAACGGTCTTACCCACGCCCGCCAGAGCGGCCAGGTCGTTGCGGCTCAAGCCGGCCGCCTTGCGATGGAGTCGAACCAATTCAGAGAGGGGGGCAATTACCGCCATGGCGGCTATTTTCGCCAGTAAAGACCGGAATCCTGGTAGTTCCCCATATTTTTTACCTCTACTGCGGTAAAAATGCCGCCCAGCGCGTCAGAGCCTCGTTCGGGTCTGACAGTCTACCCAGAAGCGGAGTTGGGCCTAAGTCGCAAGCCTACTTCCAGGAGTTCGGCAAGCGCAGCTTGCTCACGCGGACTTCTTCGAAGGCACTCCAAGAGGGCCCATTCATGCGTAACGTCCTCAGTCACGTCAAGAAGGACGCCCAATCCGTGGTGGCCGCCACCAGCCAGGCCTTCTTTGAGGCGGCGGCAGAGCCCTGCGCACCCCGGCCAAGCCTGCTTGCCGGAACAGTTCGCAGCATACACTGCTGAAGGGGATTCTGCTCAAACCGAGATCGAGAGAACGTCATAACACTAAAACTCCAGAGCACCATGCCATCTCGACATCAAGCGCCTGAAGCGGCGCAAAGCTTTAGCCCCTTAGCATCACACAATTCTGCCACAAAGGCGCGCCAACACTTTGGCGCTGAGACAGCATAGCTTCTTTACGCCTCGGCGCTTTGAAGTTTTACCTGGGTAGCGCTTGGATGCCAAAAAGGCGTAACGCCCAAGCGTTATGGCGCCACAGCTTCGCGCCATCCAGGCTCTTTCTCACTGTAGCGGCTTAGCGTTACGGAGCTTTACCAGCCTGCCTTCATAACCTCAAAATGCATTGATTTTTTTTCTCCAAAGTGTTAAAGTTTTTTCACGTTATGGCGGCAGCACGGCGCCGCTTGCAAGGAGGCTTTATGGCACGCGTGATCGCGTTAGCGAACCAGAAAGGTGGCTCGGCCAAGACGACGACGGCTGCCAACCTCGGAGCCTGTCTGGCGGAAATGGGAAAGAAGGTGTTGCTGGTCGACCTCGACCCGCAGGGACACCTGTCCCTTTACTTCGGAGTGGATACCGAGCAACTGGGCAAGACTATTTACAACGTTCTGGTCGACGGAAGCATGAAGGCCGAGGCTGCGGTGCTCCCCACGATGATGCCTAATGTCCATCTTCTACCTGCCAATATCGACCTGTGTGGGGCAGAGATTCAGCTAGTCCAGGAGATCGGACGGGAGAGTATTCTGCGTCATAAACTGACGCCGCTGGCATCGGTCTACGACTACATCCTGATCGACTGTCAGCCTTCATTGGGATTGCTGGTCGTGAATGCCCTGAGCGCGGCGGACGAAGTGATTGTTCCCTTACAGTGTTCATACCTTGCTCTACGAGGACTCGGGATGCTGCTTGATACCGTCGCAAAGGTGTCCGAGCGTATGAACCCTGTCCTCCACATCAGCGGCATCCTGCTGACGATGCACGACCCGAGAACACTGCACTCCAAAGAGGTAGCCCATATCACTCGAGAGCGCTTCGGCGAGCTGGTCTTCTCCTCGATGATCCATCGTAGCGTTCGATTCGATGAATCCACCGTGAAGGGGGAGCCGATCACCATCTACGCCGGCGACACCCGCTCGGCGGACGAGTACAGAGCATTTGCGAAGGAGGTTCTCCATGGGAAAGCGCGAGCGCGCAAGCATAGCACCCGAGCGGCTGGGTAATGCCCTCAGAGGAAGAGATGTCCTGATCCCCAGCCAACCCACGGTGGCAGTCGTGAAGGCCGAACCGGACCAGGCAGAGCCACCGGAAGCACCGGCGGAACCTGTTGAGTCGATCCTTTCAACACGGCCCGCGGCTCCCACGGTGGCCGGGGCGGTGGAACGTGAACCGGTCACCGTCCGGCTGACCAAGCCCACCCTGCGTCGTCTGGCCCGAACGCGCCTTGAGATGATGGAAACCAGCGACCTCAAGGTCAGTCAGTCCGACCTGATCGAAGCCGCGATCTGGACGCTCTTGGAGAAACCGCACGAAATCGAACAGAGCCTACGCCGGTTGCAGGCTGGAATGCTTTTTAAGTCAGCGTAGGCGCATCCAATCTAGGATTGTTCAGAAGGGCTGGCAATTTTGCCTGGCCCTTCTTGCATGTTTGACTACGAACGCCTGCACGGGGTTGTGGCCATGGAGGGATGGCCCGGGCTTGAAACGAATTCACGTCGTTATGTAAATAACAACTCGCAGAAAAAGATTCAGGGGCCCCACTAAAGCCCCTGAATCCGCGGTCTCGTCCTAGAGAAGAGAACCATAACCGAAACTGTTAACGCTTGAAAGGTTCTCTAGGCGAAGCTTTGTCTCCTGCGAACCTGAGAGGAACTTTTTTATGGATATCTTCAAGCTACCCGTTGGGCGGCTCTGGAACTACTTCGTAGATCATTACTTGCACATCGTGAATGACGATGAGCTGCGCGTTCTGGTGTATCTTCTCCGGCGCACGATTGGATTTCAGAAGCTGGAGGACTCGGTGAGTTTGAGCCAGTTCTTGGCTGGATCTGTCACAGCCGAAGGACGACAGTTGAACCATGGCACCGGGCTCAGTAAGAAACGCTTGCTGCGAACTCTCCACAAGTTGGAAGAAGAGGGCCACCTGGTGATCGAGCGCGGGAAGACGGCGCGAGGGGGGAACCAAACCAATCGTTATCAACTGACATTCGTTCAGGCAGTTATTCAAAGGTGGTCGAGTGACCTTGGTAACGGCGCACCTACCCTTGTTCCGCATGATGCACCAAGGGTAGGTGCGCCATGCGGAACCATACAAGGCGTACTCATACAAGGCTTACAAAAAAAATTTGATCATCAAGGCAGCGTCGCTTCAACGAAGCCTCCCGTCGCCGTCTGTTGCCCGCCCGCCACCCCTGATGATGATGCTTCAAAAAATCAATTCCATGGGGGGAAAAAACGGCAGCGACCGAGTCTGACGGACGAGCAGCTGCAGCTGCTCGAGCGCATGCAGGCCAACGGAGTCAGCTCGAGCCAGGCTCATCGCGTGCTCCAGCAGGCCAGGCCGGAGCGCATTCGCCAGTCGCTCGAGTACCTGCCATACCGCAACGCCAAGAACCCCGCCGGCTACTTTGTCCGCGAAGTCCTGAGCGAGGATTTTGCGGCGCCGAAAGTTTTGCGGCTCGACAAGCAACGCGAGGACGTGAAGCAGCGCCGCAAGCAAGAAGAGCTCGACCAGGCCGAGGCCAAACGGGCTGAAGAGGAAGCCTACCGGGCCCAGCGTCAGGCGGCTTACGAGGCCTTGCAGCCGGACCAGCTGCGCGAGCTGGTGGAGGAAGCGCGCCGGCGGGCGGTCTGGGCTCGCAACCGACCCGAGATGCTGGCCGAGGACAGCCCCGTTTTGCAGGGCCTGGTGCTCGACCTGGTGGACGAGGGCTGGCTCGAGAAGCGCCTGGGCCGCCGCGAGAGCAAGCTCAATTTACCGCCGCCCCGAGGCTGGGCGGAGTCGCGTCGGGGACGCAATCAGGCAAGGGAGGCAAGAGCGTGAGAATCCAGTTTCTCGGAGGCGCCAGCGAGGTGGGAGCGTCCTGCACGCTGGTGGAGGTGGCGGGTAAGCGCATCCTGGTGGATGCCGGCGTACGGATGGGGGAGGGCGATCCCCTGCCCGACCTGGCCGCGCTCCAGGAGGGTGGGCCCATCGATCTGGTGCTCCTCACCCACGCTCACACCGACCACATCGGGGCCTTGCCGCTCGTGCACCTGGCCTTCCCCAAGGTGCCGGTGCTGACGACCGCGCCCAGCCTGGCTCTGATGCGCATTCTGCTCCAGGACGCGCTCAAAATCATGGAGATGCGCTGGGGCCGCGAGCGCGAGCTCCCGCTCTACCCCGACCACGCCGTCGAGGGGCTGCTTAGTCGGGTGCAAACGGTGGCGCCCTGCGAGGCGGTGCCGCTCCTGGCCGGCCAGGTCAAGGCCACCTGGACTCCCTCGGGGCACGTGCTGGGGGCCTGCTCCATTCTGCTGGACACGCCCGACGGGCGGCTTTTTTTCACGGGGGACTACTCGATCGATCGCCAGCGCACGGTGGAAGGGATGCTGCTGCCGCAGGGCCCGATGCAAGCGGTCATCACCGAGGCCACCTACGGCAACCGCATCCACGTCCACCGGAGAACCGAGGAGGAGCGTTTGGCGCGCTCGGTGGCCGCGGTGGTGGGGCAGGGGGGTAAGGTGCTCATCCCGGCCTTCGCGCTCGGGCGCGCGCAGGAGGCGGTGCTCATTCTGCTCGAGGCTCAGCGCAGAGGGCAGATCCCGCGCTTTCCCATCTACGTGGACGGGATGGTCAAGAGCGTGTGCTCGGTCTACGCGAGCTTCCCCGAGTTCTTGTCCGAGAGCCTGCGCAAGCGGGTTCTCAAGGAGGGCAATCCGTTCTTTGGCGAGGGCCTGGCCCGGCCGGTGCTGGCCACCGAGCGCGAGCAGCTGGTGAAGGGGGAGCCCTGCGTCTTCATCGCCTCGTCGGGCATGCTGACCGGAGGGCCGAGCTGTTTCTACGCCCAGGCCCTGGCACCGGAGGAGAAAAACGCCATCTTCATCACGGGCTACCAGGACGAGGAGAGCCCGGGTCGGCGCCTGCTCGACCTGGCCGAGCAGAAAGAGCGGGTGCTGCGCATGCAGGGCCAGGCCATCCCGGTCGCCTGCCGGGTGGAGAAGTACAATCTCTCGGCTCACGCCGACTGCGCCCAGATGCTGGCGGTGCTGGACCGGCTCCAGCCGCAGGACGTGTACCTGGTGCACGGAGACGAGGAAGCCCGGGCCGCGCTGGCGGCGGCCACCCCAGACTCCATGCGGGTGCACCGCCCTCAGAACGGCTCGGTGGTGGAGCTGGCTTACGGCGCCACCAGGAAGCGGGCGCTGGCGGTGCGGCCCGGGCTGGGGGAGGGCGAGCTGGAGCTGGAGCTTCTGCGCGGCAAGCTCATCGCCCGAAGGGAGGCCTGCGAGCGGTGGTGGACGGCGCAGGAGCTGGCCGAGCTCTGGTACGGCCTGCCCTGCACGCCCGACCAGGTGGCCACCGCCCGGGCGCGTTTGCAGTCGCCCGACAACTGTTGGTGGACGAGCGATTCCAAGCAGCCCTTCTTGTATCGGATGGTGCGGGCCGAGGAGGTCCGCACGGTGGGCAAGGCGGCCGCGCGACGTGAGCGCCAGGCGGCCGCCATGAACCAGACCGAGGTGATGGAGGAGGCTCAGCGGGTCTTCGGCGACTGCCCCGACTTCTACGCCAAGGGGGCGCGGCCGGGGCTGCTCGAGCTGCTCTTGTCCTTCCACTTCCCGGCCCTGGCGCGGGAGCGCCATGCCGCTCCTCTGGCCGAGCTGGCCCAGAAGAGCGGGTGGAAGCTGGTGCTCAACCAGCACCCTCACCAGGAGGCGACCTTGGCCGCGGCCCGAGCCGTGCTCCCGAACGGGTGGACGCTGCTGAAGACGCCGGCCCTCTACCCGGAAGGCCGGGTGCGGGTCGAGGTGCGGGCCCCCGAGGAGCAGCCGGATACCCTGGCGGTGCAGCGCGCCTTTCGCGAGAGGACCGGGCTCGAGCTCCAGGTCGAGCTCGAGGGAGCTCGAGCGCCAGCCAGGCTTTCGCTCGTGCCGAGCGCGGCTGGTGGGCAGAGGCTGGAGCAGAACCAGGCTTTTCAGACGATTCGGAGCGCCTTTGAGCGGGTGGGGGTGGAGGTGTTTCGAGCCAGCCGCAAGACCGACCCGAGCGGCCAGGAGTATCTCGAGCTGACGCTGGTCTCGCCGCGGGTCGGCGAGCGCCATGGCGACCTGGTGGAGGCCCTGGCTCGCGAGACGGGGTGGCCCGTGCGGATCAACCCCGAGCCGAACCAGGACGTGATCAAGCGGCGCACGCGCGAGCTGGTGCCCCCCGGCTGGGGGCTCAAGAAGGAGCCGGGCTTCTTCAAGGTGGAGGGCTACGTGCGCGTAAAAACCGAGGTGCGGCCGCAACCGGAGGAAGTGCGGCAGGTGTCCGAGCGGCTCGAGCGGGAGACCGGCTATCGCCTCGAGGTCGCCGGGTAGGTGAGCTCCCGTCCCGCCCGAGCCTCCTCGAGCCAGCGTGAAGCATGCGCGCGCAGAGCCTCCCGCTCGAAACGGAACCAGCGCTCGCGAACGGCGGGCTCGACCTGGAGCTCGTCCTTGAAACGGCGGAAGGGCTTGCGGCCGCGGAGGGCGTTCTCCAGCTGGCGGCGCATGCGACCCTCGGGG
>JAANMY010004399.1_pt1 | contig 10637 bp, 8 predicted proteins | sample 7279691 | NCBI WGS metagenome assembly JAANMY01 (sample SAMN14094543, study PRJNA606508) | bioreactor metagenome | isolation source: A lab-scale SPAN reactor treating ammonium-rich wastewater day 388 | place: Ireland: Galway | collected 2018-02-07
GTCGTCGACGATCCAGAAGTCCCAGACCCACGAGTCGGGAAGCCGCAGCATCTCAGCCTTTCATACCCGACGAGGCGATCGAGCTGATGAACGCTCGCTGGAAGGCGATGAACAGGGCCAGCACGGGCACCGTGACCATGCTCGCGAAGGCCATGATCTGCCCCCACGCGACGTTCAGCTGCTTGAAGTAGTCGATACCGACCATCGCGGGCCGCAACTCCTCGGCCTGGATCGCCATCAACGGCCACAGGTAGGAGTTCCAGGCCGGCAGGAAGGTCAGGATCGCCACCGTCGCGATGGCGGGACCCGACAGCGGCATGATCACCGAGCGGTAGATCCGGAACCAGCCGGCACCGTCGACCGTCGCCGCCTCGTCCAGCGCCTTCGGAATCGTGTCGAAGTACTGGTAGAAGAGGAACAACGAGAAGGCGTTGGCGATGAACGGGATGATCTGCACCTCGTAGGTGTCCAGCCAGCCGATCGTGAGGCCTTCCGCACTCAGGTACGGAAGCTGGTTGACCCACCACAGCAGCGGCAGCGCGAGCGTCTCGAAGGGGACGATCAACGTCCCCAGGATGACGCCGAGGATGATCTTCTGCCCCGGGAACACCATCCGCGACAGCGCGAACGCGGCCATCGAGTTGACGACGATGCCCAGCGCCACGGTCACCACCGAGATCAGGATCGAGTTGAACAGGAAGCGCCCGAACGGCACCCGGTCGAACACGCCGAGGTAGTTGTCCAGCGACAGGTCGCCGACCGGCAGGAACGCGTTGATCGACCCCAGGTCGCCGAAGATCTGGATGTCGGGCTTGAAGCTGGCCACGATCATGAAGACCAGCGGCAGCCCGAAGATCAGGGCGAGGAAGATGCGCAGCCCGGTGACCGTCCAGGTCGTCCTGCGCCGTTGCGACTCCATGGTCGCCGTGGAGTTGCTGCTCATCGCTGCGGCTCCTTGTCACGAGTGAGATGGCGCTGAACCAGCGAGACCGCGAGCACCAGCGCGAAGAAGACCAGCGAGATCGCCGATGCGTAACCGGTCTGCTGCTGATCGAAGCCTGCGCGCACCGCCAGGAAGACCACGGTCGAGGTGGCGTCCAGCGGCCCACCCTGGGTCATCACATTGACCTGGGTGAAGACCGCGAAGGCGGCGATGGTGATGGTGATCAGGATGAAGGTCCGGGTCTGCTCCAGGCACGGCCAGGTGACGTTGACGAACTGCTGCCAGCGCGTCGTCCCGTCGATCTGCGCCGCCTCGTAGAGCTCCTCGGGAATCGTCTGCAGGCCGGACAGCCAGATCACCATGTGCAGGCCCATGCCCTGCCAGGCGGACATCACGATCAGCGCGATCAGGGCCGTGTTCGGGTCGCCCAGCCAGTCGGGGCCGGTGATCCCGACCTTCGCCAGCAGCGCGTTGATCAGGCCGTCCTGCTGGTACATGAACATGAACAGCATGGACACCACGACCATCGAGGTGACCACCGGCAGGAAGTAGACGGTGCGGAAGAAGTTGGTGCCGCGCACCTTCGCGTTCACCAGCAGGGCCAGGATCAGCGCCAGTCCCGACTGGAGCGGGACGATCACCACCGCGAAGATGAGCGTGTTCAGCAGGGAGTACCAGAAGGTCGACGACTCGAAGAGCCGGGTGAAGTTGTCCAGCCCGATGAACCGGGCCGGGACGGGCGAGATCAGCCGGGCGTTGGTGAACGCCAGGCTCAGGGTCAAGATGATGGGGATGATCAGGAAGACGATCATCAGGATGCCTGCGGGTGCCAGCATGGAAAGCGCCACGGGGGCGGTCTTCCGGGTCGTCGGGTTCCCCTTACGAACGATCGTCTGCTGCTGTTCCGCCGGCCTGGTTGCTGTCGAGACTGTCACGACAACGCTCCTTCGCTAGTCGGGTTGGCAAGTGAGGCGGGGTCGATCCGGACGCCGGCGCACGCGGGCGCGGCCGGCGTCCGGACGTGGATCACGACTGGAAGAAGTCGTTCTGGGACTGGTTCGCGTCGATGTTGCGAACCGCCTGGTCGAGCGCCTTCTGCGGATCGGCGCCGTTCAGGATGTCCTGCGCGGTCTTGCCGAACTCGGTGGAGATGAAGGTGTAGCCGGGGGTCTCCGGGCGCATCACCAGGAACTTCTTCAGGAAGTCGAGGAAGATCCGGTTCTCGCCATCGGGGCCGTAGCCCTCGACCTGCGCCGCGGCGCCCTCGGTGGTCGGGATGTTCCCGGTGTCGCCGGCCAGCTTGGCGACCCACTTGTCGTCGGCCGCGAACTTCAGGTACTCCATCGCGCCCGCGGGGTCGGAGCAGTTCGTGGAGTGGCCCCACACCCACGACCCGCCGCTGACCTTCGGGCCGGTGCCGAAGTCGACCGGCGGGGCGAAGACCACGTCGTCGCCGAACTTCTTGCGGGCGTTCGGGGCGGCCCAGGAGCCGTTCCAGAGCAGCGCGGTCTTGCCGTTGAGGAAGTCCTGCACCGGATCGGCACCCGACTTCTTGGCGATGTAGCCCTCGCTCGCCATGCCGGCGAACCACTTCGCCCAGGTGACCGCCTGGGGACCGTTCAGGACGCCGGCGGCCGACTTGTAGTCGGTGCGGTTGATCTGGTCGCCGCCGAAGCTCTGCAGCTGCGGGGCGAAGCCGTACGACCACCACTCGCCCGTCCAGCCGGTGGCCATGTCGGCCGGGAACTTGTAGTCGCCGGACGCCTTCATCTTCTTCAGGCCGGCCATGAACTCGTCCTGCGTCCACGGCTGATCGACGGTCGGAACCCGCATGTCGTACTTCTTCAGCACCGACTTGCGGCTCACCCAGGTCAGCGAGACGTCGAAGAAGCCGTAGGCGTAGGCCTTGTCGTTCCACTTGGCCACCGCGTTGGGCATGAACTGCGCCAGCCGGTCGTCCATCCCCTCGAGCGGGGCCAGGTAGCCCGCCCAGGCCCAGTTGGCGACGTTCGGCTGATCGACGTCGAGCAGGCAGGGCAGCTTCTTCGCCGCGGCGGCCGCCACCACCGTCTTGTTGTAGGAGTCGCCGGGGAACTCCTTCAACTCGACCTTGTACTTGGACTGGCTGCCGTTGAAGGCGTCGATGATGGCCTTGTAGCCGGCCAGTTCCTCCTTGTTCCCGGCGGCGTGGGTCCAGGCCTCCAGGGTGACGGCCTCACCCTCGGCCGCCGGGGCGGAACTGCCGCCCTTCGAGCAGGCGGCCGCACCGAGCAGGACCGCGGTGGACACGGCGAGCGCCGCAACCTTCTTCACAGATGACATCGGTTCTCCTTGTCGCTGATCGCTGGGAAGGCGGCCTCCGTCGGCCGCGCTAAATCTATTCAGCATAGGCAACGTATCAGCCTCATAGTGCTTGCTACAAGGTTTCAGCACTGGGAATCCCGACCGGCCCGGACGGGCCTGGATGCTATCGTCGGGCCACCGCAGGCCCCGGGCGAGGACGGAGTGAGCACGATGCCCAAGCGCGCCACTCTGGCCGATGTGGCGAACCTGGCAGGGATGTCGACCGCCGCCGCGAGCATGGTGCTGAACAACCGGCCGGGATCCCGGCTGTCGGCCGAGTCGGCCCGCCGCATCCGCGAGGCCGCCGAGGTGCTCGGCTACCGCCCCAACCAGGCCGCGCGCAGCCTGCGCCTGGGCAGCACCCGGACGGTGGCCTTCCTGTCCGACCAGGTGGTCACCTCGCGCTACGCGATGGCCATGGTGTCGGGCCTGCTGGAGGCGGCCGACGAACGCGACCACACGGTGCTGATCGCCGAGGCCGGCGCCGATCCGGCTCGACTGGAGCGGTCGATGCGGGCGATGCTCGAGCGGGCGCCGGACGCCGTGATCTTCGGCGTCATGGGCGGCCATCGGCTGGAGGTGCCGAGGCTCCCCACGGGCATCCCGGTCGTCCTGGTGAACGCCGCCAGCGACCGCGGCTACCCCACGGTGCTCCCCGCCGAACGGACGGCGGGCCGCCAGATCACCGCCGTGCTGGCCGACGCGGGCCACACCGACATCGCGATCCTCGGCTACGTCCCGGGCGTCGCCGACGAGAACATCCCCGCGACGGTCACCGTGGGCGCGCGCTTCGCCGGCATCGCGGAGGTGATCGCCGAACGCGGCCTGCGGGTGGTGGCCCGGCACGACCAGGCGATCTGGGAGCCGCACCTCGGCTTCCAGGGGATGAACGAACTGCTCGACTCCGGCGCCCGGTTCACCGGGGTGATCTGCCTCAACGACCGGCTCGCCTTCGGCGCCTACCAGGCGATGCAGGCGCGCGGGCTGCGGGTGCCCGACGACATCTCGCTGGTCTCGTTCGACGACGACATCATCGCCTCCTACCTGCGGCCGGGGCTGACCACCGCCGCGCTGCCGTACGCCGAGATGGGCCGGCGCGCCGTCGAGATGGCGCTGTCCAGCACCCTCGATCCCGAGCACGCGCTGGTCTCGATGCCGCTGCGGCTACGGGAATCCGTCCGGTCTGTGTGAGCGACGCCGGGCTACTCGACGCCGTCGAAGAGCGAGGTGACCGAGCCGTCCACGAAGACCTCCTGGATGGCCATGGCCAGCAGCGGGGCGATGGACAGCACGGTGAGCTTCGGAATGTGCAGGTCGTCGCGGATCGGCAGGGTGTTGGTGACGATGACCTCCTCGAACGCGGACGCGTTGAGCCGCTGCGCGGCCGGCCCGGACAGGATCGGGTGGGTCGCGGCGGCGATCACCTTGGACGCGCCGTGTTCGCGCAGTGCCGCGGCAGCCTGGCAGATCGTGCCGGCGGTGTCGATCATGTCGTCGACCAGCAGGCAGACCCGGCCGCGGACGTCGCCGACCACCTCGCCGACGGCCACCTCGTTGGCCTTGTTTGGGTCCCGGCGCTTGTGGATGATCGCCAGCGGCAGGCCGAGCCGGTCCGACCAGTGGTCGGCCAGCTTGACCCGTCCGGCATCCGGGGAGACCACGGTCATGTTCTCCAGCTGGTAGTTCTGGGCGACGTAGTCGGCCAGTACCGGAATGCTGAACAGGTGATCGACCGGGCCGTCGAAGAAGCCCTGGATCTGCGACGCGTGCAGGTCGACGCTCATCAGCCGGTCGGCGCCGGCCGTCTTGTACAGGTCGGCGATCAGCCGGGCCGAGATCGGCTCACGGCCGGCGTGCTTCTTGTCCTGGCGTCCGTAGGGGTAGAACGGCGAGACCACGGTGATCCGCTTGGCCGACGCGCGCTTCAGCGCGTCGCACATGATCAGCTGCTCCATCAGCCACTCGTTGACCGGCGCCGGGTGGCTCTGGATGACGAAGGCGTCCGCACCGCGCACCGACTCCTCGAAGCGGACGTAGATCTCGGAGTTGGCGTAGGTGACCTGCCGGGTCGGCACCAGGTCGACGCCGAGCAGTTCGGCGACCTCCTCGGCGAGTTCGGGGAACGCCCGGCCCGTGCACAGCATCAGGTGCTTCTCGGTGGGCCGCTTGATCCCGCTCACCGGCCGTCCTCCTGAGCCGCGGTCGTCTCGTCCGCGGTCTCGCGCAGCGCGGCCTCGGCGGCCGCCGCCGTCCGGGTTCCGGCTCGTTTCCGGGCCACCCAGCCCCTGATGTTGCGCTGCGTGCCGCGGGCCACCGCCAACTCGCCGGGGCCGACGGCGGAGGTGATGGTCGAACCGGCGGCGACGTAGGCGCCGTCGGCGATGTCGACCGGGGCCACCAGCACCGAGTCGCTGCCGACGAAGGACCCCTTGCCGACGGTGGTGTGCGACTTGGTCACCCCGTCGTAGTTCGCGAAGATCGTGCCGGCGCCGATGTTGGCGCCCTCGCCGACGGTGGCGTCCCCGCAGTAGGTGAGGTGCGGCACCTTGGCGCCGTCGCCGATCTCGGCGTTCTTGGTCTCCACGAAGGCGCCGATCTTGCCCTTCGCTCCCAGTTGGGTGCCCGGCCGCAGGTAGGAGAACGGCCCGACCTCGGCACCGGCACCGATCACCGCGAGCGTCGCGTGGGTCCGGACGACCTGCGCACCCTCCCCGACCTCGACGTCGACCAGCGTGGTGTCCGGGCCGATCACGGCGCCGGTGGCGATCGAGGTGGCGCCCTCCAGCGACGTCCCGGGCAGCAGGGTGACGTCGGGCGCCAGGTCGACGGAGTCGTGGATCCACGTGCTCGCGGGGTCGAGCACCGTCACCCCCGCGGCCATCCAGCGGCGCAGGATGCGGCGGTTGAGTTCGGCACTGAGCGCGGCGAGCTGGATGCGATCGTTGACGCCCTCGGCCTGAACCGCGTCGCTCAGCACGCTGGCCCCGACCCGGCGTCCGAGGTCGCGGGCGAAACCGATCACGTCGGTCAGGTAGAGCTCGCCCTGGGCGTTGTCGGTCTGCAGGCCGGCCAGCCCGGCGCGCAACACCTGGGCGTCGAAGACGTAGATGCCGGCGTTGATCTCGGTGATCCGCCGTTCGTCCTCGGAGGCGTCGCGCTGTTCGACGATCCGGGTCACCGCGCCGCCCTCGCGGACGACCCGTCCATAGCCGGTCGGGTCGGCGGCGATCGTCGTCAGCACGGTGACCGCGTTGCCCTCGGCGCGATGGGCGTCGACCAGCTCGTGCAGCGTCTCACCGCTGAGCAGCGGCACGTCCCCGCTGGTCACCACCAGGTCGCCGACCAGGTCACCGAGCGCCGCCAGCGCCGAGCGGACGGCGTCACCGGTCCCCCGCTGCTGTTCCTGCACCGCAGCCAGCGCCTGCGGTGCGATCTCGGCCAGATGGGCCTCGACCTGATCGCGCTGGTGGCCGACGACCACGACCAGCTGATCGGGCTCGAGCGCACTGGCCGCGTCGACCGCGTAGCTGAGCATCGATCGTCCGGCCAGTTGGTGCAGCACCTTCGCGGTGGCCGACTTCATCCGGGTGCCCGCGCCCGCCGCCATGATGACGACGGCGGCGACGCGCCCTTGGTCGGTAGTGGACACGAATTCTCCAAGAGGTCGATGGGCCACGCGGGACTCCCGGCCGAGGGTCGCTCGACCTGAAGCGCTGGCGTCAGCCTAATGGACCCAGGGCGGGTGCTCGCACCGGCGCAGCTTCGGGTTCTGCCCATGCTGCCCGCGGCTGCCTCGTGACGACCGGGATCGAGCGACGAGTAGATCGCCATGACCACGCACCGCACGCCGCACCCCAGCCGGCCGGGGAGGCATCGTCCCCGGCCGGTTGCGCGCCCGGGGACTGCCGCTTTGCCGCACACCGGAGGGTCGGATCAAACGACCATTGTTGGCAATAAGCCCTCGTCACACCCCAGATCCGCATCGCGTCATTCTCGAACCGCTTTTGAGGTGGAGGCGTCGCGTCCGTCGCACCTGGTCGAGCCCAACGGCAAACCGTCTTGACGATTCCATCACCGGATTGCTACCGTTCAGTGCTAAATCGGTTTACCACCGTAGGTAACGCGGTTTACCCCCCATGCGCACAGCCGATCGACCGCGCCAACCCGAGGATCAAAGGAGTTCCTCGTAATGCCTAGACCTGGCAACCTGTTCAAGAACGGCGCCTATTTGCAGAGTTCGGCCACGCTGTTCATCTTCTTCGCCTCGTGGGGCATCTGGTGGTCGTTCTTCTCGACCTGGCTCGACAAGAGCCTCGGGCTGAGCGGCGGTGAGATCGGCACCGTCTACTCGGTGAACTCGCTCACCACCATCGCGGTGATGTTCTTCTACGGCATGGTTCAGGACCGACTCGGCCTGAAGCGGCACCTGGTGATCCTGTCGTCGGCGGTGATGGCGAGCCTCGCGCCCTTCGTAATCTTCGTCTATCAGCCGTTGTTGCAGAACGCGTTCGGCTGGGGGGTGCTGGCCGGTGCCATCTACCTGCCGTTCGGCTACACGGCCGCGGTGGGCCTGCTCGAGGCGTTCTCCGAGCGGATGAGCCGGACCTACGGCTTCGAGTACGGCCAGGCCCGCGGCTGGGGATCGCTCGGGTACGGCGTCGCCGCTCTCGGCACCGGCTTCATCTTCACCATCAACCCGCAGATCAACTTCTTCCTCGGATCCGCCTTCGGCATCGCCTGTCTGCTGATCCAGATCCTCTGGAAGACCGACAAGGTCCCCCTCGCCCCGGGGCACACGGATCACCCGCACACCCCGGGCCTGCGCGAGATGGTGGCCGTGCTGAAGCTGAAGAGCCTCTGGGTCGTGATCGGCTTCGTGGTCTTCAGTTGGACGTTCTACAACCTCTACGACAACCAGATGTTCCCGAACTTCTACCGCAGCCTGTTCGAGAACGAGGACGTCGGCCTGCACACCTACGGCATCCTCAACTCGGTCCAGGTGTTCGTCGAGGCGGGCTGCATGATGCTGGTCCCGATCATCATGCGGAAGGTCGGAGTCCGGACCGTCCTGCTGCTGGGTGTCTCGGTGATGTGCCTGCGCATCCTGGGTTCGGCAGTATTCACCGACCCGGTGATCGTCTCGATCGTGAAGATGTTCCACGCCATCGAGGTGCCGCTGTTCATCCTGGGCATCTTCCGCTACCTCACGCTGCACTTCAACGCAGCGCTGTCGGCCACGCTGTACCTGGTCGGCTTCGAGGTCTCGGCCCAGGTCGGCAACACCATCTTCGCCATCCCCTTCGGCTACATCCGCGACGCGATCGGCTACCAGCCGACGTTCTTCGTGATCGCCGCCGTCGTGGCCTGCGCTGGCGTCTGGGCGTACTTCGCACTCAAGAAGGACGACGAGGACGTCCAGGGCGATCCGTTCATCCGCGACTCGCAGCGCGAGGCGATGGAGGGTGCTGCCGCCTAGCAGCGCGGTCGATGTCCGCTGAGGAGCCCCGTACTGGTGCGCGGGGCTCCTTGTGGTCTTCCTCCGGAGTCCGTCGCCTTGGGGCCCGGCCAATTGCCACGCTCAGCTCCCCGGGAAGGAGTCGAACCTTCTTCGCTAATCCTGATTCAAAGTCAGGCGGGCCCTGCCGGAAGACCAACCGGGGATCGCTGCACACTCTACGTGGACGGGCCGGGCGCCCGCATCCCGCGCCGGGCGAGCGTGGGAGTACGGCCCGTCCGCAGCGGCCGGCGGCGTCCTCGCATCGCGGGACGATTGGCCTCCCGACCCCCGGACCGTCAGACTGGGCCCGTGCCGACACCCTCAGCAGCCGCGAGCCGAGCCCGGCGCGTGCGCGTCCGGATGACCCGGGCGGAGCGTCGCGAGCAGCTGATCGAGGTGGCCCGCGGCCTGTTCGCCGAACGCGGGGTGGACGGCACCTCGGTCGAGGAGATCGCCGCGCACGCCGAGGTGAGCAAGCCGGTGGTCTATGAGCATTTCGGCGGCAAGGAGGGCCTGTACGCCGTGGTCGTCGACCGCGAGGTGCGCGCCCTGCACACCGCGATCCGGGCGGCGCTGACCACGCCGCGGGCCGGCGCCCGGCGGCTGATCGAGCTCGGCACCCTCGCCCTGCTCGACTACATCGATGCTTGTCCGGACGGTTTCCTGATCATCTCGCGGGGATCCTCGGCGGCCTCTCCGGAGGGCTCGTTCGCGACCATCCTGTCGGACATCGCCAGCCGTGCCGAGGACCTGCTGGCCGCCGAGTTCTCCAAGACCCAGCTCGATCCGGCGCTCGCGCCGATGTATGCGCAGATGCTGGTCGGGCTGGTCGCGCTCACCGGCCAGTGGTGGCTGGACAATCGCGACCACGGCCTGGCCAAGGACGTCGTGGCCGCGCACGTGGTGAACCTGGCCTGGAACGGCATGCGGCACCTCGAGATCTCACCGCGGCTCGACCGTCCCCGCGCAGCCAAGGACGAAGCGGACGGCGTCCCCGGCTGAGCGCTACGGGATCGGCACCGGACGGGGCAGCCCGCCCTCCTTGGCGCGGCGCAGCACGTGCCGGCGGAAGAGTTCCGCGGCCGGAAGCCGCCGGCGGCGCTCGTTCCAGGACAGCCCGACGTCGCGTTCGGCGTCCGGATCGGCGAGTTCCAGGTAGTGCACCCGCGGCGAAGACGGCTCGATCGCGCCGGCGTCCCAGCGTGCGGGGATGATCGCCACGCCCAGTCCGGACGCCACGTAGCCGCGCAGCGTCGGCAGGTCGTCGGCGATCAGCGCGACCTCGATCTGGATGCCGGCGCTCGCGCACAGCTGGTCGAGCTGGGCGCCGAGCATCGATGAGCGCCGCAGCGCGATGAACGGGTCGTCGGCGACGTCGGCGATGGGCACGCGTCGCCGGCCGGCCAGTCGATGGTCCTGGGGCAGCAGCAGTCGGATGGGTTCGCGGACGAGGGTTCGCCAGACGATGTCGTTCTCGAACACCCGCAGGGTGGACAGTTCGAGGTCGACGGCACTGCGCGCACCGACGGCGGTGGCGTTCTCGTCGGACTTCGACCGCAGATCGAAACGCACCCCCGGGTACCGGGAGCGGAAGCTGCCGATCAGGTCCGGCACCAGCCAGGTGCCCAGCGACGCCTGGAAGGCCACGCTGACGGTGCCGGTCTCGGGACTGACCAGCTGCTGCACGGCGGCGATCCCATCGTCGAGGCGATGCAGGGCCGCGCCGACATGCCGGTGGAACGCCGCGCCGGCCGGCGTCAGGGTCAGCAGTCGCCCCGACCGCTGGAACAGCTCCGCCCCGACCTCCGCTTCGAGCCGGTTCAGCGCCCGCGATACGCCGGGCTGCGATCGCAT
>JAANMY010004402.1_pt1 | contig 10623 bp, 6 predicted proteins | sample 7279691 | NCBI WGS metagenome assembly JAANMY01 (sample SAMN14094543, study PRJNA606508) | bioreactor metagenome | isolation source: A lab-scale SPAN reactor treating ammonium-rich wastewater day 388 | place: Ireland: Galway | collected 2018-02-07
CGGTAAAGAATAGAGTAGATATATTAAGTTAATGTGTAAAAAAAACTTAATATAGAATATGATAGCGCCCCATACCAATCCTAATAAGACTGGTTTAATAAATCCTGTGAGATAATATTTAAAAAAATTAATTTTTACTATTTTGGACGTGTAGTATGGTAAGAAAAATGCAATTTGTATTGTTTGTGATATTGCCGTTCCCAATGCAAACCCAACTAATCCCATATTAAAGTGCAACGCAAATAATATACTAACGCCTATTTTCATTACCCCCAATAGTAATGCCATTCTGCCTGGTATTTTAACCTTTCCGAATGCAGTAGTTAAGCTTATACATATCGAAAAAACCAATACAGGTACTATTGCAATTATATGGAAATATAAAATGTTCACCGATGCTAGGAAATTTTGGCCTACCCAAAAAATAACGAATTCTTTAGCAAATATCGCTAGCAATACACAAAATGGAATAGAAATGAGTGCAGATAATTTTGTAAACGCGCAAAATAAGGTTTTAATTTTGTTTATTTCATCCATTGAAAACAGTTCTGTAAATGTTGGTGATAGAACTGTTACTGAATACTGGATTAATCTCTTTAGAGCACCAATACTCTTTAGGCTCACAGCATATATAGCGTTAGAATAAGAACCGTAAATTCGATTAATAATAACGGTATCAGCAGTATCATAAAATAATTCACTTACTTTGTTTACTATTATTGAAAGCATAAACTGCCACATTTGCCTCAATTTAACATACGATACATTTTTAAAATTTATCTGAAACGCTGAGAATATTTTTTTTGCACTCTGAAAAACTAACATTCTCTCAATAATTACAGATACTAAAAATATAATTCCATAATATTCTAACTTAGAATTAAAGATTGAATAAAACACTAAAATTAGAATAAAGCGGCAAAGGCTACCTGCCGATGAATAAATATTAATGAGGTCAAACCTTTGTTTAGCGTACAATATAGCCCAATATGGTGTAAATATAACATTAATGGCGAAACCGAGTATCAACATTAAAAGTACAAATTGAGCGTGTACCTGTAAGCTCAATGGTATGCTAAACAGGTAGCTGATATTCAGCAATAGAGATACTCCCACAATCGAAAACAAAAAAGTAAAAATGTATAAAATAACCTGTCCATTTGCCAAATATGAGTTTACCTCGTTATCCTTACCTTTTGAAATATGTAAACCAACGAATCTCGCTAGTGCTGACCGTAAACCAACAGCAGCCATCTCAAAAAAAATGATAAAAGACTCCATTAATATAATTACACCATAGCCAGTTGAGGTTAGTTTACTAATAAGAAATGGAACTATTATAAAACCTAATACCATCTCAAACAACTTGCCTAAATTATTACTTAAGATATTAATTATCATTCTTTTCATTTTGTAGTCTTGTGTTTTCTAGTCAATCTATAAATATTTAGAAGTTATCCCCAAACCTCAATTTAGCCTCTCTATGTATATCCAATATCTATATCTATCCTTTAGAACAGTAATAAATCTCTCCACTTCCAGGTGTAAGACCCATGTGAACTATATCCTCTTTCTTAAAGAAATCAGAAACATAACTAACTTTTACTCTAAATCCAGCTTCTTGAAGTCTATCAATATAGTCAGATCCATACCGCCGAACATGATCTTCCTGCCCAAAAACCCTACGACGTTCAGATGGATCAATAATGGAGTAGTCCTCAAAAGTCCTATTTACAGTAATGGGAACGAGTATAATAGCCCACCCATCATCTTTTAAGATACGATGGAATTCTTTTAAAGCCTTTTTATCATTCTGAACATGCTCTAATACGTGACTGCAATAGATAACATCAAAGAATTCTTCTGGATATTGGATATCTGTTATATCCATTTTTACCATCACACGTGGATTTAGTAAGTCCGCAGTAATGTAGCTTTCGCCTAAACATTTTTTCAATCTGGATTCAAGACATGGCTCCGGTGCTATGTGAAGCATTTTTTTAAATCTTCCATCAAATAGATTCGTCATCTTGTTAAAATACAGCCATACAAATCGATGCCTTCCCAAAGAACAACAGTGAATACAACAAGCATCATCAGGACAAATACCGAGCTTACGAAATTTCCGCATTGATTTATTACAAATTGGGCATATACACCCTTTACCACGATAAGGTATGGAATACACAAAATCCCTTGTAAGTCTTAATGGTTTTTTAGACCATTCAGGTAAAGACGAAACGGTTTTCTTAACCATATTTAGATAATTTGAAATAAATATTTATATTACTTAATGCTTTGTTAATGATTTTAATCTAAGTTTTTCCCTTGTAATGCCTATACCCTCTTATAAATCATTCCTGGAATCGCAAAGGTACGGTTATTGAAAATGACTCCGACCAGATTAGCATTTTTTTGCTCTAAAGGCGCAATCAATGACTTTATAACGTGCCGCCGGGTTTTTCCCTCGTTTACGACAAGAATGACTCCGTCTACATACGATGAGAGGAGACACGTATCCTTCACATTTCTTAAGTTTGCATAATCAACAAGGACTATGTCATACTTTTCTTTCGCTGAATTAATTACCTTAAACATTCTGGAGGTATCACCCGTGGTAGCCTGGTTGAGGGTTACTCTTTCTGATAATAAGGTAGCTAGTTTAGGATTTGTGCGTTTACTTTTCTTATCAGGAAAGGCTTCTCCTTCAAGTACATCTTCATCATCTTTCACTTCATCAAATATAGTAAAGAGATCTCCATCCATCGTCAGATTGTGTGAGTCTTCTCCGGCAGTTAAGACCGACAGGTTATTATGTATGTGTTGCGACGCTTTTTCAAAAGATATGGTTCCCCTAAGGATACTCGTCAAACCGGGATTATCAGGGATATGAAACGTCCTGTGTATCGTTGAAGTATGTATATTGGCATCGATGATAAGGACCTTATGACCTGCTTTTTTCGATAAGAAATTACCAAGATTCGCAACGATTGTTGCAGAGTCCTCCACTGGCGAAGCGGCTGTTATTAAAAGGGATTTTAGATTTTTATCCCTCATGAAAAGATATATCTTATCAGAAAGATCTTTATAAGATTGAGTGTAAGGGGTTATTTTCATCGTATCTTTCACTAATCTTTTACTCTTAAAACCCTTCCGGGGGATAAAGCCCAGGACAGGTACATTGAGAAATTTTCCTACCTCTTGCGGTGACTTAAACGTGCAATTAAGGTACTCAAACCCGAAGGAAAGCATGATGCCTAAGACTACGCTCATACAGAAGGCAAGTACAAGGGTAAGGTGTTTACTCGTTCCTACCGGTATAAAAGGTATTCGTGCCTGCTCAACGATCTTGATTGTCGCCGGGCCAATTGATTCCATATAGGAAAGCGGAGAACCACTCAGGTTACCGGTCATCTTGTCGATGCTATCTTTTAATTGTAATACGATCTGATGTCTTTCTCCGTATTTCAACTGGAGTTCGGCAAGCTGTTGTTCAAGGTCGCAAATAATATAGGAACGGCTTACTACATTGGCAATCGCTGCTGCCTCCTGGGGGCTGAAGTCGCTTACGGTTATTATGAATACATCGGTATCCCGTATTGGCGTAACCTCTATCTTCCTGCTTAGGTCTCCTACTGCTTTCCATAAAAGGAATTCATCCAATTGCTCTGATGAAAGGTTCTTTAATTCATTTGTCTTCTTCTGCTGCAGGTTTATTAACCATTGAGGCTTTTTTTGCTCAAGCCATTGTCTTACAGGAGAATAAAAGCTCTTCTCGTAGCCGGATGGACGTTCATGTAACTTCAGCACCTTAACGGCGCGCTCCAGTACATGAGAGGAGGTTACAATTTCTGCCTGGGTAAGGGCTATGTAGGATTGAGAACGGTTATAACTTAAGTCCCTGTAATATGGCGAATCGACCTGCTTTTCAGCGGATATGAGCATTTTAACGCTTGCCTTATAGACCGGGGTTTTGAGTTCTAATACAAGGAAGACGATGGTCATAATGGTAACGAAGGTTGTTATGATAACGGCCTTGTGACGAAATACGATTGACAGATAGTCTCGCAGGGTGTTTCCGGTGGAATCAAGACTCATAAAAAATTGTTCCTTAGTAATAATTTATGGGACGCTGATAAAAACAGTTCAAACAGTTCAAACCGTTTAAGCCGTTCAAACGGATTAAACGGTTTGAACTGTTTATAATACTCCTTCCAGGACAACGACTATGTCTTCCGGCTCTAAACGGATATCTTTGTCGACCTTACCGCCCACAGCTCCTTTCATGTCTACTTTGATACTCTGATATCCTGTTTTGCCTGGAATTGTCCGGAGGATTTTTACCCTGTCCGGGGAGCCGTATTTCGCAAAACCCCCGGAAAGGGATATGGCTTTGAGCACGGTCATGTTATCTTCCAGGGTAAATTTACCGGGGTTTTCAACTTCTCCATATACGAAAAAACTACTGCTGCGCTCTACGATTACTATATCATCATTCTCAATCGGCATATCGGCATTCAGATTACTCTCTTTTTTATTTTTCAAATCTATAGCAATTTCTTCGTATCCGGGTTTGTCTTTTAATCTTCGTTTGAGTTTTACCCTGCCATATATACCATCCGGTGTGATACCTTCAGCCGATGAAATGGCCTTTATCACGGTCATATTTTCTTCCAGGTCGTATTTTCCCGGGGTTTTAACTTCACCGTACACAAAGAATCTCATACTCTTGTAGCTTGATAAGGTTACGGATACTACGGCATACTTTATGTAACTAACGGAAAGTCTTTTTGATATTTCCTTTTCGATTTCCGAAAGATTCATACCTTTTACATTAAGGACCCCTATATAGGGGAAGGATATCGTACCATCATGCGCAACAGGGGTCACTGTTTTCAGGTTATCGTGCCCAAGTACATTTATCTCCAGTACGTCGTTTACATTGACGGTATATTGCTCTGTAGATTCGCCGGAGTAACCTGGCATTGATACCATGGAGACACTAAAAAACACGCATAAACAGAGAAAGATACTTTTCAATTTTTTCCTCATAGAGAAGAGTTCAAAAATCAATATACAACATGTTACTGTTACATGATAAGCGGGGTATCTTAATCCCCCCTTGATCCCCCTTTAGGAAAGGGGGAAAATTTTTTTAGTACCTTTAGGAAAAGGGGGAAATTGTCTTAGTCCCTTTAGAAAAGAGGGAAAATCCTTTTGGTTCTCCTTTAGGAATTTATCCTTTTTGTTTTTTTGAGACAGGATTAACAAGATAAAAATGATAATCCTGCTCATCCTGTCTCAAAAAATTCTTTTGTGGTTTGTTATTCTTCGCCGTTTCCATATTTTAGCTTGATGCATCTGCCGATTTACCCACCCCTAACCCCTCCCAGGAGGGGAATAAAAAGTCCCCTCCTGGGAGGGGTTAGGGGTGGGTTCATTTCCCGGAGAGACGCAAGATTTTGCGTCTTCTCTACGTGTTGATTTCACGGTCTTTGAGACGTCTTATCTTGCCCCTATTCCAAATAATACTACCGGCAAGGTTCTTATGAGTATTTTACAATCGAGCCAGAGCGACCAATTGTCGATGTAGTTCAGGTCTAGCCGCATCCATTCGTTGAAATCGGATATCTTGTTTCTTCCATATACCTGCCAAAGGCAGGTTAATCCGGGCCGCATGCTGAGCCGCCTTCTCTGCCAGGGCTCATATTGACCTACCTCTTCCGGAACAGGCGGTCTTGGCCCTATCAGACTCATATCACCTTTCAATACACTCCATAATTGTGGTAATTCATCTATGCTGTATTTCCGTAAGAACTTTCCGACCTTCGTCAGTCTGGGATCGTTTTCCATCTTGAAAACAGGCCCGCTCATCTCGTTATATGCGAGGAGGTCTTTCAGCATACTTTCGGCGTTTTCAACCATGGTCCTAAACTTGTATACCATAAACTTTCTGCCATTTCTGCTGCACCTTTGCTGCTGAAAGAATATGCGGCCTTTTGATGTTGCCTTTACGGCAATGGCTGCTATTGCAAAAACAGGCGCTGACAGGATTATTGTACAGGAAGAAATGATTATATCGAATAACCGCTTTATATAAAGGTGCAGGATCTTATCCGGCGTACTTTCGAACGTAAGTAAGGGTAAGGTATCTACCGTGCTGTATCTTGCCTTCGATAGTTTCAGCTCAAAGAGATCCACCGCCACGCTTACCTTTATCCCCTCTGTCTCGCATTCAAACATTACCCTTTCAATCGAATTTAACCAGGAACGCGGTACAATAAAGAGTACTTCATCTATGACATGATTATGGATTATATCGGTTATATGGTCGAAGGAGCCTATCACCTTATGTCCGCAAATTACGGTATTTATCTTCACGGGGTCTTTATCCACAAGACCGCTGATTTTAATTCCCCATTCCGGATGATTGTTAATTGATTCTATAAAATGCTGGGCACGCGCGCCGGTGCCAACGATTAGGATATTTCTCGTATTCATCCCTCTCCTGCGATGATACCGGAAGAATTGTATAATGAGGATCTTCTCAATACTGATAAACACTACGGCAAAGAGGAATGCATACGCTATGTGCAGTCTGCTCACGGAATCCATCTTTGTGATGAAAATAAAACTTCCAAAAAGACTGCCGCCTAAAAGGGCCGATTCGATCACGATAAATAAAACGTCTGATATCGGTTTTGTCCGTAATGAGCTATACATCCCAAAGTAATAGAGAAGGATTCCCCAAATAATAAGCAGCGCCGGTAAAAGGACCACATAGGTTCTCAGGAGATGAAAATGATACGGCTGGTGTTGTACGATAAGACCCAGAAAGAACGCTGCAAAGACAACACACAGGTCCAGGACTATCATAAGACCTCTAAAGATTGCATGATGCTCTTTTAACATGGCTTTGTTAAGGGTTAAAGGTTTATGGAATTATTTATTATTCAGCATTCTTTATATATTTTGATCTTCAGCATAATTACGCAGGGCGAGGCTTTAGCCTTGCACAAATGCATACCATTGGATGCTATAGATAACTTATGTAAAAATGCTCCATTTACCCACCCCTAAATCCCCTCCCAAGAGGGGACTTTTATTCCCCTCTTGGGAGGGGTTAGGGGTGGGTTTATTCCCCTGGAGAGACGCAAGATTTTGCGTCTCTACAATTGGGCTATGGGTGTGTTCATGGCATAACGAAAAACTTTGAAATTCCTATACATTCCATGAGATTGCAAACCAGGATATACCTTAATTCTCATGAATTTATCTCTATATATGACATCTTGTTTTGAAATCACTATTAGGATCAATTCATACTGCCTCTATCAGCGACATGCTTCCGCCGCGCAAAGGCGCAACCCTAAAGGGTTGCCCTACGTAATACTATCAATCTTTAACCAGAATAGCCTTCCTTATATACGCTTGTACTTTATCCTTACCCTCTTGTTCCATATCCTGAAACTGTATTCCGGCATATGCTTTATGGCCATTCATTATTTCTCTGACGCACTGTCCCTGTGCTTTAACCGTTTCAGAGCTATCGTTCAGGCTAAACTCGAAATTGCGAAGTCCCTGCCCTTCTATATCGGCACATCTGACTATCTCCCCGCTCTTCGCATCGATGGCTGTGAGAATCTCTGCAAAAACACCACCCTCGCTCAGGTTAATAATATTCGCCCTGCATGAGATTGTGCTGCTATTGCCTGCATGGGACTGGAAGCTTGCCTGAAAAAACGTATGGATTCGGGGATAGCATCTTTTTATAATATTGCCGTTTATAATCCTTTTTTTTTCTTCGATATCTTTTTTAAAGGATGAAATAACCTGATCGCAATCTGTCTCATAATAGATTTTTACAAAATCTGCATTTCCGGAAATCCTTAGCATCCTCTGTATGTCTGGTCCAACATTGAATAACCTGATCTGCATACCACGGGAAATAACGTTTTTGAAAATCTGAATCCCCAGCCCATCAATTTTTTTTACCTGCCTCAGGTCGATAAGCAGGTTATACCGCCCTTCATCCAGACAGGTATATAAATACCACTCCAGCTCAAAAACTTCCTGACCAATTATTTCACCGAAGATTTCAAGCACTTGTATTGCAGACCCACCAGCATATGAGGGATGAGATATAATTTTCATTACGGTACAGGTAATCATCTCTTTGATTTTTTGTTTTTCTCTTATAAAGTTGTACATGACACATAGGAAAAATTGTGCCAACGATTGTGATTATTTGAATTAATGTCATAAATACTTATGATATATAACTATAAAGGAAAAGATACTATGCGTTAAACATACGGGTAAGCAATAGCCTCTATGTTAGGATTCTAACACCCGTAAGCAAAACACAGAAAAAATGAGCTAGGTAACTCCTTTTAATAACTGGCTTTATATCAATAACTAAAAATCTAACAGGATAGTGTTAGCTTTCTAACATGTTTCATAAATATGAGATATTATCGGGACTTAGGTGATTATAGTAATCCAGAAATGAAACCGAACACAATACATCAGGTGTGATTCCATCAGCACGGACAAACCAGTTTGTCCGTGCCACCCTATCTTTAATAATGTCCGGTTTCATCCTTTGAATACTATAACTTTGGTTAATTTGTACGGTAACAGGGTATTTTTTTCAAAAAACTGGCGTGATATTAAGAAACAATATTGCAAGTCTACCTTTGTTATAGTATAGTAATTGCCCGGTAAATTTTTGGAGCATTTCGCCCCCTTTTGTCTGTGGAAAAGGAGTAAGAAAAGGACAGTCTTCTTGTCTTCTGCTATGGTTAACCTGATTTTACTTTCTGTTTGCATTCCCTCAGCAATCATCTGGCTTATCATTCTGCTTTTGCCTGTACGCTGGAGGATGTCTGAACGGTGGGAGGCTATCAACGATCCGCACACATCAATATCCGGATGGCCCAGCTTATCAGTTATTGTACCGGCGCGCAACGAACGGGCATCTCTTCCTCTGACATTACCCTCCTGGCTGGAACAAGACTATCATGCATCCGAAATCGTAATCATCGATGATCAATCGAATGACGGCACAGCGAAATATGCAAGCGATAGTGCAGCCCGGTCCAATCGTATGGTACGCATTCTCGATGGCTCCACACCCCCGCCCGGCTGGACCGGCAAGCTATGGGCGCTTGAACAAGGCGTCAGATCCTCATCGGGTGAATGGCTCCTGTTTACTGACGCTGATATTCTCCATCGTCCCAACCTGTGGCGGGGACTCATGGCAAAGGCCCTGACTGAGCAACGAGCAATGGTCTCATTAATGGCGCTGCTTGATACAACAGGGATATGGGCCCGTTTATTAATTCCAGCCTTTGTTTACTTCTTCCATCTCTTGTATCCCTTCGGAAAGGTAAAAGACCCTCATTCCAGCATATCGGCAGCAGCGGGTGGCTGTATACTCATCTCCCGCCATGCCCTGGATAAAATCGGCGGCATAGCCGGGTATTGTAACGCCTGGATAGATGACATCGCACTTGCCAAACAAATAAAACGAGCAGGATTTTCAGTCTCTCTTGCATTAACACGTTCAGCAATAAGCATCCGCCCTTATCGCCAGCTTCAGGATGTCTGGAGGATGGTCGCACGCACCGCCTTCTCGCAGTTGCGGCGCTCATGGTTATCCCTCATGGGAACCGTGCTGGGATTAACCGTCATTTTCCTGGCGCCCGTAGGAGGTATATTTGGATTCTTTACCGGCGCTGTCTCTTCATGGACGGCCATCCTCTCATGCGTCACACTCCTGATAATGGCAGCCACGTACACCCCAACACTTCGTTTTTTTAATCTGGGGTTATACCGGGCGTTTATCCTGCCATTTACCGGGGCGCTCTATGTAGCAATGACGATATCCTCCGCTATCAATCACCTTCTGGGTCAATATGAATGGAGAGGTGCCCGCACTGAGACTGTCACCAATGGCCACGACAAGAAATAATGACAAATCTTCACAGAATTTTCCTTAATTCCTGTTTTCATTTTTCATGCTTTTTTATTGACATATAGTAATGCCTTTGCTAATCTAACCACCGAAAACCGCCGGTCACTAGTACGGGGAATGAACCCCATATGCATTAAATTATTTTTAGACAGGATTTACAGGATTTACCTTGATTTAGTAGAGATAAGGCAATGCCTTGTCTCTACCGAAAGACCGCATATATACAATGAAAATTCCTCTACAATCAAGCTAAGAATAGTGTTCCATAAAATAAAGAGGTATCCCCCTGGAGAAAGAGCAATGTGTGTTCATATTTCCCTCTAATCCCCCCTAACCCCCCTTTAAAAAAGGGGGGAAAGAAGCACAAGTTTAAAAAAGTGGGGAAAGGAGGATGAGTCTAAAAAAAGGGAGGAAAGAAGGATAAGTTTAGAAAAGAGGGGAAAGAAGGATTTTTTCCGGAGAAAAGTTTGCCTGATCAAACATATCAAACTTTTCCCCCTTTTCTAAAGGGGGACCAAGGGCATATGCATCAAGCTAAGCTTTAGTGGCTTGTTTGGCTTGTTTGGCTTGTTTGGCTTGTTTGGCTTGTTTGGCTTGTTTGGCTTGTTTGGCTTGTTTGGCTTGTTTGGCTTGTTTGGCTTGTT
>JAANMY010004406.1_pt1 | contig 10610 bp, 6 predicted proteins | sample 7279691 | NCBI WGS metagenome assembly JAANMY01 (sample SAMN14094543, study PRJNA606508) | bioreactor metagenome | isolation source: A lab-scale SPAN reactor treating ammonium-rich wastewater day 388 | place: Ireland: Galway | collected 2018-02-07
GGGGCGGGAGCACCCCGGCCCGTCCGGGGCAATCCAAAGCGGCGCTGCCACGCCGCACTCCAAAACAGGGCCGCCTCCTGGCCCGCCACGCGGGCGGGCAGGCTTTCGGCGCGGGCAATGGGAATTTTCGAGTTCCCGTGCCCCGCACGCGGGGCACCACCGGGGAGGAAAATCTGTAGCGAAGCCCCTTCGGGCTTCGGCGTGGGCCGGGCCGCCGGCCGAAGGGCCGAAGGCCCTTCGCTACTAGCGAGTCACGTCGTATTTTCGAGCTAGCCCGTCGGGCTTGGTGAAGTCCGGGAGGTTGCCAGCACCTCCCGCAAGAATCTGCCGGTGTGGGATCTGGCGCATCGGGCGATGATCTCTGGGGTGCCCTCGGCGACGATCTGGCCGCCGGCGGCGCCGCCCTCGGGACCGAGGTCGATGACATAATCGGCCTCGGCGATGACGTCGAGGTGGTGCTCGATGACCACGACCGTGTGGCCCCCATCGACCAGCCGGTGCATCACGTCCAAGAGGCGCCGTACATCGGCGAGGTGGAGGCCGATGGTGGGCTCCTCCAACAGGTAAAGGAATTGGCCGGACTCGGATCGCGCGAGTTCCGTGACGAGCTTGAGCCTCTGGGCCTCGCCGCCGGAGAGCGTGGGGCTGCGCTGGCCCAGGGTGAGGTAGCCGAGCCCGGTCTCGTCGAGGAGTTTCAGGGCGCGGTGGACGCGCGGGTGCGCGGCAAAGAACTCGGCGGCCTGGGCGACATCCATGGCGAGGACGTCGGCGATGGTCTTGCCCTTGAACTGGATCTCGAGCACCGCGTCGGCATAGCGGCTGCCGCCGCAGGATTCGCAGGGGACGTACATCGAGGGCAGGAAATTCATCTCGACCTTGACGGCGCCCTGGCCCTCGCAGACCTCGCAGCGGCCGCCCTTGCTGTTGAACGAGAACGTGCCGGCCGAATAGCCGCGCGCGCGGGACTCGGGCAACCCCGCAAAGAGCGCGCGGATGTCGTCGAGGATCTTGGTGTAGGTCGCCGGGGTGGAGCGCGAGGTCTTGCCGATGGGGCTCTGGTCCACCTCGTAGACCGCGGTGAGGCCCCCGGCGCCGGCGATCGATCGCCACGTGATCCCGCCGGGAGGCGCGGCGCCGCGACGGCGCCGGAAGGTGGACACGACCGCCGGCATCAGGACATCGCGCATGAGCGTGCTCTTGCCCGAGCCGCTGACGCCGGTGAGCACCACCGGCCGGCCGAGCGGCAGCCGGAAATCGAGGCCCCGGAGGTTATTGGCGCGGGCGCCGGCGATCTCGATCCAAGCGGCGCCGGCAACGGGGCGCCTCTCGCCGCGGAGGGGGTGCGCCAGCGGCTGGCCGAGCAGGGTGCCGGTGATCGATCTCTCGTCGGCGGCGATCTCCCGCCACGCGCCCTGCGCGACCACGCGTCCGCCGTTGATCCCCGCGCCGGGCCCGAGGTCGATGATGTGGTCCGCGGCGCGCATCGTGGTCTCGTCGTGCTCGACCACCAGCAGGGAGTTGCCCTTGCCCTTGAGGCGACCGAGGATCTCGAGCAGGCGCTCGTTGTCGCGCGGGTGCAGGCCGATGGTGGGCTCATCCAAGACGTAGAGGACGCCCTCCAGATTGGAGCCCAGCTGCGCGGCGAGGCGGATGCGCTGGGACTCGCCACCGGAGAGGGTGCGCGCGCCGCGGCCGATCTGGAGGTAGCCTAGCCCGACCTCGCCGAGGAAGCGGAGGCGCTGGACGATCTCGGGAATGATATCGCGGGCGATCTCGGACTCGCGGCCGCGCAGGCGGAGGCGGCCGAAGAAATCCATCGCCTCGGCGACGGACATGCGGCCGATGTCGCCCATGGTCTTGCCCTGGAAGCGCACGGCGCGGGCGACGGGGTTGAGCCGCTCGCCGCCGCACCCGGGGCAGGGCTTGATCTCGCTCTCCTCGGCGCGCTCGCGCTTGGCCTCGAGCTCCAGCTCGCGCTCGAGCGGGTCGTCGGCCTCGAGCGAGACCTCGGCGATGGTGCCGTAGCCCTGGCAGGCGGGGCACCAGCCATGCGGGGAGTTGAACGAGAAGAGCCGGGGGTCGAGTTCCTCGAACGAGCGCCCGGTGCCGGGGCAATAGAGCTGCGTGCTGAAGACGCTCTCGCGCTCCTGCCGGTCGAGCGCGTACAGGGTGCCCTTGCCAAGCCCCAGGGTCTCGCGCACGAGCGCCGCCCGCTCGGCGGGCTTCATCGCGGCCCGGTATTCGCCGACGACGACATCGATGCGGTGCTCCCGGAACCGATCCAGCCGCTGGAATTTCTTCGGCTCGACCCACCGGGAATCGACGCGGAGCAGGGCGTAGCCTTTCGCCTCGGCCCATTTCGCGACCTCGGCGTGAAATCCCTTGCGTCCTTTGACCAGCGGCGCGAGCAGGGTCAACCAGCCTTTTCCCGCGAGCTTGGCCAGCGCGCGCCCGATGGCCTCGGGCGATTGGCGCACGGCGGGCTCGCCCGTGTCGGGGTCGTGCTGCACCCCGACCTTGGCGAAGAGAAGCCTCACGAAATGGTGGATCTCGGTGACGGTGCCCACGGTGCTCTTGCCGCCGCCACGGGTGGTCTGCTGCTCGATCGCGACGGTCGGCGGAATGCCGCGGATCAGATCCACGTCGGGTTTCTCGAACTGCTGCACGAACTGCCGGGCGTAGGTGTTGAGGCTATCGAGGTACCGGCGCTGCCCCTCGGCGAATACGATGTCGAAGGCGAGCGTGCTCTTGCCCGAGCCGCTGAGCCCGGTGAGCACCGTCATGCCATCGAGCGGTATGCCCACCGAAATGTCCTTGAGGTTGTGGTGGCGGGCGCCGCGGATCTCGATGCGCCCGACGCGGCCGTCGCCCATCAGCGGGGCCTCCTCCCTCAGTGCAGCGACGGGCGCCGTCCCACGGCGCGCGGCGCCGGGCAAGACATCGCGCAGGAATCGTCCCGTGTGACTCGACCGATGCCTCGCGACCTGCTCCGGGGTCCCCTGGCACACGACCTCGCCGCCGCGGTCGCCGGCCTCCGGCCCGAGGTCCACGACCCAGTCCGCGCCCTTGATCACCTCGATGTTGTGCTCGATCACCACGACGGTATCGCCCCCGTCGACAAGGCGCTGAAGCACCGCCATCAGCGCGCGCACGTCATCGAAGTGCAGCCCCGTGGTCGGCTCGTCCAGGATCAGCAGGTCGCCGCGCCGCTCGGCTCCCGCCGATGCCTTCCGCCCCTTCGGCCGCCGCGATTCGGCGAGATGCCCCACCAATTTCGTCCGCTGCGACTCGCCGCCGGAGAGCTGGTTCAACGGCTGGCCGAGGGTCAGGTAGCCGAGACCCACTTCCGCCAGCAGGGCGAGACCGCCCGCAACGGCCCCGGCATTCCCGGCCTCGCGCGGCGTCTCCGCGGCCATCGCCCGATCGCGAAAGAACGCCACTCCCTCCTCGACGGTCATCTCCAGGATCTCGCCGACGGAGCGCCCCCCATAGCGGACCGCGAGCACGTGGGCCTGGAAGCGCCTCCCCTCGCACTCGGGGCAACGCACGAACAGATCGGTCAGAAATTGCATCTCCACCTTCTCGAAACCCATGCCCTTGCAGCGCTCGCAGCGGCCGGCGCCCGCGTTGAACGAGAATGCCGAAGCATTCAGGCCCTGGCGGCGCGCCTCCTCCGTGGTGGCGAAGAGTTCCCTGACGTGATCGTAGGCGCCGGTGTACAGGAGGGGATTCGAGCGGGGCGTCCGCGTCAGTGGGGACTGGTCGACCATGACGACCTGCCCGACGAGGCCCTCGCCCCCGACGGAATCCGCGTCCCCCGGCTCCTCGACGGTCTGTTTCCGCGCGCGCAGCAGGTTCTTGAACAGCACCTCGCGGACGAGGGTGCTCTTGCCCGAGCCGCTGACCCCGGTGAAACAGACCAGCGCGCCGAGGGGCACGTCGAGGTCGATGCCCTTGAGATTGTTCTGCCGCGCGCCGCGGACGCACAGGGCGCGCGCGCGATCGATCCGCCGTCGGCCGGCGGGCACCGGCACCTCGCGATCTCCCCGGAGGTAGGCGGCGGTCAGCGAGCGCCGGTCGCGCTCCAGCCGCGCCGGCGGCCCCTGGAACACCACCTCGCCGCCGCCGCTCCCGCGCCCCGGCCCGAGGTCGATGACGTGATCGGCGGCGCGCATCAGCTGCTCGTCGTGCTCGACCACGAGCACGGTATTCCCCATGTCGCGCAGGCGACGCATCGTTCCGAGCAACCGGCCGGTGTCGCGCGGGTGCAGGCCGATGCTCGGCTCGTCCAGGACGAAGAGGGTATTCACCAGCGAGGTGCCGAGGCAGGTGGTGAGATTGACGCGCTGGATCTCACCGCCGGAGAGGGTCCGCGTGGCGCGGTTGAGCGTGAGGTAGCCGAGCCCGACCTCGTCGAGATAGCTGAGCCGCGAGAGGATCTCGTCGCGCAGCAGGGCGCTGGCGTCGTCGCCCTTCGGAAGCGGCAGGCCGCGGAATAGCCCGACGGCGTCGCGGATGGGCAGGGCGTTGACCGCGGCGACCGTCAGGCCAGAGGGGCCGATCCGGAAGTTGAGGGCCTCCGGCTGGAAACGCCCGCCGCCGCAGTCGCGGCAGGTCCGGTACGCGCGATAGCGGGAGAGGAACACCCGCACGTGCATCTTGTAGGACTTCGATTCGAGCCACTCGAAGAAGCCCTTCACCCCGTACCAGTCCACGGATTTGTCGCCCTCGATGACGAAGCGCCGGTGCTTCGCCGCGAGGGAGCGGAACGGGGTATCCATCGGCACGCCGCGCTTGCGACACGCGCGCACCAGATCGTCCTGGCATTCGCGCGAGACCCCCGTCTGCCAAGGTTTGACGGCGCCCTCGCGCAATGTCTTGGCGGCGTCCGGGATCGCCAAATCGTAGTCGATGTCCATCGTCCGACCGAAGCCGCGGCAGGTCGGGCACGCGCCCAGCGGGTTGTTGAAACTAAACATCCCCGGCGCCGGCCGGCGGAAGGCGATCCCATCGCGCAGGCACTCCCACCGGTCCGAGAACAGCCGCTCCCCCCCGCGATCGAACGCGACGGCCACGCGGCCCTTCCCCAGGCGCTGCGCGGTCGCCAGCGACTCCGCCAGGCGCGCGCGCGACGACCCGCCGATCACGAGGCGATCCTGCGCCACCGCGATCCGATACCCGCCGCCATCGCCCGACCGACGCAGGCCATCGGGGCATTCCCCCGCCAGCAGGTCGTCTATGCGCCTCACCGCCGCGCCCTCCAGCACCCGCTGGTAGCCCTGCGCCCGGATGAACGACAGCGCCTCCGGTAACGCCGTCCCTTTCGGGAACGGCACCTCGAAAGAGATCGTCGCCTCGCGGCCCTTGTGCTCCCTCGTCAGAGCCTCCGCGATCTTGTGCGCCCCGCGCGGCCGGATCTCGTCGCCGCACTTCGGGCAGACCAGGCGCGCCAGCCTCGGGAAAAGCATCTTCAGGTAGTCGGCGATCTCGGTCATCGTACCGACGGTGCTCCGCGCGGTGCGGACGTTGTTCGCCTGCTCGATGGCCACCGCCGGGGGGATCCCCTCGATCGCGTCGGCGCGAGGCTTGTCCATCCGCTCCAGAAATTGCCTCGTGTACGGCGAGAACGTCTCGACATAACGCCGCTGTCCCTCCGCGTACAGCGTGTCGAACGCCAGCGAGGACTTCCCCGAGCCGCTCGGCCCCGTCACCACCGTCAGCGAGTGGTGCGGGATCGTCACGTCCACGCCCTTCAGGTTGTGCTGGCGCGCCCCGCGGACGATGATGGCTCCCGTTCCGGACATGGTGAATCGGCAGTCTAAACCCGAAGCCGCGCCCGGCAACTGTGACCCGAGCCCTCCGGATGTAGCCAGGGTCGCCAGGCCGTGGCCGGCACCCATCCGCCGGGGCCCATCTGTTACCAGATGGGCTACATTTTCGTCGCCACGCTCAGATCGCGCCGAACCCCATCTTCCGCCCTGCCTCGAGGCAGGCCTGCCAAGGGCGGATCGAGCCCGAGCACGTCGCGTCCTCGAGGCTCGCGGCGGCGACGCAATTGCCCAGCTCCAGCGCCTGCTCCAGGGGCCATCCCTCGTGTATCCCAAACAGCAAGCCCGCCGCAAAGGCGTCCCCCGCCCCCGCCGCGCCAACGACCCGCTCCCGCGGCACCGCCACCGCCCCGAGCCGGATCACCTCCCCTTCCCTCGGCACGATCACCGCCCCCGCCCGAAAATGCACGACCACCGCCCGCCGCACCCCACGGCCCAGGACCTCCGTGGCCGCGCCGACAACCGCCGCCGGATCCGCGTGGCCGTCGCGCGCGCAGTCCCGGCCCGTCAGTCGCCCGATCTCGAATTCGTTCGCGATGAGAAAGTCCAGGTGCGGCAGGCTCGGGCTCACGATGGACGGAAAATCCGCCGTCTCGTTGCTGACCATGTCCCCCGAGGTGATGAACCCCAGCGCCGAGGCGCGCTCGAGCAATCGCGCGTGGCCGTTGCGGCCATCCGCGCCGACGCGGTCCAGCTCATCCAAGAGGCAGAAATATCCGAGGTGAAAGAGCCGCGCCGCCGAGGACTCCAGGTCGAAATGCCCCTCGCCCAAGATCGCATTGGTCCCGCGCTGGTGGAAGAAGGTGCGCCGCCCCGTCGCCGCGACCGTCATGACATCGGTGTAGGATGTCGGCGCCTCGTCGGTCTGCCGCAGCCTCGTCCTGTCGATGCCGCGCGCGTCGCAATCCCGCAGGATCGCCTCGCCGTCGGCATCCCTCCCGATGAGGCCAACCCCCTGCATTGGAAAACGCGCCCGCATCAGCGACAGGTCCTTGAGCAGGTTGTAGGCGCAGCCGCCGTTGGCGTTCCGCTCCGAGGCGATCGACGCCAGCGCGTCCTGGGGCGGCCACGCGTCGATCATCTTCACGTGGTCGATCACCCAGTGCCCGCCCGCCAGTATCCCGCGCCGCTCCGACATCGCCACCTGTTTACCCACCAGGACCCCCGATGCAAGAGAACTGGGGCGGGCGCGCAGGGCATGGGGTCCATACCCCGGTTGCAGGAAAGGCCACTCGGCCCGATACCCATCCCATGAGACGTCTCTTCCTCGGGGCCGGGGTGGGTGCCGCGGCGCTTTTCGCCGGAGCCGTGCTATGGTTCACCGTTGCCAACTCCCGCGCCGTGACCGAGACACCGAAATACACCGTGGTCCAGAAAGATGGCGATTTTGAGCTGCGCGACTACCCGCGGCTCGGCCTGGTCTCCACCGGGATGTCCGCCGACGACCGCGGGATGGACGGCGCCTTCGGGCGCCTCTTCCGCTTCATTTCGGGATCCAACGAGGCGGGGCAGAAGATCGCGATGACGACGCCCGTCTTGGTCGAGGGCGAGCGTGGCAAAGAGGGGAAGATGAGCTTCATCGTGCCCGCGGCCGTCGCCGGCGAGCCGCCGCACCCGAAGGACTCGGGCGTTCGCCTGGGCGAGCAGGCCGGCGGCCGATTCGCCGTCCTGCGATTCCGCGGCGGCCGGACGGCCGAGGTCGAGCGCGCGGCGAAGGAGGCCCTGAGGGCCGAGGTCGCGAGACGCCAGATCGCCACCATGGGCGAGCCATTCTTCGCCTTCTACGACCCGCCGTGGACGCCGACCTTCCTCCGCCGCAACGAGATCATGCTCCGCGTGACGGATCCGGCGCCGCGCCCCGATGTTGGGCGTTGAATTCGGGCCCCCGAGACCCTTAACTTCGGGGATGGACCCCATCCTCCGCATCCTGGAAGAGAACGCGCACGCCAAGCCCGCCACCATCGCCCAGATGCTGAATCTCCCCGAGGCCGAGGTCGCCGCGCGGATCCGGAAGTTCGAGGACGAGAAGGTCATCCTCGCTTACAAGGCCATCATCGATGACGAGCGCGCCGGCTCGGAGCTGGTCAAGGGCGTGATCGAGGTGAAGCTGGCGCCGGAGCGGGGCGGCGGCTTCAATCGCCTCGCGGACCGGATCGCGAAGTTCTCCGAGGTGACCTCCTGCTTCCTCATGAGCGGCTCGTACGATCTCCTGCTCTTCGTCGAGGGCAAGACGCTGCGGCAGGTGGCGACTTTCGTCTCGGAGAAACTCGCCACCCTCGAGGGCGTCCTCTCCACCGCGACGCACTTCATGCTCAAGGCGTACAAGGAGCAGGGCGTCCTGATGGAACCCGAGGGGCAGGACGAGAAGCTGAAGGTCTCGCCCTAGTTAACCGCCGGGGTCACGATGACGTTGGGCTGCTCGTGATCGGAGGCGCGTGGGCGGGAGGGGTCGCGGAGGAGACGATCCATTTGCTCGAACCGTTGGCGGGCCGTGGCGGCGTCGGTGGCCTCGGCAAGGTGGAGGGCCGCGGCCGCCGCGATGGGATCCACGGGCGTGAGGTGCCGCGCCAATGCCTCGGAATCCTCCCGCACCCGCGCGAGGTTCCCGCGCTGGACGGCCCGGTCCAGTTCGCGGTGGAGGTGGACAAAGGCGACGGCCGAGTCGTCGAGCATGGGGCGGCAATCGTCCGTGACGACGGTGGCCGGGCCGATGGCCGTCAACCAGTCGCGCCGCGTCTCCCTGTGGCGAGAGCCAAACCAGAGCGCCCCGGCCGCGATCAGCAGCAACAGTAGGATCAGCCGCCTGACCATACGGGATGCTTGCCTCATTGCCCAATAATAGCCCGATGCCGCCCCTCGGGCAATGGGGGACGAGGATCCCCGCGGATTCCCCCTCCCGCTCCGGGGACGGGTGTGTTAGAGTAACTCCAATGCGCGCGCCCCTCACCCTCGTATCCCTGACGCTGGCCCCCCTGCTCTGGGGCCAGCAGGCACCGCCGACGATGGCCGAGGCCATGATCCCGGGTCCCTCGCTCGAGGCATCGGCCGTGGCCTCCCTCTTGCGCGAAGCGCCCGGCGCCCTGACCAACGACGCCGTCGTATTCGATGCGGTCACGCGATTCTACGAGGCGCGAAAGTGCCAGCCGGCGTGGACCGGCGAGACGTCGGCGCGCCTGTTGGAGTGCGTCTCGAAGGTGGCGGAGCTGGGGCTCAATCCCAGGGACTACCTTCCGCCCGAGCCCGATCCGCCGGCTCCCGCCGAGGGTGGCGATGCCCTGGCCCGGCGCGACGTGGCGCTGACCGCCGGCTTCTTTGAATTGGCGCGCGACCTGATGGTGGGCCGCGCGCTGCCGCCCGCGGATCCCCCCGCCGCCCAATGGCAACCGGCGGTGCCCGATCTGGTTCCCGAGTTGCAGGCCTCCCTTGCCAGCGGCGATCTGGCGGGCCGATTGGCCGGTCTCGAGCCGACGTGGGATGGCTATGTGGCGCTGAAGGGCGCGCTCAAGCGCTACCGGGAGATCGCCGCGGCGGGCGGCTGGCCCGACGTGCCGTACATCGGGCGCTCCCTGAAAATCGGCGTCCGGAGCAGCGCGGTCGCGGCGCTGCGACAGCGCCTTGCCGCGGCGGGGGACCTCCCCTCCCGGCTCGCGCCGCGCAAGGACGAGAATCCCGCATCGTGGCACCTCCAGTTCGACGGCGCGCTGGATAACGCCGCGCGCCAGTTCCAGGCCCGCCATGGCCTCCAGGTCGATGGCATCGTCGGGCCGATCACCCGCACCGCGCTCAATGAGCCGGTCGGGGCGCGCCTGCTCCAGATCCGCGTCAATCTCGAACGCTGGCGCTGGGGCGAGCGGGAACCTCCCGAGCGCGGCCTGGTGATCTTCCTGCCGCAGCGCGAATTGGTCGCCTTCGACCGCGGCCGGCCGGTCTTCCGGATGCGCGTCGCCCACGGTCCCGCGCTCCGGGGCCTCTCGCGCGATTCCTTCGCCGACAAGCTCGAGTATCTCGAATTCGCGCCCTCCTGGAGCGTCCCCGCGCACGTGGCCAAGGGCGAGATCCTCCCGAAGGCCCGCAAGGATCCCGCCTGGTTCCAGGACCAGGGCTACGAGATCGTCACCGATTACCACCCCGGCGCCGCCACCCATCCCCCCGACGAGGCCAGCTTCACCAGGGTCGAGGGGGGCCAGCTCTTCCTCCGCCAGAAGCCGGGGCGCCACAATCCCCTCGGCCAGGTGAAATTCATGGTGCCAAACTATTTCGCGATCTACCTCCACGGGCGGGAAAAGGACCCCGACTTCGAATCCGAGGTGCTGGATATCGGGCGCGGCTGGATCCGCGTCGAGGAGCCCCAGAAGCTGGCCACCTTCATCCTATCGAAGGAGCCCGACTGGGACGCCGGCCGCGTGCGCAAGGCCATGGCCTCCGAAACATCCGAGCGCGCCCCGCTCAGGCAGCCGCTGCCCGTCATCGTCTTCTACCGGAACGTCTACCTAGACGACCGCGGCCTGCTCCAGTTCCGCCCCGATCCGGCCACCGACGCGCCGATCGCCAAGGCCGCTGGCTTTTCCGCGAAGGACCCGTAGGGACCCTCTTGGCAGAAACCGTAGCCGAACGCGCAAGCGTTTGGCGCGTGGGCCCTGGTGGCACGGGCCAAACGCCTTGGGGCGTTCGGCTACGGGGATCTTCGAGTCAGACCTCATGCCCCGCAGGCGGGGCACCAACGTGCGTGAAAATGTAGCCCCTCCGGTCACGGAGGGGCCGCGCGGTGGGGGTCCACGGCCT
>JAANMY010004407.1_pt1 | contig 10608 bp, 11 predicted proteins | sample 7279691 | NCBI WGS metagenome assembly JAANMY01 (sample SAMN14094543, study PRJNA606508) | bioreactor metagenome | isolation source: A lab-scale SPAN reactor treating ammonium-rich wastewater day 388 | place: Ireland: Galway | collected 2018-02-07
CAGACCGTGGTGACCGATTCAAACGGGGTTGCGCGGCACCTGTATCCGACGGTGGAAGCGGTGGGCGTCCATACCGTCCGGTGCCAGTTCGCCGGCGATTCGTGGCTCGAGGCGGGCTACGGCGAGGGCGTACTGACCCTCTATTAACGGCCCGGCGCCGGTTCGGCGGCCGGCGCAGGCGTCCGAGAAACCGTCTCGCCGTTACGGCGATCAACGCCGGCGGTGCATCGTGCGAACCGAACGCAGTATACTGAGAGGATGCGGATCCGTTCGCGGCCGCTAGAACGATCGCCATGGCCTATGCCTCCTTTCGGGAGTTTCTGGAACGGTTGGAGAGCGCCGGGGAGCTGAAACGCATCTCGGCGCCGGTGAGCCCCTATCTGGAGATTACCGAGATCGCCGACCGGGTGATGAAGCGGCCCGGCGGCGGCCCGGCCCTCCTCGTTGAGCGGCCTTCGCTGGGCTCGTTCCCTCTCGCAATCAATGCGTTCGGGTCGCGCAGGCGAATGTCCTGGGCGCTCGGCGTGGAGGATTACGAGGAGATCGCGGCGCAGATCAGCGAGATGCTCCGGCCCGAGGCGCCCGGCTCGCTGGCGGCGAAGCTCCGTATGCTGGGTCCGCTCCGCCGGCTGGCCTCATCGCCGCCGAAGCGCGTCTCGAACGCTCCGTGCCAGGATGTGGCCCTCGAGGGCTCTGCGGCGGATCTGCGCATATTGCCGGCGCTCCATTGCTGGCCCGAGGACGGGGGGCCGTTCATCACCCTGCCGCTCGTCTTCACCCATGATCCCGTGACGGGCAAGCGCAATGTCGGGATGTACCGGGTGCAGATCTTCGACGAGCGAACGGCCGGCCTCCACTGGCAACTCCACAAGGTCGGCGCCGAGCATCATCGGGGGCGGGAGGCGGCGGCCTCCGTGCGCGCGTCTGAAGGCGGCTCCGGCCACGGGCGCTACCATGTTGCGATCGTTCTGGGCGGGGATCCCGTCTACACCTTCTGTGCGGCCGCGCCCCTTCCCCCGATGATCGACGAGATGCTGTTCGCCGGCTTCCTGCGGCGCAAGGCGGTTGGCATGGTGCAATGCCGTACGGTCGACGTGCAGGTGCCTGCCGACGCCGATATCGTCATCGAAGGCTGGGTGGATCCGGCGGAGCGTCGCCCGGAAGGGCCGTTCGGCGACCATACCGGTTTCTATACGCCGATCGAACCCTACCCGGCGCTCCATGTTACGGCGATCACCCATCGCCGCAATCCCATCTATCCGGCCACGATCGTGGGGCGCCCGCCGATGGAGGACGGCTGGATCGGCAAGGCGGTCGAGCGGGTGTTTCTGCCGATGATCCGCCTGATGGTTCCCGAGATCGTCGATATGAACCTGCCCGTCGAGGCCTGCTTCCACAACCTCGCCCTCGTCAGCATCCGGAAGCGGTATCCGGGCCACGCGTACAAGGTCATGAACGCCCTGTGGGGCCTCGGCCAGCTGATGTTCACGAAGATGATCCTCGTCTTCGATGACGACGTGAACGTCCAGGATCTCGCGGAGTGCCTGTGGATCATGGGCAACAACCTGGACCCCGAGCGGGATCTGCTGGTGACCCGCGGACCGGTGGATGTGCTCGATCACGCGTCTCGGGAAACCGGTTACGGTTCGAAGATCGGCTTCGACTGCACGCGTAAGACCGCGGCCGAAGGATACCATCGGACCTGGCCGGAACGGATTCGGATGACGGACGAAGTAAAGGCTCGGATCGACGCACTGTGGCCGGAGCTCGGATTGTAGGGTGACCGCAATGTCCCTCCACTCCGTCGCCGCGAGCCTGACCGCCTGGGATCGAGCGGTGTTCCATCTGGTGAACGATCGACTGAAAAGCCCCGCGCTCGACGTGGCCATGCCGCTGATCACCGATCTTGGCCTCTCCCACGTGCAGGCCCTCGTCGTGATCGCGGTCGCGGCGCTTACGATCTACTCCGCCCGGGTGACGGGTCGTCATGGCCTCCGAGCCGATTGGACCGCTACACGAACCTGGGTGATTCCGGCCCTGCTGGGGATTGTGCTCTCCGGGCTCTGCGTTCAGGTGATCAAGCGCTATCCGCGCGATCGGCCCAGCTGGTTCTATCTGAAACAACGCCTCGCCGGCAACCATACGGACGTCCAGGTACAGACCATCAAGGGCCGGCGCCCGCTTCGGACGAGCGGTTTCCCGAGCGGGCACACGGCGACGACGGCCGCGTTGGCAGTGAGCCTCGCCTGTGCCATGCCGACGCGAAGAAGCCGTCGTACGGTAGCGCTTGGCATGGGCGGGTTGACCTTGCTGGTGGCGCTGTCCCGGGTGTATATGGCGGACCACTGGCCGCTCGATGTTCTCGGAGGCCTGGTTCTGGGGCTTGTCGTCGGCTGGTTTTCGATCCGCCTGTGCAGTCGTGTCGGGGCTCGACCGGTCGAAGGGACAACCGCCTGATGATCCGGCGCGGGATCCTGGCCATCACCGGCGCGAGCGGCGCAATCTACGGCGTGCGGATGCTGCAGTGGATGGAGTTTCGGTTCGACACGGTATACCTCTGCGTCTCGCGCGATGCCCGCAGCGTCCTGGCGACCGAGCTGGATATCGAGGAGGGCGACGATCGGCCCGATCTCGTCGCGCAGATGCTCGGTCGGAAATCAGAACGTGTCGTGGCCGTACAGCCGGACGATTTCTTCACCCCGCCGGCCAGCGGCTCAGCGATGCACGATGGCATGGTGATCGCGCCCTGTTCCATGGGCACCGCCGGGCGGATCGCCGCGGGCATTTCCAACGACCTTACGACCCGTGCCGCCGATGTCTGCCTGAAGGAGCGTCGCCCGTTGATCCTGATCGTTCGGGAGACGCCGTTGAACCTGATCCATCTCCGCAATCTCACGGCTCTGACCGAAGCGGGCGCCACGGTCATGCCCGCATCACCATCGTTCTACAACCAGCCGACGACCATCACCGACCTTGTGGATACTGTGGCGCTGAGGGCCATGCGCCATCTCGGCGCCGGGGACGGTCTGGTTCCCGAATGGCAGGTTCCGACAGCGTGACGCTGACTGCGGTCTCCCGCCCGCTCGTCGCGATCCGCGGGATCGTGCATACGACGATCGTTCTGCTACAGATGGTTCGGTTCGAGCATACGATCTTCGCCCTCCCGTTTGCACTCTTCAGCACGGTCCTCGCCGTCGAATCGCTGGGGATGAACCAGTCCTGGCCGGATACGCGCACGCTCGGCTGGATCCTGCTGGCTATGTTCGGCGCGAGGAGTTCCGCGATGGCGGTGAACCGTATCCTGGACGCGGGTTATGACGCGGCAAATCCCAGGACGTGCGAACGGGCCATACCGGCCGGTGCGATCTCGATATCCCGTGCGTGGGCGTTCGCGGTCGCCACCGGGCTCCTCCTCCTCATCGCCGCTGCGCAGCTCAACACTCTGTGCCTGCTCCTGTCCCCAATGGCGATCATCGCGCTCGTCGGTTACTCGTGGACCAAACGGTTTACGCGCTGGACGCACCTTGTTCTGGGCGGAGCCATAGGCATCGCGCCGGTCGGAGCGTGGATCGCGATCACCGGGTCGGTGGCCTGGCTGCCGATCATGATCGGGGCGGCTACGGCCCTCTGGATCGCCGGCTTCGACATCATCTATGCGCTGCAGGACATCGCTGTGGATCGGCAGCTGGGGATCCGCTCCCTGCCCGCCGACCTTGGCGCTCGCCGCGCGCTCCGGATCGCGCGACGGTTCCACGTTTTGATGCTCGGATTGCTCGGGCTCGTCGGCCTCGTCGCCGCCCTCGGGCTTGTGTACTACATTGGCCTCATCGCTTGCGCCGTCGCCCTTGCGTACGAGCACGCGATCGTAACGCCGCACGATTTTCGCAGGGTCAACACCGCGTTCTTTACGGTCAACGGATGGGTGGGAGTCGGTCTGTTCGCGTGCCTTGCGCTGGACCGATGGATCGGAGGGTGGATCCCATGACCCCCGGTGGGCGGGCGTGGCGGATCGGCAGCGTACCCTACTTGAACGGGCGGCCTCTGGTCGCGTGGTTTCGGGAGCCGACAGCGCCTGCCGATCTCGAACTGACGCTCGATGTGCCGTCCAGCCTTGCGGCCAGACTCCGAGGCGGCGATCTGGACGTGGCCCTGGTCTCGAGCGTCGAGGCATTCCGCGGAGAGGGTGTCGCTGTGGTGTCCGACATTGCGATCGCCGCGGACGGACCCGTGCGGAGCGTGGGCCTCTTATCACGGGTTCCACTCGACAGAGTGCGCCACGTCGCCGTCGATCGAAGCTCCCTGACCTCAGCCGCGCTCCTGCGCGTAATCTACCGGAGACGGTATGGGATCGACCTTGCGTATACCACTGCAGAGCCGAATCTCCCGTCGATGCTCGAGACGGCTGAGGCGGCGATGCTCATCGGCGATCCGGCCATGCGGAATGACGACGATCTCTATTTCATGGACCTCGGGGCTGCATGGAAAGAGCTGACAGGCCTTCCGTTTGTCTATGCCGTCTGGCTCGCCCGTGACGATGCTGCAGCGAAACGGCTCGGGCCGGCGCTCCGCAGCGCGCGTGATTGGGGGCTGGTGCGACTGGAGGAGATCGCGGCCGATTGGTCGAAGGAATCGGGGTTGCCGCTTGCGATTGCGAGGGAGTATCTTACCGACGTAATGCACTACGATTTGTCCGAAACGAAACGCCGCGCGCTCGAAACCTTCAGGGAACTATGCGAGGCGTGCGTCGTCATGACTCGTACGCATCCGGTACGGTTTCTATAAGACCGGGGCGTGCACAAAGTGACGACGCGCAGGTGGGAGAAGGAGGTCCAGTTGAGCAGCGAGCTAGTTGAAGTGCTGGTAGTTGAAGACGACCCGGCGGACCTGGAGCTTACCCTGCGGGCGCTGAAGCGGCACAACGTCGTAAACGAGATCCTTGTAGCCCGTGACGGTGTCGAGGCGTTTCGTGTTCTTTTTGGTGAGGACGATAACACCCCGATGAACCCGCCTCCCAGAGTGGTGTTGCTTGATCTGAAGCTGCCGAAGGTATCGGGGCTCGACGTTCTGCGCCGGATCAAGGCGGACCCTCGCACTCGGAGAATACCGGTCGTCATGCTGACGGCGTCTCGCGAGAGCAAGGATATCGCCGCATGCTACGAAGCCGGTGCCAACAGCTATATCGTCAAGCCGGTCCGATTCGAGGAGTTCGTCGAAGCGATGCGCGTGGTGGGGCTGTTCTGGATGGTCATTGCCTCTCCGCCCTTCCTACCCTCGGGCCCCGCGCCTGCGCCAGGAGGTTACTAGAGAACCGACCATGATCTCTTCGTCCACCGACGCGGTTTCCGAACATATTCGGCTCCTCACGCCCGACCTGGTGACGTTGCGCCAGCATCTCCATCAGAATCCCGAACTCAGCGATTGCGAAGAGGAGACGTCACGGTTGGTCGCCGAGCGCCTGGACCGGCTCGGCATACGAACGCGAACCGGCGTTGGGGGATTTGGGGTGGTGGCGGATCTCGGGGACGATCGATCAGGACCTCGGCTCGCGTTGCGGGCGGATATGGATGCGCTGCCCATCCTCGAGGAGAATGAGTTCCCGTACCGGTCCAATAATCCGGGGGTTATGCACGCCTGCGGCCACGACGGCCATACTGCGATCCTTCTGGGCGTGGCGGACGTGCTCCATCGCCGACAGGGCGAGTTGCCCGGTCCGGTGCGCCTCATCTTCCAGCCGGCTGAAGAGACGGTTGGCGGAGCGGCGCGCATGTGCGCAGACGGCGTGATGGAAGGCGTTGCGGGAGTGGTCGCGCTGCATGGCTGGCTGGAACTCCCCGCGGGTCATGTGGGCGTGCGAAGCGGGCCTTCGATGGCGTCGGCCGATACGTTCGACATCACGGTTGTGGGGCGAGGCGCCCATGCCGCCTGTCCTCATCTCGCCGTCGATCCCATCGTCATCGCATCGCGGATCGTTCTGTCTCTTCAGAGCCTCGTGAGCCGGGAGATCGATCCGCTGGAACCCGCAGTCGTTACGGTGGCGAGGATCAACGCGGGGACCGCGTACAACATCATCCCCGCCACAGCGGCGATTGCCGGCACCGTTCGTACGCTCAAAGCCTCTGTTCGAGACCAGCTGGAGCGGGCGATTCGCAGGGTTGCTGAAGGGGAGTGCGCCGCGAGCGGGGCCGCGTACGAGCTCCGTTATACGCGTGGCGTCCCGCCCGTGGTCAACGATCGGGCGCTGGCCGAGCTGGTCGCCGATGTCGCGACCGCATGCGTGGGCGCGGATGCGGTAACAGACGATTTGATCCCCTCCATGGGCGCGGAGGATTTTGCCGTCTATCAGGCCCACGCCCCCGGGGTGATGTTTCGACTCGGCATCGGCGATGGTCCCTCAGGCCACACGAGTCGGTTCGACTTCAACGATGCGGCGATTCCTGTCGGCGTAGAGGTGATGTCTCGGCTGTGCTTGCAGGGACTTCGGCCGAGATCGGAGACAGAGATATGATCGGAGTGTGCACCGGCTCCACCGAACGGCAAAGCATCGCCCAAGCCGTCGAGACCAATCTCGCGGAGTGGTACCGAACGACCTCGGATCTCGTGCCGAGCGCCGACTTTATCGAGGAGAGCGATGTTACTCAGGCGCGGCTGCCGGCCCGTCATCCTTTGTTTACGGCGGTGCTGCAGGCTCGCTTCGATGAACAGAACGCAGATCAGCGGATCGATGAGATCGTCGAGAGCCTTCGGCGTCTGGGTATGCCTGCGATGTGGTGGATCTGTTCGGAATCCAGGCCGCCCGACCTGTCTCATCGGGTAGAGGAGCGGGGGTTCATCCCGGTTGATATCCTTTCCGGCATGGCGCTGGATCTCGAGAAGGAGCCCTGCCGGGTCCCGATCGGCTCGGGATTTACCGTCGAGGAAGTCCGCTCGGCGGAAGGGCTGCGCGAATGGTCCGTCCTGTACCACGAGGGCTTCGGAATGGACGCCCACACGCTCCGTGACCTCTCGCCGATCGCGGACGCTGTCACCTCCGGCGATGCAGGCCAGCTCCGATTCTTCCTTGGCCGTCGGCGAGGTGAGCCGGTCTCCTGTGCAATGCTGTTTCTGGGGGATCGAACGGCAGGCGTCTACTGGGTTGCGACGGCCCAGGATCGGCGCAATCGAGGGTACGGCTCGGGGGTTGTCCTCGCCGCGGTTGCCGCTGCCAGAGAGGCGGGCTACAAGCTCTGCGTACTCCACGCCAGCCCGATGGGCGTCTCGGTGTACCGGAAGCTCGGTTTTGTGGAATACTGCCATCTCAGAACTCTTACCTGGCGGCCCGAAGCCGAGGGACGCGCCTGATACGGTTGTGCGCATCGCGGAACCGGCGAAGGCCGGTCCCGTACTACGGGTAGCCTACGGAGCCCAGTGTATGGCAGAGGAGATGCTCGGCGGCGACGCGGCCGGGTCGGTTGGGATCGTCCAACGTGAGTATTACACCTTCGGTTCGGCCAACGAGCCTTTCGTTCTCGAAGGCGGCGGAACGCTGGAGGAAGTCGTAACGTGCTACGAGGTCTACGGGACGCTCAATAGCTCCGGCGATAACGCGATCCTTATCGCCCACGGTTTGACTGGCAGCTCCCACGCCGCGGGCCGATTCAAGCCAGACAGCCCCTACGCCGGATACTGGGACCGGATCATCGGCAAAGGGCGACCTCTCGATACCGATCGCTGGTGCATCATCGCGCCGAACGCCCTGGGCGGATGTCGGGGTTCCACCGGGCCCGCCAGCCCGGATCCGCGTACCGGCAAGCCCTACGGTTCGCGCTTTCCCACGATCACCATCCGGGACATGGTCCGGGCCCAGCGGCCCCTTCTCGACCATCTGGGCGTCCGACGGCTCAGGCTGGTGATCGGCGCCTCTATGGGCGGCATGCAGGCGTTCGAATGGGCGGTAACCTATCCGGACATCGTCGATGCCATTTGCCCGATCGGTTCCAGCCCGATTCAGTCGGCGCAGGCGCTGGCGTTCAACCATTGCATGCGCCGCGCCATTATGGCCGATCCGGAATGGCGAAACGGGGACTACTACGACGGCCCGGGGCCGAGAGCGGGGCTTGCCGTGGCGCGGATGATCGGCCATATCACCTACCTTTGCGACGACGTCATGGAGCGGAAGTTCGGCCTTCGCACCTCCACGCCGATATCGGAGCCGGAACCGTCCGATTGGACCCGCTTCGCCATGGAGGAATACCTCGATGAAGAGGGCAGACTGCTCGTCCATCGCTTCGACGCCAATGCCTACATGGCCGTCAGCCGCGCGATCGATCTGCACGACATCGGGAGGGAGCGCGGCGGCCTTGCCGCAGCGTACCGACGGATCCGCGCGCGGTGCCTCCTGATCGGCATCTCCAGCGACATCCTGTTCCCGCCCGAGTCCGTCAGGGGTGTCGGCGAGGCGATGCAGGCGGCAGGAGCCGACGCAACCTATTGGGAGATGGAGTCGAACTACGGGCACGACGCGTTTTTAGAAGAACAAACGAAGCTCGGTCCGCCGCTCCTTCAGCTGCTTTCCGAGATCGAGACTCCCCTGGCGGCTGCACGATGATGAGCAAGACGTGATGACGGACGGTCGGCCGCGAGCCCTGGCCCTGATGCCCCACCCAGACGATGCCGAGATTCTGTGCGCCGGCACGCTCCTGCGTCTCGGCCGCGCCGGGTTTGATCTGCACATCATGACGATGACCGCCGGCGACCTGGGATCGCCCGACCGATCCAGGGCGGAGATCGCCACCATCCGCCGCGATGAGGCCCGGGCCGGCGCCGCCGTCATCGGCGCGACCTGCGTATGCCTCGAGTTCGACGACGTCCGGATCGTGTTCGACAACCCCTCTCGGGAGCGGGTCGTCGCAGCCCTGCGCCGCGTCGATCCCACGCTGGTGATCACGACCGCTCCGGATGATTATATGTTCGATCACATCATCACCTCTCAGCTCGTGCGGGACGCCTGCTTTACGGCTCCGGCGCCCAACTATGAGACCGCCGGTGGCGAGAGGCCTTCCTCTCGCGTTCCGTATCTCTACTATGCCGACTGTATCGAGGGTGTCGACATGTTCGGGGTCCCGGTCCCTGCTTCGATCATCGTCGATATAACCGGGGAGATCGACGCCAAGACCACCGCGCTCGAGTGTCACCAAAGCCAGCGCGCCTGGCTCAGGGCTCAGCACGGCATGGACGATTACATCGATACGATGCGCCGCTGGAGCGCCCGACGCGGTGCGGAAATCGGCGTCGCCTTCGGCGAGGCGTTCCGACAGCATCGGGGCCACCCCTATCCGTCGGACGATCTGCTCGCCCGCACGCTGGGCGGCTAGCCGTCGGCAGGGTGATTCACGATCCACCCGCGGCATCGATATTCGGAAAGGATGGATGCGCATGAGTCGACCGCTCAGCAAAATCGCCCCCGACTGGTGGGACTACACGACGCTGGACCCCGATCTTCTAGCCGATGCCGCCCGACTGTCCGTCGATGATCTCTACGATCTCAGCCGGCCAGGCTTCCAGGTGGATTTCTACGATACACTCGAGGAGTTCTATCTTGCCGAAGCCCTTGAGTACATCCGCGCGTGGCGCGCCGCGACGCCCGATCGTCCGGCGGGGATCTGCGGTCCCATCGGCCCGACGGAACAGCTGCCGCTCGTAGCGCGGCTCGTCAACGAGCTCGGCCTGAACCTCAAGGATGCCCACTTCTGGGGCATGGATGAATGGTATCTCGGAGGGAGAGCTGCGCCTCCCGACCATCCGTTATCGTTCGAACGGGCTGATCGGGAGCTCTGTTTCGGGCGGATCCGGCCGGAGCTCGCCATGCCAGAAGCGAACCTCCACTTCCCCGGGGCTGATCCGACAGAGTACGAGCGGTCCTGGGACGGCGTTCGTTGTATGGTCATGCAGGGCGGGCAGGGGGAGATCAAGCACTGGGCGTTCAACGACCCGGTCCGACGCGAGCCGCCCTATGAGGCCGCGCCCCCGACGCCCGAGGAGTACGGTCGACTGGGCACAAGGGTGGTGGAACTCCATCCGATGACCCTGATTCAGAACGCGAGGACATCGGGCGGCGGCCAGCTTGCGCTGGTGCCGACCCACGCCATCACCGTGGGACCGCGTCAGACCTGGCAGGCGGAATGCGTCTCCATCTGGCACGCGGGCACACACGATAATCCGTTCGGCCAGCGTCTGACGGCTCTGATGATCAGCAAGGGCATCGCCGACAGCAGCGTCCCGATGTCGCTGTTGGCGAACCACCCCAACGTCCGATTCAGCTATTACCGACCGGGCATCGGCACGTGTGATACGGAGATGCATTGACGGAATGAGTGATCTTGCTGTCCAACGTCGTCTGAGTAGATAGAGGACGCCTGGCGTTGTGACCGGGCTCTTGGGAGGCGGAAGATGAGGTGTGGGCGAACGTGGACAGGTGCGTTGTTGCGGGCTCTGGCCGGGGCATGGGTAATGCTTCTGGCGTCGGGCGCATCGGCGCAGCAGGAGGGTAAGGTGGGCAAGCCGACGGGGGTCTCTCTGACGATCTACAACCAGAACTTCGGCGTCGTGAAGGATCGTCGTCAGGTGGAACTG
>JAANMY010004409.1_pt1 | contig 10607 bp, 6 predicted proteins | sample 7279691 | NCBI WGS metagenome assembly JAANMY01 (sample SAMN14094543, study PRJNA606508) | bioreactor metagenome | isolation source: A lab-scale SPAN reactor treating ammonium-rich wastewater day 388 | place: Ireland: Galway | collected 2018-02-07
GCCGCCGCGTTGGCCTCCTTGACTTCGCCGCGCAGCTCCTCGGAGGACAGCGCGCCTTCGCTCAGCTTGGTCTGCAGCTCCAAGCGCTTCGTCTTGTCCTCGATCGAGATCAGGCTCTGGACCGCGTGCCAGGTAATCCCCTGGTCGACGGCCTTCTCCAGCTCCTTCTCGGTGTACCGGGTGAAGAACCGGTGCCACTGCCGGACCTCGTCCTGGTGGATCTGGCGCCCCTTGCGGGACAGATCCTTGGCCAGCTGCTCCGCGGTCCGGTTGCCCCAGTGCCGCGGGTTGTCGAAGAGCTCAGCCGCGAACTGTCCGCGCTCCCAATAGAGCCGGAGGACGTTGCGCAGCGCGGCCTTCTCCTGATCCCGGAAATAGCCGATCCGCTCCTGCCACCGCTTGTCGGCTTCCTTCGACTCCGACTTGGTGAGCTCGGCGACCTGCTCTTCCGGCTGCTTTTCTTCTGCCGTCACGGAGATCATCTCCTTACCGGCGCTGCCAGCTCCCGACGAGGAGCAGGGCAGCGCCGAGTCTAAAAGAATGCTTCACGGTTGTGGTCATTGCTTTACTTCCTGTTTTCGACGTTTTGCATCTTCCTGAGAGAGGCTTCGATCCGGAAGCGGCTTTGGTTCATAATCTTTACCCTTTGCACCCCTACGGTATAAGCTGAACCGTGCTCGTCACCATCGCGCCGCGTTCATCCTTGATCGCGACGAGCCAGGTGTTCGCACCCGCGGGTGGCCTCGGCGCAGTGACGGTCCCATTCTCGACCAGCGCCGGAATTGCCTTCCATTCCCGCTGCGACCGGAGACCGCCATCCGCGGTGTAGTGCAACTCTGCGGATACGACCGGCACAACACTCGTAAACGGCATTCGAACCATCGCGCCGTCGATGACCGGCTTGCCCGGCACAGGAAGCGGCTTCCCGCCGCGGCAAAATGAATCGATGAATATCCCGATCTCCTGCGGTGCCCATCCAGACGGATGACTGTGTTCCATTTTCACCTCGATGCGCATCTGTTTCCGTCCGGCAACTGCGTCGAAACTTCTCTGATAACTGTCGAGCGGGTAATGTTTGTCGTTCGTGCCGTTGACAAACAATATCGGGACACTGCAGCGCGGGAGGAAGCTAGACGGGTCGTAGGCTTTGATCCACGCCTCGCGACGATCGCCGAGTTCGTCGATCTTCTCCTTCTGTACCGATTCCCCCTCGAACAGAAAGCCGCAGCCATACACCGGCACCGCTGCCTTGAAGCGGTTGTCGATCGATGCCACGAGGCAGGTCGTGTAGCCGCCCCAGCTGATGCCGGTGACCGCAGTGCGTTCCGCATCAACTTCGGGAAAGGATCGCAGCAGTGAATGCGCGCGGATGACGCTCGAGACCGCGTGGAATGACCAGTCGTCGGAAACGTCGCCGCCGATACATTCGAACTTGTTATAACGCTGGTCCGGACCGCCGTTCGACAACCGCGTGCGAGTTTCTTTCCTTTGCGCCTGCTTGGGAACGGGAACCCCGTTCGTATCGTACAGCGGTTGGAGGGGCCTCGATCCGCTGAGATCCATCGCTATAGCGGCATACCCGCGTTTGGCCCAGAGCCAGGCCCACTCGGCAAACGCGGTGCCGCCGCCGCCATGGATCAGCACGACACCGGGAACCCGATCGCTGGATTTCGCTTCACCGAGGGTTAAGGGCGATGCGTAAAAGGCGAAAACCTCGGTATCATTGTTTTGGTACTTTTCACCGGCATACAGGAGCGACTGAACCGGTCCGCTCCTTCTCACCCATCGCATTGCCGGAGGGCTCGCGAGATCGGTCAAATTCCAGAAACCGACCTGCTCGCGCTCTTCTGCGCATTCAATCGCATACGAACCGGGTAGTGAGCCGATCAGTAAAATGCAAAGGCAAATACCGACTCCCTTTGCAGAGCTATTCGTAGGATTCATCTTGTTATTCTGTTGTCTCTCCAACATCCGTCTTCAGCCGATTTTGCGCGCGAAGCCGGTGAAGTAGCCTGCCTGGCGCAGCTTCACCGGATACGCTTGATCGAAGAACCGCCGCTCCAGGTTGCCGTAGTCAAAGTTGCAGCCGTGCCGATGCTCATAAATGAGGGTGCGTTTCATGAATGGACCTCTACTTTGTGGGCGGAGTGACGAACTCTTCGCGGCTCAATGTGCCGTCGCCGTTCTTGTCGAAATTCCGGAAGCGTTGCTCGGCGTTCTCCTTGCCCTTCAATCCGGCCTTGTATTCCTCCAGCGTCAGCGTCCCGTCCTTGTTGGTGTCCCAGCGGTCGAGGGCTCTGGCGCGGTCGGGTGCCGGCTTATCTTCCGTTTTCGATGGCCCCTTCTTTTTGGGCTCGGCCTGTTTGGCCTGGTTGACGCAGGCCGGGTCCGGATGGCCGGGGAGCGTGGCCTTCCAATCCAACGCCAGCTTGGTGAGCCGGGTCACGATCTCGGGGCGCTCCTTCGACACATCCTTCGCCTCGGCGCGGTCGCTGATGAGCTGGTGCAATTCGACGCGCTTGGCGCTGCCGTCCATGACGAGTTTCCATTCGCCATCCCTCACGGCCAGCCGCGGCCACCAGTCAGGTTCAGCCGCATAACCGCGCCACTCCCAGAATACCGGTTTGGTGCGGGTGACCGGTTTACCTTTGAAGGCCTCGAGCAGGTTTTCGCCATCCGGCCGGTAGTCCGGCGGGAGGGAAACACCCGCCGCCGCGCAAAAGGTGGGCAGCAGGTCCACCGCCGCGACGGCGGTGGCGTCATTTTTCAGCCCGGCGGGCGCATGGCCGGGCCAGCGGACGATAAAGGGGACGCGCACGCCGCCCTCGTAAAGGCTCCGCTTGCGGCCGCGCAACCCGCCGGTGGACCCGGTGCTGTAGTAGGTGCCGTAACCGCCGCGCAACTCCTTCTGCTTCTCCGTGCCGGTTCTCTCCGGCCCGTTGTCGCTGCTGAAAATCACCATGGTTTTCCCCTCCAGCCCCAACTCCTTCAATGCCGCCAGCACCCGACCGATGCCCTTGTCGCCATCGGCCGTGGCCGCGGCATACGGCCGGCGCTCTTCGTCGAGGTGCGCGTATTGCTTCATCGACTCCTCGGTCGGCACCTGGGGCGCATGCGTTTCATGCGTCCACAAATCCACGTAAAACGGCCGGTCTTTGTGGGCACGGATGAAGGCGATGGTCTTGTCGAACACGCCATGGAAATCCCTCTCCTCTTGTTCATGGCCCGGCCCGCCCCATGTCCAGGACTCATCAAATCCATAAGCCGCGGTCGGCGGCGCATCGCTCCGTCCAAGATGCCATTTGCCGAAATGGCCGGTGACGTAGCCCGCCTCCTTGAGGAGACGGGCGGTGGTGACCGCCTTCGGATCAAGCCAGTCGCATTGCTGTTTTTCCCGGTTTTCCGCGGGCGAAGAAAGGGCCTCGCGGATGGAGTAGCGGGCGGGGAAGTTGCCGGTGATGGCGGCCACCCGGCTGGGGGAACAAACGGGGCTGAGCACGTTGAATTGCTGGAAGTCAATGCCCTCGGCGGCCAGGCGGTCCAGGTTCGGCGTCTTGATATAGGGATGCCCGTGGCAGGACAGATCCCCCCAGCCCCAGTCATCAGCAAAGATGAACAGGATGTTGGGGCGGGCAGCATCCGACGCGACGGCGGCGTGCAGCCCAGTGATCTGGACGAGCAGCAGGCGGGTGAGGAGTGTGAGGGTGAGTGTGAGCTTCATTGCGATCCTTTCGGCGGAATTTTAGCCAGTTGGTGTTTCATGAAGGCGGTGGTCTTCCGATAATCTCGTCGCCTTGAACTCATCACACCTTCCAACCCCCACGTGGAACCGGCCCATTTACCAGCGCGGTGGCATCTTCAGGTTATGGTTATAAGGAACTGCCCTTCCCGGCAGTTCATGAATTAGTCTCGTAACTTTTCATTTAATCTTCAGTTCAACTGCGTTCAATTCTACTGGCCCAAATCATCCACTGACCCTTCGATCACCTCGCAAGTTGGCCCGTGTATTGGTGACTCGAACGACCAACCTGTTTACACGCGGCTTTGCATACTTCCCGATGTCCAGCCGGTTCGAATAAACTGTTTTCTCGTCATTGCTCCTTATTGCTTTCCAGTCTTTCGTTTATCCCTCTCTTTAAATCCTTTCCTCTCGGAATGGCATTGAACTCCGATGTGCATCGGGTCCAAGTATCGACCATTGTTTTCAGGCGCTCCGGTTCGCTTGCGGCCAGATCGCGCATCTCGATCCTGTCCTCGGCCAGGTTGTACAGGCTCCACGCGTCTTTTTCTTCGGGTGACGAAACTATTTTCCAATCCCCCGCCCGCAATGCCCGGTTTCCCGCATGCTCAAAATACAGGTAGCAGCGCTCAATGGTCCGGTCCGCTGCGAATGCCGGCACCAAGCTTTTTCCGTCCAGAGGCCGCAGTTGCTTGCCATTGAATTCTTCGGGCCGCGCGACACCGGCCAGTTCAAGCGCCGTAGGCACGAAGTCGATGACATGACACGGCGTATGTCGCAGGGATCCCCGATCAGTGATCCCCTTGGGCCAGTGGACAATCAACGGCGTTGAAATACCCCCTTCATGCACCCAGATTTTGTGTCGCCGGAACGGCGTGTTGGCGGCGCTCGACCATCCGGGCCCGAGGCAGAGATAGGATTGTTCCGAGCCCATGGGCGCGCTTTCGTCATTGCGTCCGCGGGTATTGAGTTCGCTTGAGGCCCCGTTGTCAGAAAGGAACATGATGACCGTGTTTTCAAACGCATTCATGGCCCGCAGCTGATCAAGAATTCTGCCGATCTCACGATCCATGCGGTCGATCATGGCCGCATGGATGGCCATTTTGGCGGCTTGGAATCTCCGATGATCCGGATCAAGAGTTGTCCAGGGAGCCGCGCGGTTGGTTTCGAGCGGCGGCTGGTACTTTGAGTAAACGCGGGGGGCGAGCTGCTCCTCAAGTGCGGAAAGTCCGCAGTTCAAGATGCCTTCGCTGCGCAGCTTCGCGAGACGCTTTTCCCGGACCGCGTCCCATCCCTCATCATAACGGTCGCGGTAGCGATCAATATCTTCCTTGGGTGCGTGGAGCGGATAATGGGGGGCGATGAATGTCACATACGCAAAAAAGGGAGAATTCGGATATTTCTCCCCGTGCTCGCGCAGGAACCGGATGGCATAATCCGCGGTCACTGTAGAGGAATAGTATTCGCTAGCCTCAGGCGCCGGGGATCCGTCGAGCGTGTTGCGACTGCTGGAGAAATGATTGCCTGTAGCATGGTTGTTGTAAGAATGATGGAATCCGCGACGTACTGGTTCCGTATCGCTTCCAGGCTCCCTCACATGCCATTTTCCGGAATGGTAGCAGCGGTATCCGGCCGATCCGAGCAGTTCGCTTATCAGCGCGGACGGGGCTCTTTTGATGCTTGCCCGGAAATAGTACCCGGTCATCAGACACGTGCGGGTCGGGACGCAGCGGGCTGTGTTGTAGGCTTGGGTGAAGCGCAGGCCGTGCGCGGCCAGATAGTCAAGATGGGGAGTGGAGATTTCACCGCCGTAGCAGCCTGCGTCCGAAAAACCCATGTCGTCGGCCACGACGAGCAGTATATTGGGCTTTGGCTGCGGTGCATCGGCGGCGTGCATCGCGGCCAGCGGCAGCGACAGGAGGATGAGGATTCTGTTCATCTTCACATCCCAATTCAGATAGTCAGGGGCTGAACACGACGCACCGGTTGATCTCGAAATCTGGGACATCGACCGCCAGCGGCCCTTTCTGGCTCGCGGGAAGTTCTGCGTCGGTCAACAGTTCGGTTGCCGTCAGAGCGGGAAAGAAGTCCCGGTCTAGCGTGATGCGGACGTTCTTGCATGTCGCGGGCTTCGGGGACCGGTCTTCCGACTCGTAGTCGTCCCAGGCGTTGACCAGGGCGACAACGAACCGTTTCCCCTGCGGGTGGCGGAAGCACACGGCGTGCATGTGGGGCGGTCCGTTGATGCGGACGGGCGACACGCCGGCCCGTGCACGGACCTCCGCCAGCAGCGCCTGCATCCGGGAGGATTTGCCATCGGCAGTGTGCCAGTCCTGGCCGGGCTCTGGGCGGACGACAACGCCTCCCGTCCGTGTCCATTTTCCAAGCGCATCCTGCTGGGCATCCGTCAACTCGTCCGGCGAGGCCAGCACCAGCACGCGCGTCGTGTCCGGGATGGCGCCCGCCACCTGCCGGTCATTGAGGGTGACAACGGGAACATGCTCCCGCACCAGCGCCTCGAAAGATCCGAGCGCCGGGGCGATCACGTCCTTCCAAAGCGCGGGCATGTCATTGAGCCGCCGGTTGCGTGCGCGCTCGCTGATGTGGACGGCCGCCCAACCGTAGGGCCGGGTCCCCGCCAGAGCGGTCGAGACACGCGCGCCATTGGCGAAACTGCTGGAGAAAAGCGAGGCGGCGGCGGCGATGTCGCTGACCGCCATGCTGGCCACGCACCCCCAGGAATACGCCGCCGCGGAGGCACGCAGCGCATCCTCCTCGGTGCGCAAGTGCGGGATCCACATGAGCGGAGGCCGCCCGCCGGAGGAATCGCGCACCAGGCTCCACCCCAGCGCCGTCTGGATGTCGAATGCGGGGGGGGCGAACCCCGCGAGGTTGACGCGCCTGAGCATCGCTCCGCCGCCGCCGAAAGGCTTGTTGAACTCCGTCTTGGATGTGTCGGCTATGGCCAGGAAATCCGCCGTCAGTTGCGGCTGCCCCAGAAACACCGGATAGAGCGAACTCCCGATGGCGAACCGGACGGACGGGTTGATTTCCCGCACGGCATCGCGCCATTCGGTGAAGGCCTGCACCAGGCTCCGCGACACGAAGCCGGAAACCTCCAGATACTCCTCCGAATAGACCTTCGCGAGCGACACCTTGCCGTCGGCATCGGAGATCTCGTCTGTGCCGCCGACGGCCCTGTCCGCAACTTTGAGCGGGAAGGGCCGGCCGGCTTCGGCCTCGAATTTCTTCCTGCAAAACTGGCAGGTGCAGACCTCCGGCATGTGCCAGGAATCGAAGTAGATCATGTCGATGCCGCGTTGGGCGAGTTCGCGGAGCCGGGTCTTCACGAAGTCGCGATAGGGCGAATTGGCGCACAGCACGTGAATGGGCTTTCGCGCCTTTCGCGCGCGCGGCTCGCCGACCGGCTGGCCGGCGGCATCGCGGCAGAGCCATTCGGGGTGTTCCCGTTCCGCCCACGCATCCGACATGTAGCGATAATATCCGATGCACTTCATGCCGTTGCGATGCACGCTTTCGATGATTTCGCGCGCCACATCGCGGTTGGCGGCACGCGGGTGCGTCTCGCCCACCGCGCTGGGCCACCAGGCGCCTTCCTCCCGGTTGTCCACGATCAAGGTCACCGCCTTGGCCCCGACATCGGCGATCGGCTTGTGCAGTTGCAGTCCACCACTTTCATCTTGCTGGCGGAACATCTCGCAGTGCGCCTGCACGCGGTTGGCCTCGAACCAATCGGGGAGATCGGCGGCGGACAGCCTGCCCGATGCCATCAGCAGCAGGGTGGGGAGGAGGTGACGGGTGTGTCGCATGATCTGCTCCACGCGTTTATCGTTTCTTGTTCTTGCGCGACAGCGGAGCATCCGCAGGAACATGTTTGGCGGGATAACCCTGCGCGCGGATGCGCTGGCCCATTTCTTGCAGCACCTGGGCGTGCTCGGGCGGGATGGCTCCGTCCGGCAGGGGGCCGCTGTTCAAGAGCAGGTTGGCGGGGACGGCCCCGGCGGTGGACAATTTGTCCCAGGCTTCGTCCGTGCTGATGTGGCGCGCTTGCGTGTTGTAGCCCCAGCTTTTCTCCTGGAGGGTGGAGCAGATCTCCATCGGTTTGCCGGAAGGACTCTCCACGGCCTTGTGTTCCGGCGCGAAGAAGTCCTCGGTGCCGAGCAGGCCCTGCTTGTAGGAGACCAGCACCTGAGGCTGCAGGCGGTGGACGAGGTCGTAGAGCTCCTGGCACTTGAACTTGGCGCGGTCGCCGGTCAGCGGGACCCCGATGCCGTCCAGCCAGATCGCGGCGATAGGGCCGTAGTTGGTCAGCAGCTCGGTGATCTGGGCGCTCATGAAGTCGAGATACTTCTGCAGGTCATGGTCCTTGCCGTAGGCGTAGGAGGGTTCCGGCGGGTCGTATTCGGGGCGCGCCTTGCCGCCCCACTCGTCGTTGTTGGGCGCGTGCGGGTGTTTCCAGTCCCGCCCGTGGGAGTAGTAGAGGCACAGCCCGAGTCCCTTCTTCTGGCAGGCCGCCGCCAGCTCGCCCACCAGATCGCGCTTTGCCGGGCTGTTGACGCTGTGGAAATCGGTCTGCCGGGTGGCGAATAGGCAGAAGCTGTCGTGGTGGCGGGTGGTGATGTTGACATAGCGCATCTCCGCCGCCAGCGCGAGATCGGTGATGCGATCCGCGTCAAAATTCTCCGCGGTGAAGCGGTCCTTGAGCTTCGCGTATTCGGCCACCGGGATTTTCTCGCGCAACTGGACCCACTCGTGGCGCCCCAGCAGCGAGTAGAGGCCGTAATGCAGGAACAGGCCGAACTTCGCCTCGCGGAACCACTGCAGCGCCGCCCCGCGCGGGTCCGCGGCATATTGGCCCGCATACTTTCTCAGATAAGACGGGACGGCGATCGCCCCCTCGGCGCGGGTACTGCCCGCGAGGCCGCCGCCAAGGGCCGCCCCGGCCAAGGTTTGCAGAAAGTATCTTCGTTTCATGGCGATTCTTGCTTCCATACCCAAACTCTGAGCTTCCGGGCACCGGTGCCCGGATTCTCGAACGGACCGGGGGTGGGATTCGATTCGTTGCGCGGCTCGCCAAAATAGTCGGTGGCGACGCCGAGGGGCGAACCATCGGGGCTCTCAAACGGTAAACCCGTAACCCGGCCGCACCCCAGCACTTCCGTGGTCACGAGGGCCCGAACCGTCTCCCGCCACTCTGGCCGGTTGATCCACTCGATATAGACGCCATCCGCCTTCTGCTCGGGGGTCAAATCCGGCCATACGTCTTGAGATAGCGCCGGGGAAATCTCCCTCTCATGAGGAACGGCCCCGCGGATGAACAGGTTTCCCTGCATCGTAACGGGCATGGCGGGGTCGTCGTACTCGGCCACGAGACTGATGAAGCGCTCACCCTTTTTGGGTGGCCGGCCGGCGAAAATGTTGTTGTAAAAACGATCATCCCCGGGCTTGTTCGCATGCGTCCCGGCCACCGCAGTGGAATGCGGCTTCAGGTAGGGCGTGATCCGGGAGGTGCCCTTGGTCACACAGCGCCCGGCGAACAAGTTGTGAGCAAAGGCCGTGCCCCGCGACAAGTTGCTCAGGGAGTTCGTGGACAGAAGGACATTGTTGGCCACCAACGCCGGCCCGTGATTCACCTCAAGATACAGATCGACCGTGGAATTGTCGTACGCGAGGTTTCCGCTGATCTCGGCCCCCTGCCCCATCCAGTCGAGCCAGAGTCCCCGCGGGGTGTCATGCACGCAGTTGCCCCGGATCACGGTGTCCACCGCCCCGTGCAGCTTGATGCCGCCCTGTTCCTGCCCGTGGAAGAGGCGCCGGACATGAATGCGGGAGACCTCATTGCCCTCGATGAGGCTGAAGGCGCCACCCAGGCTCCCGCAAATGCCAGCCTGCTCACAATCGGATATCCGGTTCCCGCGCACCAGATGGCTGCCGATGTTGTCCTTGTGCCATCCGCCGTTTCGCATGGCCTCCTCGATCATCTGGGTGTAGCCGGCGAGGTTTCCGGTAAACTCGCCCATGTTCTTGATTCCCAACGTAAGTCCCGCGCACGCGGAATGGCTGATCGTGTTGCTCTCGATGACCCACCCTTTGCTCCAGTGAGTGCCGATCAGCCCGATCTGTTCCGTTGTCGGGGGCGACCACGGCGTGGCGGCCTGCGTGAGCGTGAATCCCCGGACCGTGATGTAGTTGATCCCCGGCTTTTCAGGATAGAACACCGTCCGGCGGACGTTGACCTCGACCAGCTCCGCATTGGGATCAGCACCCGGAAACTGCGCGTGAATGGTCGTATGCCGATCGTCCACTTGCCCAAACCAGAGCGGAGAGTCCCCGGCGGGAGCCATCAACTCGTCCAGCGCTGCGGCTTCCGTCAGCCAGTCGCCATTCAAGTAGACGGCGCCCGTGTGATGCTGGCGCCCCTTGGGATCAAACCAATGGCCCTGAATCAGATCGGCAAATGGATTGAAATCGCCGAAAAAGCTATTCGGCAACGTCACCTTCCACACGTCGCCGTCGACCTTCTCCCAGCCTTTGACGATTTCCGAACCCGTGATCACCACCCGCTCGCCCCGAGCGGCCCGATACACAATCCTCTTTTCGTCAGACTCCCCGCCGCGTGGCGGGTTGACCCGCTCGCGGTACACGCCCTGATGTACCGTGATCGTGTCGCCGGGTTGCGCCAGATCGGCGGCGCGCTGGATCGTGCGCAGGCGGGCCTGTGGCGTGCCCGGGTGAGAGTCCTGTCCGTTGGGCGCCACATGCAGTTCCGCCGCGGGCAGGCGGGCCGCCAAAGCCGCCACAACCGCGATCGGAAGAATCCTCCGGCTACGTTTCTGTCCCCTGTGGT
>JAANMY010004413.1_pt1 | contig 10603 bp, 9 predicted proteins | sample 7279691 | NCBI WGS metagenome assembly JAANMY01 (sample SAMN14094543, study PRJNA606508) | bioreactor metagenome | isolation source: A lab-scale SPAN reactor treating ammonium-rich wastewater day 388 | place: Ireland: Galway | collected 2018-02-07
GCCGGCGCTCGCGGTCGACGGAGCGGGACGCGGCGCTGCGTGCCACTTCTGGCGCGACCTGCGCGCGCCCGACGTAACCCCGGAGCGAACTGCCGACGACGCTGTGCTGGCGAAACTGCAGGCGGCATTTGCCGCCCAGCGCGCGGCGCCGACGCCGTAGGGGCACGCTACGCGCGCGCCTGCGCGGCGAACGCCTCGCGAAACTGCCTATGCCCGGGTTTCGCAACGGTAACGGGCCTCGCGGGAATACGCCCGCCCTATCGCGTGTTCGCGAATCCGGCTAGCATTTCGGCCAATTCGGACATTGAGGAGGGATGAGATGTTCGCATCGCGTTTCGTGCTGGCGGCGGCGTTGTCCGCCGCGCTGGCCTCCACCGCCGCCGCGCAATCCACGCTCCGCATCGGCCTCGCCGAGGATCCCGACATCCTCGACCCCACGCTCGCGCGCACTTATGTGGGCCGCATCGTGTTCGCGTCGATCTGCGACAAGCTGTTCGACATCGACGAGAACGTGAAGATCGTTCCGCAGCTCGCCACGAGCTTCGAGGTTTCGGCCGACGGCAAGGAGGTGCTGATCAAGCTCCGGCCGGGCGTGCTGTTCCACGACGGCGAGAAGCTCGACGCCGAGGCCGCCAAGTTCTCGATCGAGCGGCACCTCACGATGCAGGGATCGTTCCGCCGCGGCGAAATCTCGCCAATCGATAAGGTGGAAGTCGTCGATCCGCTTTCGATCAGGCTGAAGTTGAAGGCGCCGTTCGCGCCGCTGATCGCGGCGCTCACCGACCGCGCCGGCATGATGGTGTCGCCCAAGGCGGCGAAAGAGCTCGGCGCCCAGTTCGGCACGAAGCCGGTCTGCGCCGGCCCGTACAAATTCGTCGAGCGCGTCGCGCAGCGCCACATCATCGTCGAGAAGTTCAAGGACTACTGGAACAAGGACAACGTCCACATCGACAAGATCGTCTATCAGCCGATCGAGGATTCGACCGTGCGCCTCGCGAACCTGCGCTCGGGCAGCCTCGACATCATCGAGCGCATGCTGGCCACCGACGCCGGCACGGTGAAGAAGGATTCGAAGCTGGTGCTCGCGGCCGTCACCGAGCTCGGCTATCAGAGCATCACGATGAACGTCGGCAACGGCCCGCGCTCGAAAACGCCGTTCGGCCAGGATCCGCGCGTGCGCCGGGCGTTCGAGCTGGCGATCGACCGGCAGGCGATCGTGCAGGTCGTGTTCAACGGCGAGTTCATTCCGGGCAACCAGTGGGTCGCCCCCGGCCACCCGATGTATCAGCAGTCGCTGCCGGTCCCGAAGCGCGACGTGGCCGCGGCGAAGAAGCTGCTCGCCGACGCGGGCGTCAAGACGCCCTACGCGATCGAGCTGATGGTGCCGAACAATCCCGAGACGCGGCAGGTTTCGGAGGTCATCCAGTCGATGGTGAAGGAGGCGGGCTTCGACGTGAAGATCCGCGTCACCGAGTTCGCCACCTCGCTCAAGACGGCCGAGGGCGGGGATTACGACATCTACCTGCTCGCCTGGAGCGGCCGCACCGACCCCGACGGCAACCTCTACAGCTTCGCCTCCTGCAAAGGCCCGCTCAACTACGGCAAGTTCTGCGACGCGAACATCGACAAGCTGCTCGATCAGTCGCGCCAGGTGAACGATCCCGCCGCGCGCAAGAAGGTGTTCGAGCAGATCGCGATGAAGACGATCAAGGAAGGCAGCATCCTCTACCTCTATCACCGCAAGATGTTCTTCCCGCACACGACGAAGCTCCAGGGCTTCAAGCCGATGCCGGATGGGCTGATTCGCGTGGTCGGGCTGAAGCTTTAATGGGCGCCGCACCGCTCGTCGCGTCATCCTGAGCGAAGCGAAGGATCTCTCCGAGCCGGGAACGCCGCTTGCTGGGTCGCACCCGGCATGACGTCCGCTCGCTCGCGATCCTTCGACTTCGCATCGCGCGCGGGGCGCGCGATGTTTCGCTCAGGATGACGGCAAGAGAGCGGGTGCCAACTGGCCGATGTTCACCTTCCTCGCCCATCGCCTGCTGCAGCTGATCCCGACGCTATTCTTCGTCTCGATCATCATCTTCGGGCTCCAGCAGCTTCTGCCCGGCGATCCCGCCACCACGATGGCCGGCGAGGAGCGTGACGAGGCGGCGATCGCGGCGATCAAGGCGAAGTACCGCCTCGATGAGCCGATCCCGGTCCAGTATTTCTATTGGATCCGGGGCGTGTTCCAGGGCGACCTCGGCGAATCGCTGCGCATCCAGCAGCCGGTGGCCCAGCTCGTGCTCCAGAAGCTGCCGGTCACCGCGCAGCTCGCCGGCATGGCGATCCTGATCGCGCTCACCATCGGCATCTCCATGGGCGTCGTCTCGGCCGTGAAGAAAGACACGGTGTGGGACTACGCGGCCAACGTGATCGCCCTCTGGGGCATCTCGACGCCGAATTTCTGGCTCGGGATCATGCTGATCTTCCTGTTCTCGATGACGCTCGGCTGGCTCCCACCCGGCGGCTATGTCGGGCCGGGCGAGGATTTCTGGGGTAGCATGGCGCGCATGATCATGCCCGCTTTCGTGCTCGGCAACGCGATCGCGGCGATCATTATGCGCCACACGCGCAGCGCGATGCTTCAGGTGCTGGCGCAGGATTACGTGCGCACCGCGCGCGCGAAGGGCCTCTACGAGCGGCGCGTGATCATGAAGCACGCGTTCCGCAACGCGCTCACGCCGGTGATCACGCTCGGCGCGCTCGAGCTCGGCACGCTGCTGTCGGGCGCGGTGCTCATCGAGCAGATCTTCACGGTGCCGGGCTTCGGAAAGCTCGTCGTCGATGCGGTGTTCAACCGCGATTACTTCGTGATCCAGGGCGTCGTGCTGGTCACGGCCACGGTTTACATCACGCTCAATCTGCTCGCCGACATCGCCTACGTCCTCGTCAACCCGCGCCTCCGGAGTTGAGCATGAATCCGGAGGCAAGAAAGGGAAGTGAACAGGGAGCCGGAGAGCCGGGGAGAAGCCAGAAGGCTATGAACCACAGAGACACAGAGACACGGAGAAGTAGAATTGCGCGCCAAAGGCGCGCCAATGAATCGGTTTCTCTGTGTCTCTGTGTCTCTGCGGTCCGATTGCTTTCTTCCTCCCCGGCTCCCCGGCTCCCTGTTCACCTTCCTTCGGTCCCGCACGCATGAGTAATGGCGTGGCCACGATCGCGGTGGAGGCGGGAGCGGCGGCGGAGCCGATGAGCCCGGGGCGCCGCGCGTTGCGCCGGCTCTTGAAACGCAAGGGCGCCGTGCTCGGCTTCGCGGTCGTGGTGCTGATGATTCTACTCGCCGTGTTCGCGCCTCTGGTGGCGCCTTACGATCCCTTGGCGACTGACTGGGGCGCCGTCCGCAAGGCGCCCTCGGCCGCGCACTGGTTCGGCACCGACGAGAATGGCCGCGACGTGTTCTCGCGTGTCATCTGGGGGGCGCGCGCGTCGCTGCTGGCCGGCGTCATCTCGGTGTCGATTGCGCTCGCGATCGGTGTGCCGATCGGGCTCTTGGCCGGCTATGTCGGGGGCTGGATCGATTCGCTGATCAGCCGTTTCACCGATGCGATGCTGGCGATTCCGTTCCTGATCCTCGCGATCGCGCTGGCGGCATTTCTCGGCCCCTCGCTCGGCAACGTCATGGTCGCGATCGGCATCACCGCCACGCCGATCTTCATCCGCCTCACGCGCGGCCAGGTGCTCACGACGAAAGTGGAGGACTACATCGAGGCGGCGCGGGCCCTCGGCAACCCGCCGCTGCGCGTGGCGCTGCGCCACGTGTTCCCCAACATCGTGCCGCCGCTGCTCGTGCAGGCAACGCTGGCGGTCGCCGCCGCAATCATCGCCGAGGCCAGCCTCGCGTTCCTGGGGCTCGGCCAGCAGCCGCCGGCGCCGTCCTGGGGCTCGATGCTCAACACGTCGCAGCGCTTCTTCGAGAATGCGCCGTGGATGGCGATCTGGCCCGGCGCCGCGATCTTCGTCACGGTGCTGGCGTTCAACCTGTTCGGCGACGGCCTGCGCGACGCGCTCGACCCCAAGCAGGCGCGCTAACCACGATTGAAGCCGGGCGTGTGAACCGGTTCACAGCGCCCGGCGCCGCCCGCGTGCAGGGTTCCGGCCACGATCCCGCCACAACGATTCCGCGCAGCGCGCCAATTCCGCCGCAGAAACACCGCCGGCGCCGCGCAGGGTCGGGCCGCTTCCGTTCCTGCCTGCCACCTGAGGAAACCTTATGAACCATCTCATCCGCACCGCCGCCGCCGGCGTCCTCGCTCTCGGCACGGCCGCCGCGCCGGCGTTGGCCTGCATGCCGCCGCCCTACGTGCAGGATTTCCAGAAGCATCCCGCCGCGCTCCACACCGGCCCCAAGGCCCAGGTCGATTTCGCGAGCCATCCCGCGGCCGCGGCGCTCTCCGACGCCGATAAGGAGAAGGTGCGCAGGGCGGTCGAGGCCGGCCCCAACTTCGCCGGCGTCTACCGCGTCGTCTATGCGCCGTGCGGCGAGAAGTGCAGCACGCTGCTGATGGTCAGCCTCGCGAACGGAAAGATCGCGAGCCTGCCGGCGGAAAAGAACGCCTACGCCAACTTCCGCTCCAACAGCCGCTTCCTCGTGGTCCGCGCGCCGGGCACCGAGCCGCGCTTCTACGTGTTCGACGGCCGCGAATTCCAGCCGGCGAAGGCGAGCCGCGAGGATTCCTGAGACCGCGTGCCGGCTGCTACGCTTGCGGCAGCGCCCGCAGGCGTAGGGCGGACTCGGTTTCGGCGAGATGCCGGCGCCGCGCGCCGGCCTCGAGCCCGCGCGAGATCGAGCAGTGCAGCGCGCCGAACAGCCCGCTGATGACGAACATCGTCGCGATGTCCGCGGCGTAGCCTTCCAGGAACGGGTAGTCCGCGCCCGTGCGCAATTGCTGGAACGCGAAGACCAGCAGCGCGCAGGCGCCGCCGATGAGGCCGAACGCGGCGAAATCCAGCAGCGCGCGCCGCCGCTTCGATCCGTTCGGGCGCGCGCCGGACAAGGCCACGAAGCTCGCATTTACGACTGCGGGCGGCACCGCGATGAGCAGCGCGAAGGTCAGGTCGAGCGCTACACCCGACTGCGCGCCCTTGATCGTCTGCAACAACACGGTGGGCAGCGCCGCCAGCCCCCAGCAGGCCCCGAAAGCGAGGATGATGGCCACGCACACGGTCTGCCATTCGAGCGGCTGGCCGCGGTGGACGCGCCGGTCGATCAGATATAGGCGGATCGCGGCGGCGAACAGCAACGGCAGCAGGAACGCAAACGACTCCATCAGCGCCCAGCCCAGCCGGTAGTCGAGCGTATCGAAATACGTCGCGCGCGGCTCGTCGGTGAGGATCGCCATCAGCGCGATATCGCAGGCGGCGCCGATGAAGAGGCCGGCGGCCGTCACCGCGATCAGGCCGAGGAACACCTGGCCCTTCGTGAAGCGGAACTCCGCCGTGCCGAACGCGCCGAGATGCGGCGCGCCGCGCACCGCCTCGCGCAGATTGTATTCTTCGCCCTCGATCCACAGCGCCGCGCAGATCAGCAGGCGGGCATAACGTTTCACCAGCAGCACCAGCCCCTCGCGAAACGCCGCCGGTTCGGCGCACTCGGCGATCGCCTCGACCGGCCGCTGCCGCCGGTGCGCGCGGGTGGGCCTCCTGGCGGCCTCGCGCAGCGTCTCGAACTCGGCGCGCATCGACTTGATCTTGCCCTTCGTCTTCGCCAGCAGCTCGCCGTGCTCCTTGAAGAACCGCTTGTAGCCCTGATCGGGTTTCGGGCGCCCCGTCGCGCCGAGCCGCGCCTGGAGCTGCTCCAGCCGCGCGAACAGCTCGAACAGGGCCGGCTCATCGGCGGCGTCGAGGCCGCCGGCCGCGTTCATCGATGCCAGCAGCGTGCGGATCGCCTCGTCGGCGAGCTGCCGCGCCTTGAATGGAATGTCCGAGAACTCCTGCAGCCAGAGCCGCAGGGCCGCTTCGTGCCGCTTCACCCACGGGATCGTGGGGGCGACCACCATGATCAGCATCGCCGCCCAGGCCGGCGTGCCCACCTCGTCTTCGCTGCGCGCCGCCGAACCGGCGAGCGAGCCGAAGATATCCTTGATGTCGTCTTGCAGCGCTGGAATGGAGCCGACGACGATCAGCGCGCAATAGATTGCGACGAACACGCCGCTATAGAGCGCAGCCGAGCTGTAGTAGCGGAAGCGGCTCGTGAAATAGCGGTTCGGCAGCGGCGGGTCCGTTTCCTCCTCGTCGCCCTGCTTTTCGCTGAAGCGGCCCTGCGAGAAGGCGAAGACGGTCGCGAGCCCGGTCCAGAAAGAGATGTCCTGAACGGTCGCCACGACGATCGCGTAAAGGTCGACGATCTGGGAAATGGCGGCATCTCCCCGGTTTCAGCGCGGAATGCAGCAACGCCACGACAAGCAGCCGTTCGGCCGGATCTGATAGGCGCAGGGAATGCGGCCTGCCGGGCAGCTCGGGCTGGGGCAGGACTGCGCCAGCAGCGCACCGTCCCGCGACGCGGGGCTACGTCGGGTCGCGACGGCCGTCGCGCCGCCGCGGCAAGCCTCCGGATACGACGGCGCAGCCCCCGCGATGAGGCTTTCGTGCGCGCGACTGTCGCCGAGCGGGACCGCCGCAACGGCCAACGCAACCGCACTCCGGAACATGAATCGCGCGTGGCGCACAGGATAGCGTCCGTTACTCGAGGGCCCGCAGCCGGGCACGAACAGGGCACGCATTCCATTGCGGGGAAAGCTACGCTTCCGGCGCCGAAGGGAAAGTGAGACAGCTCACGCTTCGCGAACTTCGCGGCGGCGGCCGCGCGCGGCCCTAATGCCGGGGCTTGGAATCCGCGACCGGCTTCATCGTCAGCACGTGGCGGATCAGGGAGGCCGTCTGCTTGCCGAACGTATTGCCGAGGCGGTCGGCGTCCCGCGCCGCGATGTCGAGCAGGGCCAGGATGTCGCGCCGCGATTTCGCATCGCGCCCCGCGATCATGCGCACGAGATGCACGACCATGAGATAGGCGGCGGCGCCATACGCCTCAGGTTCCGCTTCTATCTTGTGAATGGCCACGACTGCCCCGGTCGCTCGAGCGAATGTAGTAAATTATCTATAAACGGCGGCGCCTCGGCGGCATTGACGGATGTCAATGACGCGGTGCGGCGAAATTGCGGTTAACGGGCGGGTGTCCCGCCTCGGGCCGCCGGCGAAGGCCAGAGCCGGGCCGCGCCGCGCACGCCGCTCGAATCGCCATGCGCCGCCGCTTCGATGCGCGTGTCCACGCCGTCGGAGAATATGTGCTTCCCCCACAGCGTCGGCACGTTGCGGCACAGCGTGGGGATGTTCGAAACGCCGCCGCCGAGCACGATGATCGCGGGGTCGAGCAGGTTGATGACCATCGCCAGCGCGCGGGCCAGACGCTCTTCGTAGCGCCTCAGCGCGGCGCGAGCGATGGCGTCGCCGCGCGCGGCTCGCGCGGCGATTTCGTGCGCCCGCGCCGGCGCCCCAGAGTCAGCCGCGTATTCGCGCTCGAACGCGGGTCCGGAGAGGAACGTCTCGATGCAATCGTCGCGCCCGCACCAGCAGTGCCGCGGCGGCCCGTCGGCCGCACCGCGCGCGGGCAGCGGAATGTGGCCCCACTCGCCGGCGATGCCGTTGGCGCCGCTCACGACGCGGCGGCCGATCACGAGGCCGCCGCCGACGCCGGTGCCGAGGATCACGCCGAACACCGATTCCGCGTCGGCCCCGGCGCCGTCTGTGGCCTCGGAGAGCGCGAAGCAATTGGCGTCGTTGGCCAGGCGCACCGGCCGCCCGAGCCGCGCCTCGAGATCCTGCTGGAGCGGCTTGCCGTTGAGCCAGGTGGAGTTGCCGTTGCGGATGAGACCCGTGGATGGCGAGACCGAGCCGGGAATGCCGACGCCGATCGTGCACGTCGCGCCAAGCTCGGCCTCCGCCGCCTCCACCAGCGCGCCGATGGCCGCGACCGTGCCCGCGTAGTCTTCGCGCGGAGTCGGCACGCGCCGGCGCAGCAACTCGCGCTCCGGCCCTCGGCGGCGGCCGCCGAGCGCCACGATCTCGATCTTGGTGCCGCCGAGATCGACGCCGAGGCGCGGGGCTCGTTCGCCGTCGGCGCTGTGCGCGCGGCCGGATTTCGGTGCGTTGGGCGGCATGTCGCATCAGCATAGCTGAAGCCCGAGGAACGCGCACGGCGGGGGCGCCGGCGATCCGCAGCGTGCGGCGCTTGACCTGAGTCAACGCCTGCCGATCCCGAGGGGTTACGCTTGGCGGCGAAAAGCGCGGGCGTGGCCGGCGCGCCACACGGAGGAAGCGATGATCGCCAGGGACATCATGACGAAAGACGTGCACATGATCGCGCCCGATGCCGACGTGCGCGCCGCGGCGCGCATCATGGCCGATGCGGGCATCAGCGCGCTGCCGGTCGTGGGCAAGGACCAGGCGCTGCTCGGAATCGTAAGCGAGGGCGATCTCGTGCGCCGCGCCGAGCTGCGCACCGCGCGGCGCCGCTCGTGGTGGCTCGAGCTGTTCACCACGCCTGAGATGATGGCCAAGGACTACATCAAGGAACACGCCACGAAGGTGCGCGACGTGATGACCAGCCCCGTGATCTCGATCGCCGAGCGCACGCCGCTCGCCGAGATCGCGGCGCTGCTCGCGCGCCACGGCATCAAGCGCGCGCCGGTGCTGAGCGGCGGCGCCGTCGTCGGCATCGTGAGCCGCGCCGATCTCGTGAAGGCGCTGGCGAAGCAGGCGGCGGAGCCCGTGGCCGATACGAGCGACAGCGCGATCCGCAACACGTTCCTGCAGCGCTACGCCGCGCAGCCATGGGCGCCGGCCGGGGGCGGCGTCGGCTTCTCGGTCAGCGCCGGCGTCATTGTCCTGTCCGGCATCGTGAACGCCAAGGAGCAGCGCGACGCACTCGGCGTGATGGCGCAAACGATCCCCGGCGTGACCAAGGTGGAAAACGAGATCCGCGTGCTGCCCTATCTCCCCCTCGGCGTGTAGCGCCGCGAAGCGCGCCGCTCGCGTCAGCTCGCGGCCACCGACGGAGGGTTGGCGCGCCGGTGGATCTCGGCAATCTCGCCGCAGATCCAATCGACGTCGCGCTCGCCGAGCGCCTCGCTGGTCGGCAAATAAAGCCCGTCGCGGCAGAGCGACTCCGCAACCGGAAAGCGGCGGCCGCGATAACGATCGAAATAGACCGGCTGAACGTGGATCGGTACGAAGAACGTGCGCGTCTCGATGCCGCGCGCCGCGAGCTGGCGGCGCAACTCATCGCGGCTCGTGCCGAACGCGGCCTCCACGCGAATCGCATACATCCAGAACACGCTGCGCGCGCCCGCATCCTCGCCTGGCAGCACGAGGCCGGCAATGACGCGGAGCCGCTCCTCGTAAAGCGTGCGCAGGCGCCGGCGCGCGGCCACGATCTCGGCCAGCCGCTCGGTCTGGGCAAGGCCCACGGCGGCCTGCAGGTTCGTCATGCGGTAGTTGAAGCCGAGATACTCGTGCCAGAAATGCCGCTCGGGATCGAATGCGTGATCGCGCAGGCGGCGCAGCACGCGCTCCAGCGCCGCGTCGTTCGTCGTCACCATGCCGCCTTCGCCGCTGGTCACGATCTTGTTCGCGTAGAACGAGAAGGTGCCGGCCGCGCCCATGCCGCCGACGCGCGCGCCGCCGAGCTCGGCGCCGTGCGCCTCGGCCGCGTCCTCGACGAGCGCGAGGCCGCGCGCGCCGGCGATCGCGCGCAGGCGAAGCATGCTCGCCGGATGGCCGTAGATGTGCACAGCGACGATCGCGCGCGTGCGCGAGGTGATCGCCGCCTCGACGCGCTCGGGGTCGATGTTGCCGTGCACCGGCTCGGAGTCGACGAGCACGGGCTCTGCGCCCGTATAGCGGACGGCGTTGGCGGTCGCGATCATCGTGAAGGCCGGCACGATCACTTCATCGCCGGGGCCGAGGCCCAGCGCCGCCAGCGCGAGGTGCAGCGCCACGGTGCCGTTCGCGCAGGCCACCGCGTGCTCGCACCCGGCCTCGGGCGCGAAGGCGCGCTCGAAACGCGTGACGAACGGCCCGCGCGACGAGATCCAGTTCGTGTCGATGCACTCCGCGAGATAGCGGCGCTCGTTGCCGGCGAGCCGCGTCTCGGCCACGGGATAGGTCCCGCCGCCGCGCGGGCCGGCTGGGCAGCGCCCCAGCGGCGGCTCGGGATCGGGCACGACATCGCGGATCGCGCGCCAATCCTCCTCGTTGAGCTTCGCGGGCTTCAGCATGTCAGGCCAGCGCAGCCGTAGCGCGCGCGGTCATCGCCGCGCTGCGCTCGAGCACGGCTTGATGCGCGGCGCGCGGCTCGATGGGAAGATGCCGGCGGAAGATCGCGACGAGCCGCTCGCGCAGGTCCGGATCCAGCCACTCGCAGAAGCCCTCGCGATATCCGATGCGCGGCGGCGGCGGATAATCGCGCGCGCGCCGGTCCATGTCGCGAAACGCCGCCACGATGCCGCGCGTGCGCGGCGAGAACAGCTCGCCCCATCGGCCGCGCGCCGCGACGCGCCGC
>JAANMY010004422.1_pt1 | contig 10577 bp, 9 predicted proteins | sample 7279691 | NCBI WGS metagenome assembly JAANMY01 (sample SAMN14094543, study PRJNA606508) | bioreactor metagenome | isolation source: A lab-scale SPAN reactor treating ammonium-rich wastewater day 388 | place: Ireland: Galway | collected 2018-02-07
TGGCGCGCCCGGAGAGATTCGAACTCCCGACCCCCAAGTTCGTAGCCTGGTGCTCTATCCAGCTGAGCTACGGGCGCTTGATCGCGTGGACGTGGAACAGAAGCGGAATTGTGCCCAGTCGACCCGTGGCCGGTCAATCGACAGCAAATCCGGAAGTGGCGGAGAGTGAGGGATTCGAACCCTCGATAGAGCTATAAACCCTATACTCCCTTAGCAGGGGAGCCCCTTCAGCCACTCGGGCAACTCTCCGTGGTACGGCCGCTGAGCGGAGGCGGAAGGATACCGGGTCACTCCGACGGCGGCAAACCTCCGCTCTTGGCAGGATCGGGCTTCGCGCCGGCCTCGGCATCGTCGCCGCGCTGGATGCGCTCGTAGATTTCCTCGCGGTGGACGGCGACGTCCTTGGGCGCGGTGATGCCGATCCGCACCTGGTTGCCCTTCACGCCAAGCACGGTGACGGTAATCGCATCTCCGATCATCAAGGTTTCGCCTACCCGTCTGGTCAAGATCAACATCGCGCAACTCCCCTGTCGCTGGCTTTCATGCGTTACCGACCATACGGGAGCGCAGACATCCAGTCCCCCCGATCATACTGGCGCGGCTTCAGGTTGGACAACCCAACGCAATGCACTCCCGCCCTCATGATTGGAGGGTTTCGCGCACGCGGACCGGCACGCCTTCCAGCGCGGCAACCAGTGCCGGCCCATCTTCGCCGCCACCCTGCGCCATGTCCGGGCGACCGCCGCCTTTGCCGTTGATCTGCCTGGCGACTTCACCCAGCACGTCGCCGGCCCTGATCCGGCCCAGTGCTGCACCACTGACGCCGGCCACCAGCGCAGCCTTGCCGTCCCCGGTCCCGGCCAGCACCACAACCGCATCGCCCAGCTGCTGCTTGAGCCGGTCCATCGCGTCGCGCAGCGCCTTGGCGTCGAACCCTTCCAGCCGCGCCGCCAGCACCTTGATGCCACCGACGTCTTGCGCCTGTCCGGCGAGGTCGCCAGTGGCATTGGAGGCGGCCTTGGCCTTGAGTGCCTCGACCTCGCGTTCCAGCTTCTTCTGGCGGTCGAGCAGCGCATGCAACTTGCCGGAAAGGTCGGCCGCATTGCCGCCCAGCAACTGCGCGGCCTCGTGCAGGCGATGCTCTTCTTCGGCCACGAAATCCAGCGCGCCCTGCCCGGTGACCGCCTCGATGCGGCGCACGCCTGCGGACACGCCGCCTTCGGACACGATCTTGAACAGGCCGATGTCGCCGGTGCGGCCGACGTGGGTACCGCCGCACAGTTCGGTCGAGGTCGGGCCGAAGCGCAACACGCGCACGCGCTCGCCGTACTTCTCGCCGAACAGCGCCATCGCGCCGAAATCCAGCGCTTCCTGCATGCCCATGTGGCGCACTTCGCCCTCGTGGTTGGCGCGCACCTCGGCATTGACGCGGCGCTCGACCTCGGCCAGTTCGGCCGCGGTCATCGGCTGGAAATGCGAGAAGTCGAAGCGCAGGCGGTCCGGCGCGACCAGCGAGCCCTTCTGCTGCACATGCGTGCCCAGCACGTTACGCAGGGCGGCGTGCAGCAGGTGGGTCGCGCTGTGGTTGAGGATGGTGGCGCCGCGGCGGCCGGCATCGATCTCGCCACGCACATGGTCGCCCACGCGCAGGCGGCCGAACTGCAGCCGGCCGGCGTGGCCGTGGAACTGCCCGGCCAGCTTGAGGGTGTCGTTGACGTTGAAGCGGCTCTCGACGCCGTCGAGGTCGCCGGTGTCGCCGACCTGGCCGCCGGACTCGGCGTAGAACGGCGTGCGGTCGAGGATGACGATGGCGTCATCACCGGCCTCCACCACTTCCACCGGCTTGCCGTCCTTCAGCAGCGCCAGCACCTGCAGGCTGCCAGCTGCAAGTTCGTCGTAGCCGAGGAAGGCGGTGGGCGCGAGCTTGGCGACCAGATCCGCCGGCAGCTGCACGCCACCGCCGAACTTACCGGCCGCACGGGCGGTTTCCTTCTGGTGCTCCATCGCGGCATCGAAGCCGGCCACGTCCACCGACATGCCGCGCTCGCGCGCCATGTCCTGGGTGAGGTCGAGCGGGAAGCCGTAGGTGTCGTACAGGCGGAAGGCGTCGGCACCGGGGATGACCTTGTCATCGACCCGGCCGGCCACGTCCTCGAAGATCTTCATGCCGGAGTCCAGCGTCTCGGCGAAGCGCTCCTCCTCGGCCTTGAGCGCACGCTCGGCGGTGGCGCGGCCCTCGCGCAGCACCGGATAGGCCTCGCCCATCAGCTCGTCCAGCGTGGCGACGAGCTTGTGGAAGAACGGCTCGCGCACGCCCAGCATCCAGCCATGGCGCAGGGCGCGGCGGATGATCCGGCGCAGCACGTAGCCGCGGCCCTCGTTGGACGGCAGCACGCCGTCGACAATCAGGAAGGCACAGGCACGGATGTGGTCGGCGATCACGCGCAGCGACTTGTTCTCCAGGTCTGCCGTGCCGGTCAGCTCGGCCGCATGCTTGATCAACGCCTGGAACAGGTCGATCTCGTAGTTGGAATGCACATGCTGCAGGATCGCGGTGATGCGTTCCAGGCCCATGCCGGTGTCCACGCAGGGCGCGGGCAGCGGCGTCAGGGTGCCGTCCGCGGCGCGGTCGAACTGCATGAAGACGTTGTTCCAGATCTCGATGTAGCGGTCGCCGTCCTCGTCGGGCGAGCCCGGCGGGCCGCCGAAATGGCTGGGGCCATGGTCGTAGAAGATCTCGCTGCACGGACCGCAGGGACCGGTGTCGGCCATCTGCCAGAAATTGTCGGAAGCAAACGGCGCACCCTTGTTGTCGCCGATGCGGATGATCCGGTCTTCCGGCAGCCCGATGTCATCGCGCCAGATCGCGTAGGCCTCGTCGTCGGTGTGGTAGACGGTGGCCAGCAGGCGCTCCTTCGGCAGCTTCCAGACCTCGGTCAGCAATTCCCAGGCCCAGGCGATGGCCTCCTTCTTGAAGTAGTCGCCGAACGACCAGTTGCCGAGCATTTCGAAGAAGGTGTGGTGGCGCGCGGTATAGCCCACCGAGTCCAGATCGTTGTGCTTGCCGCCCGCGCGCAGGCAGCGCTGCACGTCCGCCGCGCGCACGTAGCTGCGCTTCTCCGCGCCCAGGAACACGTCCTTGAACTGCACCATGCCGGAATTGGTGAACAGCAGGGTCGGGTCGTTGCCCGGCACCAGCGGCGCCGACGGCACGATGGTGTGGCCCTTGGAGGCGAAGAAATCGAGGAAGTCGCGGCGGATGTCGGAGGTGGTCTTGGCTGGCGTGTTCATGCGGGCATCGGGGAGGTGGCGGGCAGCGCTGCGCCCGCGAACCGCTCAAGATGCAGCCGCGAAACCGAGTTGGCAACCCAAGGCTGCCAGTTTACAGGCGAGACCCCCTACTCCGCCTCCATTGCGGCGCGAACATGCTCCATTCCGAAGCCCCTGCGCAGCAGGAAATCCGCGGCCTTGCGGCGGGCGTCGCGGTCGCCGGCCAGCGCCTGCGGATGGCGGCGCTGCAGCAGGTCGCGGGCGTTCTCGACCCAATCGCCCTCGAACCCCTCCATGACGACGGCGATGACTTCGCTGCCCAGTCCGTGGGTGGCCAGCTCCGCGCGGATGTAGGCGGGGCCATAGCCGCTGCTGGCGCGGCTGCGCAGCAGCGATTCGGCAAAACGGCCATCGTCCTGCCAGCCCGCCTCGGTCAGTTTGCCGATGGCGGCCTCGGCCTGGTCACGCTCCACCCCGCGCTGCTGGAGCTTGCGCGCCAGCTCCAGCCGGGAATGCTCGCGTCGGGTCAAAAGGCCCAGCGCGCGCTGCAAGGGGGTGGGTTCCGGGCGGCGGCGACGCTTCGGCGCTGACGAGGCTACCCCGTCGTCGCCGCCGCCCGACCCGGTCATTCTTCGCCGGCCTCGCCCTCGTCACGCGAGGACTCTTCCGGCACGAACTGCTCGCGCAGCGCGGCTTCCAGCTTCGCCGCGGCGGCGGGATTCTCCTTGAGGTACTGGCGGGCGTTCTCCTTGCCCTGCCCGATGCGCTCGCCGTCGTAGCTGTACCAGGCACCCGCCTTCTCCACCAGCTTGGCATTCACGCCCATCTCGATCAGTTCGCCCTCGCGGCTGATGCCTTCGCCGTAGAGGATCTCGGTGACCACCTGCTTGAACGGGGGGGCCAGCTTGTTCTTGACCACCTTGATGCGGGTCTGGTTGCCGATGATCTCATCGCCCTTCTTGATGCTGCCGATGCGGCGGATGTCCAGACGCACCGAGGCGTAGAACTTCAACGCATTGCCGCCGGTGGTCACTTCCGGGCTCTGGCCCGGCATCATCACGCCGATCTTCATGCGCAGCTGGTTGATGAAGATCACCAGCGTGTTGCTGCGCTTGATGTTGCCGGTCAGCTTGCGCAGCGCCTGGCTCATCAGGCGGGCCTGCAGGCCGGGGAGCTGATCGCCCATCTCGCCTTCGATCTCGGCCTTGGGGGTCAGCGCGGCCACCGAATCCACCACCACCATGTCGACGGCGTTGGAGCGCACCAGCATGTCGGCGATTTCCAGCGCCTGCTCGCCGGTATCCGGCTGCGACAGGTACAGGTCATCGAGGTTCACCCCCAGCTTCTGCGCGTAGATCGGATCCAGCGCGTGCTCGGCATCGATGAAGGCGCAGGTGCCGCCGGCCTTCTGGCACTCGGCGATGGCCTGCAGGGTGAGGGTGGTCTTGCCCGAGGATTCCGGCCCGTAGATCTCGACCACGCGGCCCTTGGGCAGGCCACCGATGCCCAGCGCGATGTCCAGCATCAGCGACCCGGTGCCGATGGTTTCCACCGCTTCCACGGTGCGGTCGCCCATGCGCATCACCGAGCCCTTGCCGAACTGGCGTTCGATCTGGCCCAGGGCCGCCGCAAGCGCGCGCTTCTTGTTCTCGTCCATCGTGGTGCTCCTCAAGTCGGTGATCTCTGGATTGGGGTCAGCTTAGGCGGGGCCGGTCGCACGGACTGCGACGCGCCGGACCGCAGGATGAAAATCGCATCCGCGCCGCACGCCGGGCATCGGGGAATGCCCTGCCGCCGGCTCGGCGCTTCACGCATTGGGGCGGACCAGGCCGCAGTACAGGCCTTCGATGGCGAAGTCCTGCCCCGGCTTCACCTCGATCGGTGCGTAATCGGGATTTCGCGGCAGCAGGCGGATCCGGCCCTGCCCGATCCGAAGCAGCTTGACCGTGATCTCGTCGTCGATGCGGGCGATCACGATCTGGCCGCTGCGGGCCTCGGAGGTGCGGTGCACGCCGATCAGGTCGCCGTCGAAGATGCCTTCGTCGCGCATCGAGTCGCCGCGCACCTTGAGCAGGTAGTCCGGCGTGGGCGAAAACAGCGCGCGGTCCATCAGCACCATCTGGTCGCTGCCGATATCGGCACCGATCGGCACGCCGGCGGCCACTTGTCCCAACACCGGCAGCTGCAAGGCATCGTCGTTGGCGGGCAGGTCGAGCTGGCGCGGGCCGCCGGGCTGCTGCAGCAGGCGCAGGCTGCGCGCGCGGCCGGGGCTGCGCTCCACGATGCCGGCCGCTTCCAGGGCTTCCAGGTGGTACTGGGCGGCGCGCACGCCCTTGAAGCCGAAGGCACGGGCGATCTCCGCCTGCGAGGGGGCGAAGCCGTCCGCTTCGATGCGCTCGGCGAGAAATGCGTGGATGGCGCGCTGGGTTTCGGTCAGGCTCATGGTTAGTAGTAATACTACTAACAACCCCGGCCGTCAACGCCCGGTCAGGCCAGCTGCGACTCCAGGCCGCGCAGGGCCGCGGCCACGGTCTGGCGGCGGACCGCGTCGCGGTCGCCCTCGAAATGGAAGACCTCGGCGCGGGCGTAGCCACCACGGCGTTTCCAGCCGATCCAGACGGTGCCCACGGGCTTGTCCTCGCTGCCGCCGCCGGGTCCGGCGATGCCGGTCACCGCTACCGCGATGGTCGCACCGGAATGCACCAGCGCACCGGACACCATTTCCACCACGGTCTCGCGACTGACCGCGCCGAACTCCTCCAGCGTCTGCGGGCGCACGCCCAGCAGCGCCTGCTTTGCCTCGTAGCTGTAGGCCGCCATGCCGCAATCGAACCAGCCGGAGGATCCCGGCACGTCGGTCATGCACTTGGCGATCCAGCCACCGGTGCAACTTTCGGCCGTGACCAGCATGTGCCGCATCGCCAGCAGGCGCTCGCCGGTGGCGCGGGACAGGGCATCAAGCTCGGCGTCGGTGGGGGCTGTCATCAACGGAACCGGAGGAAGACCTGCGGGCGTTGTAGCGCATCCGCGGCCGAAAACAAAACCGGCCCGCTTGCGCGGGCCGGTGGGCTGGATCGCTGGCGGCTGGCCTCAGAAGCGGAACCGCAGGGTGGCGCCGTACATCCGCGGGGCGCCGAGGAAGGCGTTGTAGGTGTTCTTCGGGTTGCCCGGCTCGGGCGTGCCCAGCGCCTGCAGCGGGCCGTCGAAACCGACCTGCACGTAGTCCTCGTCGAACAGGTTCTGTGCCCACAGCTCCAGCTGCCACTTGCGGTCGCGGGAACCGATGCCGAGGCGTGCGTTCGCCACCGTGTACGCGTCCTGGGCCTTCTCGGCGTCCAGGTCGGAGCCGGTGTTGTAGCTGGACATGTACTTGGCCCCGATGTTGAAGCGACCTTCCAGATTCGCACCGATGTCCCATTCATAGGTCGCCGACAGCGAGCCGGAGAACTTCGGCGCGAAGCTCATCTGCGCGCCCGGGAGCTTGTACAGCGCGCCCGGATAAGTGAAGTCCGCACCCGGGATGTCGTTGCCGTACTTGGTGTCGGCGTACATCGCGCCAGCCTGCAGCATCAGGCCCGGCGTGGCCTGCCACAGCAGCTCGGCGTCCAGGCCCTTGGAGACCACTTCCGGGATCGAGCGCACCACGAAGCTGGTGCCGAGGAAGCTGTTGAGCTGGAAATCGCTGTAGGTCTGGTGGAACAGCGCCGCGTTGAGCAGCAGGTTGCCGCCGGCCCAGGTGGTCTTGGCGCCCAGTTCCCAGCTGTCCACGAATTCACCCGGGAACGACGTGTCGTTGACCGGGGTGATGCCGGCACCGCCGCTGGACAGCCCGGTGGACGACTGCACTCGGTCCATGTTGAAGCCGCCCGCCTTGTATCCGCGCGCATAGGACAGATAGGTCATGGCGTGCTCGTTCCAGCGGTAGGCCGCCTTGACCGTGCCCGACCACTCGTTCTCGCTGCGCGACTGGTCGGTGACCCGGCCGTTGTGCATGGCATTGGCCCACGGCAGGCAGCTGTAGCCGACGATGTTGCTGATCAGCGCCTGCTGGTTGGCGGCAGGCAGCGAGGCGAACGGCACCCCGCGTGCGGTCAGCGCGGCGGCGATGCGGCCGATCGCTGCCGCACTGACCCCGGTCGGGCCGAAGTAGGAAGCGCAGCCGGGGCTGCCGTTGGGGTTGGTGTAGACCGAGTGCAGGTCCTTGGTCTCGCGGGTGTAGCGCAGGCCCAGGGTGAAATCGAGCGCATCGGTGGCGTGCCAGGTGGTGTTGCCGAACAGCGCGGTGCTCTTGGCATCCTGGGTGTAGCGGTCCAGCGAGCCCAGCCCGGCGAAGGTGGTGCCGTAGGGCTTGCCGGTCGCGGCCGACAGGAAGGTCGCCGCGTTTGGCAGCGATGCCAGCGCCGGGTTGATCATCGACAGCAACCCGATCGACAGATAGGGCTCGTAGTGCGCGCCGATGCGGTAGCTTTCGGTGCGGTTGATGGTTTCCTTCGTATAGAAGCCGCCGAACAGCCAGTCGACCTTGTCGGTGGCGCCGGTCAGGTGGAATTCCTGGCTGAAGGTCTTGAAGCGTGCGTACGATTCGTCCTCGCGCGGATCCATGTAGAGGATGTCGGCGGTGGTGAAGTCGAAGTCGCGCCCGTTGACCGCGTCCCAGTCGCGACCGGCGGTGATGGAGGTGAGGCGCGCCCCGCCCAGCATGTCCAGGTCGATGTTGACCTCGCCCTGCACGCCGCGGTCGCTGATCTCCTGCGCGGTGCTGCGGTTGCTGTAGGCGACGCGCGACCACGGGTCGGCCTGACCGGTGGGGGCGATGGCACCGCCGCCGGCCAGCGCGTTGATCAGGGTCGAGCTCTGCCCGCTGACCAGCTGGACGGCGGTGCAGCAGTTCTCGTCGCGGCGGGTGCTGTCGGCCGAAAGCACGATCTCCACGTTGTCGGCCGGCGCGATCAGCAGCTTCGCCCGGAAGGTGTTGAAATCCTGGTCGTAGTCGCGATCCTCGCTGCGCGGGCCGGCACCGGTCCTGACCGACATCCAGCCGTCGCGGTTGCGGTGCGCGGCATACACGCGCAGCGCGGCGTAGTCGCCCAGCGGGGTGTTGAACGAGCCGGCCAGCCCCAGCGCGGAATAGTTGCCGAAGGTGACCTCGGCGTCGGCGGAACGCTCGAAGCCCGGCTTGCGGGTGACCACGTTGATGACGCCGGACGAAGTGTTCTTGCCGAACAGGGTGCCCTGCGGACCCTTCAGCACCTCGATGCGCTCCAGTTCCCCGAGGTCGCCGAAGCCGACCGAGTTGCGCGGGCGGTACACGCCGTCGATCACGACGCCGACGGACGACTCCAGGCCGACGTTGTCACCCACCGTACCGATGCCGCGGATGCGCGCGGTGGTGATGGTCTCGCTCTGGGTGCTGGTGACGGTCAGGCCCGGCACCAGGATCTGCAGGTCCTTGATGTCGCGCACGCCGGTGTCCTGCAAGGTCTGCTCGGACAGCGCGGTGACGGCGATCGGCACGTCCTGCATCACCTCTTCGCGCTTCTGCGCGGTGACGACCAGGGTATCGAGGGTCTTGGCCTCCTGCTTCGCCGCCGGGGCGGCGTCCTGCGCGAACGCAGGCAGGGCGAGCGTGGAAACCAGTCCGGCGATGACAGCCACGGACAGCGGACTACGTTGCGGTTGCTTGCGAAGCATGACCTTCCCCCCACTGGTGGTTTCGATGGAATCGTTATGGACAGCTGCTGCTGTGGCTGCGACCACGTGGGGGATGGCCGCATGCCAAGGACGCTAGCACACCTGCAACAGGGCGACCAGACGTCCGGCATGCGCCGCCCCAGGGCATCGCCGGAGCCCCTCGCAGGATCGCGTCGGCACCGCTGCGACCTGCCCTGCCCGCCGCCGGTGATCGGCTTGTGAACCGCCCTGACAGGCGCCGCAATACACTTCCACGGAAGACACAGGAGGCCGTCATGCCGAACAGAACCGACCTGGACGCGCGGCTGGATGCCATTGCCACGCAGATGCCGCGTTTCCGCCAGGACCTGGATCGCGTGTTCGCGGATATCGGCGGGCGCACCGCGTCGTCCACTCCGGCGCCGCAAGCGGCCACGGATCCGCAGCAGCACCTCGACCGCCACGACGTCACGGTGGGCCGTGCCATCCGCCATTGAGCACGGCTGGCCGGCACTGCCGCGGGACTTCTATCGCCGGCACCCGGCGATGGTGGCCCCGGAACTGCTGAACAAACTGCTTGTGCGGGCCGACGGACGCGCCGCCCGGATCGTGGAGGTGGAAGCCTATGCCGGCCACGAGGACCCGGCCGCGCATTCGTTCCGCGGACCGACCGCGCGCAACGCCACCATGTTCGGCCCGCCCGGCCACCTGTATGTCTATTTCACCTACGGCATGCACTGGGGCAGCAACGCGGTCTGCGGCGAAGTGGGCGAAGGCGTGGGCGTGCTCCTGCGCGCCGCCGAACCGGTTCTGGGCATCGAGTCCATGCGCGCTGCGCGTCCGGCTGCGCGCCGCGACACCGACCTGGCCAGCGGTCCCGGCAAGCTGTCGCAGGCATTCGGCATCACCCGCGAACTGGATGGCGCCGACCTCGTGCTCGGCGATCGCGGCATCCGCATCGTCAGCGATGGCACCCCGCCACCCGCCGATCCCGTGGTGGGCCCGCGCATCGGCATCAGCAAGGCCACCGATTTCCCGTGGCGCTGGCACGTTCCCGACCACCCGCATGTCTCGGTCCGGCCACGCAGGCCCTGACCCAGCCGGCGGCCGCGAGGATCGGACCGACGACAACCGCCAGCCGTTCGTTCCCGCCAACAGCACCGCCGCTGGGCCGTGCCCACGCCCCCTTCGCCGGCGTTGCCCACTAAGATGGCTGCCCTCCGCTGCGAATCCGCAGCCACCTCCCCGATTCCGGCACTCCGCGGCAAATGCTCGAAACGAAAGACCCCCAGGGAAAGCCCACGCCTCCCGCAGAACACACCCCGCTGATGAAGCAGTTCTTCGCCGCCAAGGCGGAGCACCCGGACGTGCTGCTGTTCTTCCGCATGGGCGATTTCTACGAGCTGTTCTTCGATGACGCCCGCAAGGCGGCGCGGCTGCTGGACATCACCCTGACCCAGCGCGGGCAGTCGGCCGGCCAGCCGATCCCGATGGCGGGGGTGCCGCACCATGCGGCCGAAGGTTATCTGGCGCGGCTGGTGGCGCTGGGCGAATCGGTGGCGATCTGCGAGCAGATCGGCGATCCCGCGACCTCCAAGGGAATCGTGGAACGCAAGGTGGTGCGCATCGTCACCCCC
>JAANMY010004423.1_pt1 | contig 10577 bp, 9 predicted proteins | sample 7279691 | NCBI WGS metagenome assembly JAANMY01 (sample SAMN14094543, study PRJNA606508) | bioreactor metagenome | isolation source: A lab-scale SPAN reactor treating ammonium-rich wastewater day 388 | place: Ireland: Galway | collected 2018-02-07
AGAGCCGGCATGAAACGATCCAGAAACATTTCCAGAATCTGTACTATCGCGGCGATAACCCCAAGATAACTGACGAGCCCGAGGAAAGTTAAATCAATCTCCGCCAGACCTGCCCAGACCAGAGCACCGTCACGAAGCAGGTACTGATAAACCAGATTATTGATGGGAACCGTCAATGTCTGGACGACGATCACGGCAATTCCCATGCCGAACGCCACCTCTATTTTTTTGGAAATGGCCAGAAAAGTGCACATGCCAAGAAAAAAAGTAAGCGCAAGATTCTCGACGAAAACTGCGGTAATAAATAAACCGGTCAGACTGCTCATCTTATGATCTCAGTAGGATTATGGGTCTGCTGGATGCGGAACTCGGGTTGCTCGACTTGATTCGTTTTCCAGGAGCGCACCCCCCAGATGATCAATCCGATCAGAAAGAAAGCGCTGGGCGGCAATAATAACAATCCATTGGGTTCATACCAACCACCATCCCGAATGAGTGGCAAGATCGTAACTCCCAGCAGGGAACCCGAACCGAACAGTTCACGTATTATCCCGACTATCAGCAAAATCGCGCTGTACCCGAGACCATTACCCAATCCATCAAGGAAACTCTGCCAAGGCGGATTTTTCATGGCAAATGCCTCTGCCCGCCCCATGACGATACAATTGGTAACGATCAGACTGACGAATACCGAGAGCTCCCGACTGACCTCATAAGCAAATGCCCGCAGGAACTGGTCAACCACGATCACCAGCGAGGCGGCGATCGTCATTTGTATGATAATACGAATATTCGTAGGGATGTAATGACGAATCAGACTGATCAGCATGCTGGAACAGGCTACGACCAGCGTCAAAGCAATACACATAGTCAAAGCTGTAGATACTTTGCTGGTAACCGCCAGCGCTGAACAGATCCCCAGTACTTGCAGTGTAATCGGATTTTCGTTGACAACGGGTGTAAATAAAATTTTGCGGACGGATTGTGCCATCATTCAACTCCTTTCTTCACGTAAACGAAGCAGGAAAGGGCCAAAACCATTCTCTCCAAACCAGAATTTCAATAAATTATCGACGCCTCGCGTAGTCATGGTTGCACCGGATAAACCATCCACTTTATGCTGGCTGTCAGGCGTAGCGCTTCCAACTGACCCTCTGATCAATTCGATACGCGGTTGCCAAGCTTCGTCAAAAATGACTTTACCTTCCCACGAGGTGAGCCAGCGCGGATTGTCCACTTCGCCTCCTAATCCCGGTGTTTCCGCATGCTGATAAAACCGGAGCCCTTTGACTGTGCGCAAATCCCCTTCCAAGGCAATAAAACCGTAAAGCGTAGACCATAATCCGTGGCCGTATATGGGCAGGATCAATGTTTCCAGTTTTCCAGCCTCGTTATGAATTAGATAAACTGGCAGATATTTAGGTTTCCGCTGAATCTGCGCGATATCCTCTTCACGCGTCAATGCGGTGGATTGCGCCTCATCCTTGGCTGCTTTGGTAATATCGAATCGTTCCGTGTCCTGATCATCCACGAAGTTGCCACTCGCAAGCTCAACCATACGCACGTCGAACAGACGATAAGCACTCTCGATAGATAATCCCGATGCAGTCAGACCGGCAAGCTCCACCAGCACACGTTGACGCTCCTTAACCTGATTAGCTATTTGGATAGGCTTGAGCATTACCGCAGCACTGGTCACGAACAGGGAGCAAACCAGACACACGGCCAGCGCTACACCCACCGTTCTCCGGGCACTATGCTGAACAGGAATTTGATTCGGCTCAGCCATGACGACGCAGCCTCCGACGAATATTAAGCTGGATGACAACATAATCGATCAGCGGTGCAAATACATTGGCAAATAAGATAGCCAGCATAATCCCTTCCGGAAAAGCCGGATTCACCACCCGGATCAAGATCGTCATAAAACCGATCAATAAACCGAACACCCAGCGCCCGGCGTTGGTCATGGCAGCAGAAACCGGATCAGTCGCCATGAATACCATACCGAAAGCGAAACCACCCAGCACCAGATGCCAGTGCCAGGGCATGGCCATCATCGGATTATCGCTTTCTAATATATTAAACAAAAAACTGGTTGCCACCATCCCAAAGAACACACCAAAAATGATACGCCAGGATGCGACCTTGGTATAAATCAGAAATATTGCACCCAGCAGACAAGCCAGCGTCGAAGTTTCTCCCAGGGAACCAGGCATCAAACCGATGAAGGCATTCCACCAGGTGTAGCCACCTGCCGTCACCGCTTCCATGCCGCCAATCGCACCCAATCCCAATGGTGTCGCACTCGTGTAACCGTCAACCGCTACCCAGACCAGATCACCCGAAATATCCGCAGGGTAGGCAAAATAGAGAAACGCGCGCCCCACCAATGCAGGATTGAGAAAATTCTTACCGGTTCCGCCAAAAACTTCCTTGCCGATCACCACTCCGAAACTGATTCCCAGTGCAACCATCCACAGCGGCATATTAGGTGGCAAGGTCAATGCGAACAACATGGAAGTAACCAGGAATCCTTCATTTACCTCATGTTTACGTACCAACGCGAACAACACTTCCCAGAATCCACCTACCGCCAGTGTCGTCAGGTAAATAGGCAGGAAATACAGTAAACCATGTATTGTGCTGGCCAGGACACTGCCGGGATCGAATCCGACATTCAGTGTCAGCAGCAGATTGTTACGCCAGTTCTGGCCGATCTCTCCCAGTTCCTGCAGCGCAAGATTCGCCTGATAACCAGTGTTATACCAACTCCATAGAATACAGGGCAGCAATGCGATGACCACATAACTCATCAGGCGCTTAAGATCAATCGCATCGCGCACATGCGGTGCAGAGCGGGTCGAGTCGTCTGGCGTATATAAAAAAGTATCCACCATTTCATATAAGGCGTAATATTTTTCGAATCTTCCGCCTCGATCGAAATGTGGTTTTATATTATTAAGCAGACGACGCATGGAGTGCTTATCCTTCTTTCTCGATTTGTCGTAAATTCTCTCGCAGGATTACACCATAGTCATGCTTACCCACACATATGAATGAACATAACGCCAGATCTTCTTCATCCAGTTCGAGACAACCCAGCTTTTGCGCCATATCGGTATCCATCACCAGCAACGCGCGTAAGAGTTGTGCAGGCAATATATCGAGTGGCATGACTTCTTCAAAAGTGTCGATCGGAATCATGGCACGCGGGCTGCCTTGCTGGCTGGCCGTAAATTCGAACTTTCTCCTTTTGCGAAAGAAACTGGAAAACAGTACATTCAACTTGGAATATTTATTTCCCCCGGGGTTAAGCCAACCCAGGAATTCCCGCTCACTCTTCTCTCCAATTACAGTGACCTGCAAATGATGCCGCCCCAGAAAAGCCAGTTCATCCACCGCCTTGCGACCGGACCAGACTGAACCGGAAATAACACGCTTATCCATTGATTCAACCAGTTCACCAGCCAATAACTCCTCTAGTGAAGCTCCCAACCGGGTACGTAACAGACGCGGCTTCTTGACCCCGGGCCCGCCAAGCGCCACGATACGCTCAGTCCAGAGGCGCCCGGTTACGAACAGCTTACCGATGGCAATTACCTCCTGATAATTCAGATACCAGACTGTTTTATATGCACTGACTGGCTGAAGAAAATGGATATGCGTACCGGGAAGACCGGCAGGGTGCGGCCCGGCAAACCGGGCTTGCTGCAATTGTGGCAAATCTTCAGGTAACGATAATTTCGCCTGGGGACTCTGACAGACCCATAATGGCCCATCAGTCAAACGCGACAAAATTCTCAGACCATGATTAAAGGATTCCATCTCTGCCGTGATAATGGGTACGGGATCCGCAGCCAGGGGATTGCTGTCTATAGCGGTAATGAAAATTGCGGCGGGCCGTGTGGCAGGATCAGGCACCTTACTATAGGGACGAGTACGTAATGTCGTCCACAAACCGGAGATCAGCAGATTCTCTTTGACCTGCTCATCTGTCAGATTGGATAGTTCATCCGGAGCATATTTGATGAAAGTCTCTTCATCCTCCTGTTCATCCAGTTGAAGGACAACCGATAACAGTATGCGCCTTGTCCCCCGGTTAATTGCCACGATTCGCCCGGCACCAGGAGCAGTGAATACGACACCAGGCAGTTTTTTATATTCGAATAAGGGTTGCCCAAGCCTGACCCTATCACCTTCTGCTACCTTCATGGTCGGTTTGAGATCGATGTAATCCACTCCCACCACAGCGATATGGCGTACTGCAGTCGCAGCATATACACACTGCTCCGGCTCGCCACTGATAGGCAGATCCAATCCCTTGTTTAGTTTGATAAACATGATCGAAGAAAAGAGATCTTTGTTCGTCCTGTGTTTTTATCCAACGTGGTCCCCGCAGAACTGTAACAATCCAGAATTGAATCGGCTCACTCAATCATTAATATACCTGTAACGCTTCAGGCGTAACGATAATCCTCCGTCATGACAAACGCTGGGGGGGTGAAGCCATCCGAGATGGAACTGACAGGACGCACAGGATAACCATCACACCTACCGTCACGGTATTTTCTGGATTGCCACACCACTCACGCGACTAGCAACGACCAGGGTGGCCAGGGACAACGATTGCGATAATTTCTCTATCTCGCCATTACTGATTCGATGCGTGGTATTTCATTTCAGATCTGCCTGTCTGCACAGGCAGATCTGTACAAGCAGATAAACAGACTAAACTGAAAATGGTTTAGTGACGTAATCATTCTTGGCATCTCGCCAGATGCATGGAATATTCCATGCATCATATTAGCTCAATAACCACCCCTTTTAATGACGCGGGAAGATTTTCCTGTCAAATTTCCCGCGTATCGTAAATGTAGCGTTCAAGCTGATTAATGACGAACTGGTGCTGCGAAATAGCATCCTTCACTAAATCCCCTATTGAAAGCAGACCGATAACCTTGCCATCATCCAGAACAGGTAAATGCCGGACACGCATTTCTGTTATCAGGGCCATGCAATCCTCATTGGTATTGTTCAGATCGACGTAAGCCACCTGACGGGTCATGATTTCCTTCACCTGTGTATCCTTCACCGGCTTATCCAGCAGATACGATTTTCTGGAAAAATCACGCTCTGTAAGAATACCGACGAGTTTCTCATCTTTCATGACCAGCAATGCACCGATATTATCGGCTGCCATTTTCTGCATGGCGTTAAATACTGAATCATCCGGACCAATGGCAACTACAGTATGCCCCTTTTCCTGTAGCAAATGTTTGACAGTTTTCATGGTGATTTCCTTTCTTGTTAACAAATCAGTTTGCTCAACTATGGTAGCGCTTTACCGGCGCAAAGCAAACCAGGACGCTACAGATAGCTTTATGAAACTAAACAACCACCGGCTAAAGCTGGTGGTTGTTTAGTTTGGTCTCATTATTGAAAAATCAAATTTGCCGTCCCGGCATTTGAGGTATGCCCGAATGGGTGTTCAGCGCTTACGTCGGCGGGGAGGTGGCGCAGAAAAACTGCTCAGTAAATCACCCAACATTTGCAACCCACCATCAAACTCGTCAAACCCATCATTCACCTGATAGTGCTTAATAAAGGTCGCGAGCTGTTTGGCATCCTGGAAAGCGATGAGATCAATATCAGCTTGCCGCAGATCCATTTCCAGCCGCGTGATTTCAGCATCCATTGCCTTGTCAACATGAGTCGGCCTGATCTTTTGTGTATAAGGCACCAGCTTCCAGTAGGGCATCAATAACGACGCAAGCTCCGCCTTGAGTTCCGCCAGTTGCTCACGCAGTACCTGAATGTAATGTTCAATACGTTCATCAGGCAGGTTGGTGAGGTAATTGGTATCAATCTGTTCGATTTCGAGCTGGATATTCAGCAGCTCAAGCAAATCGCTCCGATCATAAGCCTGGTTGACGCGCTGCATCAGGGTGGTTTTCTCATCCGCTGTCAGATCGGTGCTTGCGCGATCAGGATGCAGGCTGCTGGCCAGTTTACGATAAATTTCACGCACGGACTGGCTGATTTCTTTTTTTGCTGCCGCACGTTTCTCCTCAGCGGCCGCCTGTTTGGCTGATTTACGGCGGCGTGAGCCTGATCCGGCTTTATTTGGCTTCTTCTTCCTGCCGTTGGCGCATGGCTTTTGCCAGCATTTCCTCCATGCTGACATCTGCATTGTCATCGTCCAGACGCACACCAAACAGCTCTTCAACCATGTCCTGCGAGATTGCCTTATCAATCTCAGCCTGGTCGTCATAACTGAGATCGCTATATTTGTCATACAGCGCCACGATTTCCTCATCGCGCTGCTCAAGCAACAACTCATGCGCCAGGTTGAGAATGATGTCGCACAACTTTGCGCGCTGTTGCTTGCCACGAATGACATTGCGCTGATGAAATTGCGTGTCAAGCAGATGCAGCATGGCGATGCGTTTTTCGCGCAGTTGTGCAAACAGGGGCATCAATTCGCTGCCCACGCGCTGACCGTAGCGTTCGCTATAAGTGTGCCACTCCGCAACCTGAGCTCGTTGCTCGTCAATTTGCCGGATCAGGCGCTGGAAAGTTGCCTGTTGCTTGGTTTGTGGTTTTGCGTGCGTCAGAACATCAGTAATGGTGAGTTCACTGCTATTGACGGGATCGGATAGTGATTCTTGCCGAGGGCTACGAGACATAGCGGAAATTCCAGAATGTGAAAAACAGAAAAACTCGCAGTTACAATCGTATTCATCTATTTACCAGCATTTTCCTGAAAAATAAATCAACCTTTTTTAGGAAATGCTGTTTCTTCTTCGTTCAAGTGCACTGCGAATGCTCTCCAGCGCCTGCCTGATCCGGTGTCGGGGCGCACCGATGTTCATACGCATGAAACCGCTGCCTTCCTTGCCAAACGAGATGCCGGGGTTCATACCGATCCCCGCCTCGAAAATGAAAAAATGTTTGAGTTCATCATCGCTCATGCCAAGCCTGCGGCAATCCAACCACAGCAGATAGGTACCCTGTGAAGAGATCAGGCTGATTTGCGGCAGATATTCAGCCAGATATTGTCGTACCATTTCCCGCGTATCCGCGAGATAGGTCATCAGCGCTTCCAGCCATTCACCTCCGGCACGGTAAGCTGCTTCAAACGCCACTACGCTGAACGGATTGGCGGCACTGACGTGCATCATTTCCAGCCGGTCACGAATAGCTGCCCGATACGCCGGATCGGGAACAATCAAAGCAGATAAATTAAGTCCGGGGATGTTGAACGTTTTACTCGGTGCCACAGCAGTAATAATTGATTCTGGAGAACCGGCCAGGCTGGCGAGGATATGATGCTTGTTACCGGGGTAAATCAGGTCAGCGTGAATTTCGTCAGATACGATGATGAGTCGATGTTGTCTGGCAATATCCAGCAACCTCTCCAGTTCCGGTCTACTCCACACCCGGCCAACCGGATTATGTGGTGAACAGAACAGCAGCATGCGTGCAGAAACCGCCTGCTGTGAAAGATCAGCAAAATCCATCCGATAGCTTCCTTCCACCAGTTGCAATGCACTGGTCAGAAGTTTTCTACCTGTCTTTTTGATCACCGAGAAGAACGGATAATATACCGGCGGCTGAACGATGACAGATTCATCTGGCTCACTCAGCGCAAGAATTACCGTGCTCAGTGAAGGGACTACCCCGGGACAAAGGACGATCCACTCCCGCTCTACTTTCCAGCCATGACGCAATTTCAGCCAGTTGATCAACGCTTCATACAGACTGTCAGGAAAAAGCGTATAGCCGTAAACCGGGTGGGCAGCGCGTGCGGCCAGTGCCTCAGTCACCGCTGCCGGAGCAGCAAAATCCATATCCGCCACCCACAACGGCATGACATCCGGATGGCCGAACGTTGCCTGACGGCCGTCATATTTCGTACTGCATGTCCCGGTACGATCGATTTCGCGGTCGAAATCGACGCTCAAACAACTCTCTCCCAGATTGTCACTTCCGACAAGGTATGTTGAAATTTATGCCGGGTTTCACGAATCACGAAAGGCACTTCACATGGCGCTCCAATCAGCCGGAAATGTTTACCCAGTATTTCTTTCAAGCCGTCCAGCGTAGTAAAATTTTCACCATCCCGTTTGAAACCGCCAATCCAGTGTTCCCGTTTGGTATGTTCTTCCAGCCATGTATAAGGCGATGCAATCAGCAGCATCCCCCCCGGATTCAGCCGCTCATGCACCATGGTCAGGAATTTGGCAGGTTCATACAAACGGTCGATCAGGTTGACTGCCAGAATCAGATCGTAACCTGTCAGTATCGGTTTGAGATTACAGGCATCCCCCTGGAAAAACTCGACCTTGTGCCTGACACTCTCCAGATTCAGTCCGGCAAGTGTACGTTCCCGGTAGGAAACCAGCTCTCCCTCATCCACGAGGGTATAACGCAGGATGCCATGTTCCGCCAGTGCCACGCCCTGGTTGATGAAACGCGCAGAAAAATCGACACCGGTGACATGATCGAAATGTCGTGCCAGTTCGAACGTTGCACGCCCGGAAGCACACCCCAGATCGAGCGCCCTGCGTGCCGGACGGCCGCTCATCGCAGCAATGGCCAACTCGGCCAGTGCCACCGAGAAATTGGGCACCCCGAAATAGGTATCACCATAGTGAAATTCGGCATACTCCGACAACAGTTTGTCAGTTTCATAATGTGAACTGTGGTGGGTGGCAGGCATATCGGAAATCACATAACGGAATCCGGCATGCTGAAAAAAATGCCTGCGGAAAGCGTAGCATGACACCCAGATGGATTCATTGCCGCACGCGACCCACGATCCTCCTTTGAGGAGATTATGCCGATCGTCAAAAGTGGGGGTCGTAAAATCATCGTACAACGGATGCACTTCAAAACCGGTAAAAGGATAGGTGGGTGTTTCCGTCCACTGCCAGACGTTACCCACGATGTCGAAAAATTCACCCTGCTGAAATTCATCCACCGGACAACTGGAAGCATAGTGATCGAGATGAATGTTACCTTTTGCCGGTTCCGTATGCGGTACCTCGGTCAGCCCTGCGACATCATACAAACGGTACCACTCGTCTTCGGTCGGCAAACGCACCGGCTGCCCGGTTGTTTTCTGCTTCCAGTTACAGAATGCCTTGGCCTCATGGTAATTGACTTCCACCGGCCAGTTCCAGGGCATGGGTACTTCCTCTGTCATCAGGCGCAAGCGCCACTGGTCACCTTCCCGTATCCAGAAAGTCGGACACGCAGCCCCACTGAACTGCCGCCACGCCAGCCCTTCTTCTTCCCAGTAATCATTCGTTTCGTACCCTCGTGCTTCCACGAAACCAAGAAATTCCTGATTGCTTACCAGATAACGGCTGGCCTGGAAGGCAGAAAGCTCAGCCTCATGGTGACCATATTCGTTATCCCATCCGTAAACAGGATCTGCCTTGTCTTTACCCAAAACCACTTTCCCCGCCGGAACCGGGATCATCTCGTTCTCCGGTGCATTTCCGCTGTTACGACAGGGTTGCCAGGCGGGATGAGACTGTACATATTTGAGTTTATGCTGGCGGATCAATACGGAAGAAGTTTCAAGATGGATACGTTCGTGTTCCACACCCATCACGATCGCCCACCACGGACTTTCCCATGAAATGGGCAAAGTCAGCGGCAAGGAGCTGATCAGCGCATCCACCTTGTCACGCATGGCGCGGCGGTAAGCCATCACCTCCTCAACCGTCGGCCAGTCATAGTGGGCTGTATTCAGATCATCCCAACTCATTTCATCCACACCCACTGCAAATATGGATTCCAGCCTCGGGTTGATACGCTCTGCCAGTACTCCGACCAACACCAGTTTGTTGACAAAAAAAGTAGCGGTATGTCCCAGATAAAAAATCAGGGGATGACGCAATGAAATCGGCCTGTCGTAATAGGCCTCGTCACCGCGCAAAGTCTCGAACAGCTGCTCGTACCTGTCCAGGGTAGTGTGAAAATAGGCCCGCAACTCTGTACGTTTGGCTTCGATATCTTCGCCATTCAACCATGGCGTCCTTTGGAAAAGTTCAGGTTTGGAAGACATAAAACGACTCAAGACAATAATCTTGCTGTATTTGGAAAGGGCCGATTATACCGCCACTCACCGGCTGGATCATTCTGTTAGACAAAACACATTATGCGGAACAAGATATTTTTGATTACAAAATCAAATCCTGCAGCCAGCTTGAAATTTCACGGTTACATCATATAGTAGGGGCATTCCAACCTATTTTATTTTCAGGAGATGATATGCGGTTTGACAAATTCACCACCAAGTTTCAACAGGCACTCGCCGATGCGCAAAGCATGGCGCTGGGTCAGGATCATCCCTATATCGAACCGCAGCATCTGCTGCTCGCCCTGATGCAGCAGGATGACGGCAGCATCACTTCTCTGCTGCAGCGCGCCGGTGTGAATGCCCAACCATTGCGCCAAGCACTGACGCAAAGCCTCAAACTTCTGCCTAAAGTGGAAGGTACGGGCGGAGAAATCAATGTTTCCCGCGATCTGGCCAATCTGCTCAATCTGACGGACAAGGA
>JAANMY010004427.1_pt1 | contig 10565 bp, 10 predicted proteins | sample 7279691 | NCBI WGS metagenome assembly JAANMY01 (sample SAMN14094543, study PRJNA606508) | bioreactor metagenome | isolation source: A lab-scale SPAN reactor treating ammonium-rich wastewater day 388 | place: Ireland: Galway | collected 2018-02-07
GAAGTCGCCTATTACTGCGAGTGGGTCACCGTCTACGACGGCTGGGGCAACTGGGTGACCGTCTGGCAGTGCTACTGAGCCCCGAACCGGCGGCGCCCCTCGCATGAGGGGCGCCGCCAGATTCCGAAATCAACCATTGACCGAAAAGCCTGTCAGTTTCAAACGGATCGGACAGTCATTCCTTCAGACGCAGAGACAGGCATCATGAGCTATACCTACGAGTTTCCGCGGCCCAGCGTGACGACGGACATTGTGGTGTTCTCGATCCGCGACGGCCTCCTGCAGGTGCTGCTGATCGAACGGAAATTCGACCCTTTCAAAGGCGCCTGGGCCATACCCGGCGGCTTTATCCAGATGGACGAGGATATTCACGACTGCGCCCTGCGCGAGCTCGAGGAAGAAACCGGCCTTTCGGGCATCCCGATCCGGCAGCTCGGCGCCTATGGCGAGCCCGGGCGCGATCCGCGCGGCCGGGTGATCACCGTCGCCTTCGTCGCCCTCGTGCCCTCGGATGACCTGATCGCCAAGGGCGGCAGCGACGCGCAGGATGCCCGCTGGTTCCCGGTCGACGCGCTTCCGCCGCTGGCCTTCGATCACGCGCGGATTCTGGCGGATGGCCGGGCCCGGCTGGCCAGCGACGTCACCGCCTCGATTCACGACAGCGGATTGGTCGCCTTCGATTTCCTGCCCGCGAAGTTCACGCTCTCGCAGGCGCAGGAGGTCTTTGAAACCCTGCGCGGCGAGGCGATGGACAAGCGCAACTTCAGGAAATGGCTGACCGCCGAATGGTCCATCGACGACACCGGCGAAAAGTCCTCGGGCGGGCGCCACCGTCCGGCCGCGTTGTTCCGGTTGAAGCCGGACTGATGGATTGCAGCCCTCGCGCCCCGCGCTTCGACCGCGGAGCCGCACTGACAGGGCGGCCAACCGCGGATATCTGAAAGGTTTAATGGTGCCCAGGGGCGGAATCGAACCACCGACACGAGGATTTTCAATCCACTGCTCTACCCCTGAGCTACCCGGGCACGGGTGAAGGCGTCTTCCTTCGGGTGGGCGTTTATTAGGCGAGGGCGCGGGCACTGTCCAGAGGGAATTTCAGCCCCCGCGCGCCTTGCCGCACCGCCGCAAAGGTGTGATAGTGAACAGGTTCAACACCAAGGCCGGGCCCATGCGACCGATCCGCGGCATCCTCTACAAGCTGGTTTCGGTGGCGACCTTCGTGGCCATGTCGGCGCTGGTGAAATCGCTCTCGGACAGCATTCCGCCGGGCGAGACGGTGTTCTTCCGCTCGCTGTTCGCGGTGCCGGTGATCCTACTGTGGCTGGCCGTCCGGCGCGAGGTGAAAACCGGGTTGAAGGTCACGAAACCGCTGGGGCATTTCTGGCGTGGCTGTGTCGGCACCTGCGCGATGGGGATGGGATTCGCCGCGCTGGCCTTTCTGCCGCTGCCCGAGGTCACGGCGATCGGCTATGCGGCGCCGTTGCTGGTGGTCATCTTCGCCTCGATGTTTCTGGGCGAGGAGGTGCGGCTGTTTCGCCTGACGGCGGTGTTCGTCGGGCTGGCCGGGGTGATGATCGTGCTGTCGCCGCGGCTGTCGATGGGCAGCGAGGTCAGCACCGCCGAGGCGCTGGGGGCGATGCTGGCCCTGACCGGCGCGGTCTGCGCGGCGCTGGCGCAGGTGACGGTGCGCAAGCTGGTGGCGAGCGAACAGACCTCGGCCATCGTCTTCTGGTTCTCGATCACCGCGACCGGGCTGTCGCTGCTGACGCTGCCCTATGGCTGGGTGATCCCGACCGGGCCCGAGGCGGCGATTCTGGTGCTGACCGGGCTTCTGGGCGGGGTGGGGCAGATCTTCCTGACCTCGAGCTACCGCGAGGCCGATGCCTCGGTGGTGGCGCCGTTCGATTACGCCTCGATCCTGCTGGCCCTGGCCATCGGTTATTGGGTGTTCGACGAGGCGCCGACGGGGGCGATGCTGACCGGAGCGTCGATCGTCGTTCTGGCCGGAATCCTGATCATATGGCGCGAGCGGCAACTGGGGCTGGAGCGGGCCAAACAGAGAAAGGCCATGTCCCCGCAAGGATGATGTCCCACGATGGGACACGGGGATGGGGTGAGGGATTTCAAGGGGTTGGCGGGTGGCGTTAAGGACTTGTTAGGGATTCCCGTAGAGGCGCAGCATTGCCGCACCAAGCCAACCCGAGTAGTGAAGGTCGGTGTCCGCTATATGGGCAGAAAAATCTACCCCGGCGAGCGGGAATGGGATATCCTTCAGTAATCGCGTTCCATTGAATTCCCAGTGTAAATAGATGCCCAAAACACCAGAATCCCTCGCCAGGTTGGCGATGTTTGCTTTGCTCGCCTTCTTTCCCTATTATGTTGGCTACACCTACGTATTCGGGCAAGCGCTGTATTTCGGCATTACAATGGCAGAGCTTTCTCTGGGGCAATTTGAATATTATGTCGCTTCTATTTCTGCATTTAAAGCGATCATTGAGCTAGTCGTGGTGGAGCTTGGCAAATATACTGTAGCATTCGCTGCTATATTCTTGCTCATCGTCATGGTCGTCGTCGCATTGAGAATACCGCACGAGTTCAACAGGTGGTTGATTCGCGCCGTCCGGCGATCAAGTGTTCGCCGGTCAATTCGGAAAGCGCGAAAGGCGTTTGGTGCGCTGCAACTGCTCGCGCTTGGCGCGGTGCTTTTCTTCAGCGCGCCACTCTTGAGAGACCTCGGCGAAAAGAGTGCCAGAAGGCTGACCGCTTCACTGGTTGGCGGGCTGTATCAGCCCACACCACCGGCGGGGTGCACGGGCACCGGCCAATGCGGGCAACCTGTCGTACTCGACTATTCGCGTGACACGTTACTCTACGCAAATGCCGATGAATATTTCATCCTCCGACAAATGGACGGTCGGCGGGTATCTTTGATCCGGTTGCGCAAAGCGGTCGCACCGATTACCATAGACTCGCTGTATCGAACCCGAATTTTGGGAGCTTTCTAAGTGAGAGCCACATTTTTCCTTATGGCTTGTTTTGGTTTTTGGGGATCGGCATCGGCACAAATCGATGGCCGCTTTCTGTCGATCAGTGTCGATCCCTCACGTCCGCTGTTCGGATATGTGGTCGAGGCCGATGCAAGCGGAAACGATTTCATCGACTGCAATGTCGGATTAACGTCGACCGCCGGTGTACAACTGCGGTTAACCGAGATCACAGAATGCCCGGATGCCCCGAATTTCAGATCCGTCGCGTTTTCTCTTCATGATATCGTGAATGGTCATCTTTCATCGGTCGTCTATGACCCCGAAACAGGCGGGACTCATCAAGTGGCGATGTTCGGGACTTCTGGCGGTGATTGGGCGGGTTATTTCGTCAGCGATTCGGAGGCTGCGGGAGGTCCGATTTACAGTGTTTTTGAGCTTTCACAATCGACTATTCTGGTTCACGAGAGTGACCTGTCAGGTGCGACTATCACCTTTATCCCGCGCAATCCGGTGACATTCTTGGGAAATGTCGCCGACGTGGCCAACTCTGATGCGAACCGGTGTCTTTTTCATATTGATGGACCGCTGGGCAGTACGGAAGACTTCCCGAACGATTGCGCAATGGTGTTGGAGACCGCCTTTGAAGAGGTCTATGCAATCGACCGTTTGTAGAGCGCCGACGCGCCCCCCCGGGGGGGGGGCGGGTGGCGTCCCCCAGCCCCCTTCACCGCCCCCGGAACAGCCCGCCCAGCACGCCGCGGACGATGGCGCTGCCGGCGCGGGTGCCGATGGAGCGGGCGACGGATTTGGTGAAGGCCTCGACCACGCTATCGCCGCGCGAGCTGCGGCTGCGGGTCGGGGTGGTGCGGGGGCGCGGTTCCTCGTCGCGGGTGCGCATGCGGCCGGGCGGCTGATAGCGCCGGGCGCGGGAATAGCGTTCGTCGGCCTCGTCCTGGGGCGCGGCCTCGGCCTCGCGCGCGGCGGCTTCGGTGCGGCGAGCCAGCATTTCATGGGCGGAGTCGCGGTCGATGGCGGTGTCGTATTTGCGGCCCAGCGCCGAGGCGGCGATCACCTGACGGCGGATGCCGTCGTCGCAGGGGCCCATGGCGCTGGCCGGCGGGCGGATCAGCGTGCGCTCGACCACGCCGGGAACGCCCTTGGCCTCGAGAAACGAGGTGACGGCCTCGCCGACGCCGACCTCGCGGATCGCCACTTCGGTGTCAAAGCGCGGATTGGGGCGATAGGTCTGCGCGGCCTTTTTCAGCGCCTGCTGGTCGCGGGCGGTAAAGGCCCTGAGCGCGTGCTGCACCCGGTTGCCCAGTTGGGCGAGGATGGATTCGGGCACGTCGTCAGGGTTCTGGGTGATGAAATAGACCCCGACCCCCTTGGACCGGATCAGCCGCGCCACCTGTTCGACCTTTTCGATCAGCGCGCGGGGGGCGCCGGTGAACAGGAGATGCGCCTCGTCAAAGAAGAACACCAGTCTGGGTTTGTCGGCATCGCCGACCTCGGGCAGTTCCTCGAAGAGCTCGGACATGAGCCAGAGCATGAAGGTGGCATAGAGGCGCGGGGTCTCCATCAGCCGGGCGGCGTGCAGGATGTTGACATGGCCGCGCCCCTGCGGCGTGACCTGCATCAGGTCGCGGATATCCAGCGCCGGTTCGCCAAAGAAACTGGCAGCGCCCTGGTTTTCCAGCACCAGCAGGCGGCGCTGGATGGCGCCGACGCTGGCGGTGGTGACATTGCCGTATTTCGCCGACATCTCGCGCTGATTTTCCACCAGGTATTGCAGCACGGCGCGCAGGTCGGGCAGGTCGAGGATCGGCCAGCCCTGTTCGTCCGACAGCCGGAAGGCGACGTTGATCACCCCCTCCTGCGCCTCGGTCAGTTCCAGGATGCGGCTCAGCAGCAGCGGGCCCATCTCGGCGATGGTGGTGCGGACCGGGTGGCCGTGCTGGCCGAACAGATCCCAGAAGGTGACGGGCATCGCCTCGTGCACCAGCGGGCCCAGCCCGATCTGGTCGGCGCGGCGCTGGAAGCTGTCCTTCGGGGTGCCGGGCAGGGCCATGCCGCCGACATCGCCCTTGATGTCGGTCAGGAACACCGGCACCCCGGCGCGGGCGAATTCCTCGGCCATGATCTGCATGGTGATGGTCTTGCCGGTGCCGGTGGCCCCGGCGATCAGCCCATGCCGGTTGCCGTATTTCAACAGCAGGGTTTCGGGCTCGCCATAGCCTTCGCCGCCGCCGCCGATGAAGATACTGTCCTGCGTCACGCTTCCTCCGAACCGGGGCTGCGGCGCCCCTTCATCTTGCCGAAAATACTCTGCGGGGGTGCGGGGGTGCAAAACCCCCGCTGCCGGCGCCCCGGGGGGGGCGCGCGTTCAGACTGCCGCGAAATCGGCGGCAGCGTAACCCTGAAGATAGAGCAGCGCCGTCAGGTCGCCGTGGTTCACCCGCAGGTCGCATTGCGCGGCGACCGAGGGTTTGGCGTGCAGCGCCACCCCGGCGCCCGCCCGATGCAGCATGCCCAGATCATTGGCGCCGTCGCCGACGGCGATCACCTCGGCCGGGGTGATCCCCAGCCGGGCGGTGATCTGGTTCAGCGCATCGACCTTGGCCTGTTTGCCCAGAATCGGCAGGCCGACCCTGCCGGTCAGCGCGCCGTTTTCGGCCAGCAGGGTATTGGCGCGGTGTTCGTCGAACCCCAGCGCGGCGGCGACCTGTTCGGTGAAGGCGGTAAAGCCGCCCGAGACCAGCGCGGCATGGCCGCCATGCGCCTTCATCGTGGCGATCAATTGCTTGCCGCCGGGCATGAAGGTGATGCGTTCGGCCAGCACCCGGGCGATGACCGTGACCGGCAGGCCCCGCAGCAGCCCGACCCGTTCGTTCAGCGCCGATTCGAAATCCAGTTCGCCGTTCATGGCGCGGGCGGTGATCCCGGCGACATGCGCGCCGACCCCGGCCATATCGGCCAGTTCGTCGATGCATTCCTGCTGGATCATCGTGCTGTCCATATCGGCCAGCAGCATGGCCTTGCGCCGTCCGGCCGTCGGCTGCACGCAGAAATCGATGCCGAGCGGCTGCAGTTCTGCCCAGACATCCCAGCGATTCGCGGGCAGGGCCGACAGATCGAATTCGGCGGCGATGCCGGGGTTCAGCCAGCGCGCCGCGCCGCCGCCCAGGGCGTTGCGCAGGGTTTCGACAAGGGGGGCTTCGATCCCCGGGCGGGCGGGATTGCAGAGCAGCGTGGCGGTGAACATGCGGCAGGTTTCCGATGGTGAACGGCGGGCGTCGTTTTCGCCCTCTCAAGCGCCGCATTAGGGCAAATATCCCGCTTGCGCCAGTCAGGACGCCCGGATATTGCCAGCAGCGGGACACCTCTCCCCAACGAGAGGCATCTATCTGGAAGGGTACTATGTCTGCAACGACGCTCCCGGCCGCGCGGCCGGCCAATCCGCGCTTTTCCTCTGGCCCCTGCGCCAAGATCCCCCAATATTCGCTCGATATGCTCGCCGATGCCCCGCTGGGCCGGTCGCATCGCGCCACTGTCGGCAAGAACAAGCTGGCCGAGGCGATCGAGCTGACCCGCGAGATCCTCGGCGTGCCCGCCGAGTACCGCATCGGCATCGTGCCCGGCTCGGACACCGGCGCCGTGGAAATGGCGATGTGGTCGCTGCTGGGCGCCCGCGGGGTCGAGATGCTCGCCTGGGAATCCTTCGGCGAGGGCTGGGTGACGGATGCCGTCAAGCAGTTGAAACTGGACGCGGTGGTGCGCAAGGCGCCCTACGGCCAGATCGTCGATTTCGCCGAGGTCGATTTCGACAAGGATGTGGTGTTCACCTGGAACGGCACCACCTCGGGCGTGCGGGTGGCGAATGGCGACCTGATCCCGGCCGACCGTGCCGGTCTGACGATCTGCGATGCCACTTCGGCGGCCTTTGCGATGGACCTGCCCTGGGACAAGCTCGATGTGGTGACGTTCTCGTGGCAGAAGGTGCTGGGCGGCGAGGGTGCGCATGGCATGCTGATCCTGAGCCCGCGCGCTGTGGAACGGCTGGAGACCTATACCCCCGCCTGGCCGCTGCCCAAGGTGTTCCGGCTGACCGCCAAGGGCAAGCTGAACGAGGGCATCTTCAAGGGCGAGACGATCAACACGCCGTCGATGCTGGCGGTCGAGGATTATCTGGTGGCGCTGAAATGGGCGCAGGCGGTCGGCGGGCTGAAGGGCCTGGTGGCAAGGGCCGAGGCCAATGCGCAGGTGATCTGGGATTTCGTCGCCGCCCATGACTGGATCGAGAACCTCGCCGAGGATGCGGCGCAGGCCTCGACCACCTCGGTCTGCCTGAAATTCACCGATCCGCGCATCACCGACGGCGCCGCCTTTGCCAAGGCCGTCGCCAAGCGGCTGGAGAAGGAAGGCGTGGCGCTGGATATCGGCGCCTACCGCGATGCCCCGGCCGGGCTGCGCATCTGGTGCGGTTCGACGGTGGAAACCGCCGATGTCGCGGCGCTGATGCCCTGGCTGGACTGGGCCTTTGCGACCGAGATCGCCGCGCTGGCCAAGGCCGCCTGACACCGCAAGGTGCGTGCAAGCACGCACCCTACATCTTGCGCAACCCCGTAGGGTGCGTGCTTGCACGCACCGTCCCGCATTCCCAAGGAGCCCCGCATGGCCCCCCGCGTTCTCGTTTCCGACGAACTCTCTGAAACCGCCGTCCAGATCTTCCGCGACCGCGGGGTCGAGGTCGATTACCTGCCGAAGCTCGGCAAGGACAAGGAAAAGCTGGCCGAGATCATCGGCCAGTACGATGGCCTCGCCATCCGCTCGGCCACCAAGGTGACGGACAAGCTGATCGAGCTGGCCACCAACCTCAAGGTGGTGGGCCGCGCCGGGATCGGCGTCGACAACGTCGATATCCCGGCCGCGTCGAAGAAGGGCATCATCGTGATGAACACCCCCTTCGGCAATTCGATCACCACCGCCGAACATGCCATCGCCATGATGTTCGCCGTCGCCCGGCAGATCCCCGAGGCCAATGCCAGCACCCATGCCGGCAAGTGGGAAAAGTCCAAGTTCATGGGCGTCGAGCTGTTCAACAAGACGCTGGGCGTGATCGGTGCCGGCAATATCGGCGGCATCGTCTGTGACCGCGCCGTCGGGCTGAAGATGAAGGTCATCGCCTATGACCCGTTCCTCTCGGACGAGCGCGCCCGGCAACTGGGCGTGACCAAGGTGGAGCTGGACGAGCTGCTGGCGCGGGCCGATTTCATCACCCTGCACGTGCCGATGACCGACAAGACCCGCAACATCCTGTCGCGCGAGAATCTGGCCAAGACCAAGAAGGGCGTGCGCATCATCAACTGCGCCCGCGGCGGTCTGGTGGATGAGGCGGCGCTGGCCGAGATGCTGACCTCGGGCCATGTCGCCGGGGCGGCGCTGGACGTGTTCGCTGTCGAACCCGCCACCGAGAGCCCGCTGTTCAACCTGCCCAATGTCGTGGTCACGCCGCATCTCGGCGCCTCGACCACCGAGGCGCAGGAAAACGTCGCCCTGCAGGTCGCCGAGCAGATGTCGGATTACCTGCTGACCGGCGCCGTGTCGAACGCGCTGAACATGCCCTCGGTCACGGCCGAGGAAGCCGCGGTCATGGGCCCCTGGATCAAGCTGGCCGGGCATCTGGGCAATTTCGCCGGGCAGATGACCGACGAGCCGATCCGCGCCATCAATGTCCTCTATGACGGTGTGGCGGCGACGATGAACCTCAAGGCGCTGGATTGCGCGGTGATCGCCGGAATCCTCAAGGCGGCGAACCCGGATGTGAACCTGGTCTCGGCGCCGATCGTCGCCAAGGAACGCGGCATCAAGCTGTCCACCACCCATCAGGAAAAATCGGGCACCTTCGACGGCTATATCAAGCTGACCATCGTGACCGACCAGCGCGAACGGTCGCTGGCCGGGACGGTGTTCAGCGACGGCAAGCCGCGCTTCATCCAGATCAAGGGCATCAACATCGACGCCGAGATCGGCGAGCACATGCTCTATACCACCAACGAGGACGTGCCGGGGATCATCGGCCTTTTGGGCATGACCATGGGCAAGAACGGCGTCAACATCGCCAATTTCACCCTCGGCCGCTCGGGCGTGGGGCAGGATGCCATCGCGCTCTTGTACCTCGACCAGCCGATCGACCCCAAGGTCGTCGAGACGCTGGAAAGCACCGGCATGTTCAATCAGGTGGCGCCGCTGAAGTTCGAAATGGCGTAAGCCGTCAACAAAGAAAGGCCCTGCGAAAGCAGGGCCTTTTTGTTTTGCCGGGCAATGGTGCGTGCTAGCACGCACCCTACACCCCCGCCCCGTAGGGTGCGTGCTTGCACGCACCTTTACCTCACCGCGCCAGCCGCATCCCCATATGCCCGGTCGAGCTGTCGGGCGTGTTATGGGTGCGCGAATGCACCTGATAGCGTTCGCAATAGCTGTCATGGCACAGATGCGAGCCGCCGCGGATCACCTTGCCCGGCCCCTCGGCGGGGCCCTGCGGGTCGCGGGGCGGCAGGGCGCCGCCGCCCGGCAGCGGGCCGAAATTGGTCGCCGTCCATTCCCAGACATTGCCGGTCATGGTGTAAAGGCCAAAGCCGTTGGGCGCATAATGATCGGCCGGGCAGGTGCCGACAAAGCCGTCCTCGCCGCTGTTATAATGGGGAAAATCGCCCTGCCAGACGTTGTGGCGATGGCCCGAGGCCGGGACCAGATCGTTGCCCCAGGGGAATTTCCGGCCCTTCAGCCCGCCCCGCGCCGCATATTCCCATTCGGCCTCGGTCGGCAGGCGGGTGCCGGTGAAACCGGCCATCGCCTGCGCGTCGAACCAGCTCAGATGCACGGCGGGATGGTCGGGGCGGTCCTGCCAGCGGCTGCCGGGCCCCTCGGGCGCCGCCCAACTGGCGCCGCCGACCGCGCGCCACCAGGGCGTGCGGACCGGATGTTCGGGATAGCCCGCCGGATCGGCCAGCAGCAGGTGAAACACAAAGGACCAGCCCTCGGTCTCGGCGGTGGTGCGATAGCCGGATTCGGCGACGAAATCGGCGAACAGCCGCGCCGTGACGGGGGTGCGCCCCAGCGCGAAGGGCGACACGAACACCCGGCGCGGCGGGCTGTCGCGGTCATCGGGATAGCGGCCCTGCGCCGCGCCCATATCAAAGAACCCGCCCTTGAGCGGCACCAGCAGCGCCGCGACCCGCGCCGCCAGATCGTCCGAGGCGCGCGTCGCCAGCGCCGGGGCGGCGATTGCCGATCCGGTGCCGGACGGCGTGCAACAGCCTTTCGCCTCCATCGCGTCCTCCGTTTTGTCCCGACATGCACCCGGCCGCGGCAAAAGACAACGGGCGGCCCCTGGGGACCGCCCGCTCCGTCCGGGTGGGGTGGGGGACTTACCACCCGAACTGGAGGGTAATACCGGTTTGTCCGCCGTATTGGTCGACATGGGCGTTGGTGTTTTGTCCGAACTGGAAGAGGCCGTAGGCGTTGTTGCCGCCGGTTTGCTGGATGGTTCCGGTATGGCCCTGGCCTTCCTGGTGGATG
>JAANMY010004429.1_pt1 | contig 10561 bp, 8 predicted proteins | sample 7279691 | NCBI WGS metagenome assembly JAANMY01 (sample SAMN14094543, study PRJNA606508) | bioreactor metagenome | isolation source: A lab-scale SPAN reactor treating ammonium-rich wastewater day 388 | place: Ireland: Galway | collected 2018-02-07
CGGAGGTCATGACAAGACGATGCTCGCTGCCGGCGTCGCGCTGGCACTGTGGTTCGATGCACAGGCCGCACGCGAGCGGGCCATCCTGCATTGCCGTCGCCTCTGCGACGAAACCGGGTTGCAACTGCTCGACCATACCGTGTCGTTGCGGCGGATTTCGTTGCAGCGTTGGCAGGGCCGAGTGGGCCTGCTTCGCCGCTACGGCTTCGAGGTCAGCCTGGACGGCACCGATCGCCATCCGGGCACGATAAGTTTCGTCGGACGCTGGCGGGTGGGTTACACCGTACCCGAACGCCCGGCTCCCCCTGCATCACAGGCGTTTCCGCCAACCTGAACGACGGCTACTTGACGACGGTAAGGCGCGGCCGGCCCGGTGGTGCTTCGTCCGGCATCTGCGGCGGTTCCGGCGGACTCGGGGCCTCGGCCGGAAACATCATGCCTTGGCCGTTCTCCTGCGCGTAGATCGCGAGCACCGCATGCACAGGCACCTCGATGCCATGGCTCACGCCACCAAAGCGAGCGAGAAAGGTGATGCGCTCGTTGCCAATGTCGAGCCTGGCCACCGCACGTGGAGCGATGCTGAGGACGATGCGTCCGTCCTTGACCGCAGTCTGCGGGACGATCACGCCGGCGATTCCGGCATCGACGAGAATGTAAGGCGTCATGCCGTTGTCATTGATCCAGTCGAACATTGCCCGCAGCAGATACGGGCGGTTCGACGTCATGGCAGGCGTGGACACCGCAAAACCCTCAATGGCGCAAGGCGCGCTCTTCGGCAGTGAGACTACGCGTGAAACCCTGACTGCGGAAGATGCGCTCGCCGTAATCGAGGATTGATTGTGCTTCACGCGGCAACTGGATGCCGAGAGATTCGAAGCGCCAGATCAGCGGCGCAAGCGCGCAATCGGCCAGGCTCATCTCAGGGCTGAGGAAAAACTTCGAGGCGCGAAATGCCGAGGTGCGCGTGTATCACATGTGGGATGAATCCTTGGTTGGGGTGGCCACCAATGACGCCTCGCGGCACGCGCTGATTTTCTCCACCCCGTCGAAATCGCCGCCGGGGGCTTTCGGGGTGAAGAAATATGTGATCTGGAACACGCGGGAGGGGATGACGCGACCGGGGCAATGGTATCTCGACCGTGCGGCGGGAAAGGTTGTGTATTGGCCGTTGCCCGGCGAGGACATGGCGAAGGCCAAGGTCATCGCGCCCACGCTGGAGCGGGTGCTCGGGATCGTCGGGACGCAGAAGGCCCCGGTGGGGAACGTCGTCATCCGCGGCCTCGGGATCCAGGCGACCACGACGCCGCTCAAACCGGGGGGGTTTGGCGCGTACGCCTTCGACGGTGCCGTCGCCATGGAATGGGCGCGCGGCTGCGCCCTGGAGGGTCTGGAGATCTGCAACGTCGGCGGGCAGGGCGTCGTGGCGAAGCAGTTGGACGATTCCCGGATCGCCGATTGCCACATCCATCATGTCGGAGCGTGCGCCATCAAGGCCGATGGGAGGGCCAGCCAGATCGCCCGCAACCACATACACGACGCGGGCGTGTACCACCCGAGCGCGATCGCGCTCTCTGCCTCCCACCCGCAGAAAGGCGAAAAGGAAAAGGGCTTCCACATCTACCGGAACGAGGTCCATGACACCCCCTACAGCGGTATCGTCGGGGGCGGCGGCGACCACGTCATCGAGGAGAACCTGATCTATCGCGTGATGCTCGAGATGCACGACGGGGGCGCGATCTACGGCGGCATGCGCGACAGCATCCTGCGCGGCAACGTGGTGCGCGACGTCGTGAAGATCGGCGAGGGCTACGGGGTGTCGTCCTATTACCTCGACGAGGGCGCGCGCGACTGCATCGTGGAGCGCAACGTCTCCATCGGCGTCGAGCGGCCGACGCACAATCACATCACGCGCGACCTGGTCATCCGCGACAACGTTTTCATCGCCGAGACCAACATGACCCTGTCGTTCCCGCGATCGGCGGGATGCACCTTCGAGCGCAATACGCTCTTCGTGCCGGGCAAGATCGCGATCAGCGAACCGGGGGCCATCCGATGCTGGACCAACAACGTGGTCTTCCGCGAGGGCTTCGGCACCAACGGGCTGCCGCAGGCGTTCACGATCGATGGGGCCATGCCGCCGACCCCGCCCCCGGCCCGCCGCTCTTGGGCGACGCCCGTGGTGCGCGCCGCGACGCCGCCCGTGCCCGATGGCGAGATCGGCGCGGAGGAGTGGCCCGGCGCACTGGTGAATCTGGATCGCGCGCCCTCCCGCCGGGGCGCGGCAGGCGCGCCGGCCTTCGCCGAGTTGGCCTACGACGACCGGTGCCTCTACGTCGCGGTCAATGTGTCGATGTTCGACGTGGCGCAGCTTCGCGCTGGAGATGCCTGGGGCAAGGACGACGGCGCGGAGGTCTGCATCGCGGGAAAGGGTCCCGACGGCGGGCCGGCGACCTTCGTGATCCGCGGTTTCGCCGGCGGCGCGACCGCGAGCGCCACCGATGCCGGCGCCCCGGCCGATGCCGCCGCGCGCGTGGCCAAGGCGATCCGATTCGCGGCCAAACCCTACGGCAAGACCCGGGGCGGCTGGCGCGGCGAGTGGGCCATCCCCTGGGATTCCGTGGGGCTCAAGCCCGCGCCGGACCAGAAGATCCCCTTCAACCTCGGCGTCTTCCGCGCCGAAGATAAAGTCTGGCGCTGCTGGGAGGGGGCCCTCGCCGAGAATTGGCGGCTCGAGCAGGCCGGGACCATCCAGCTGAAATAATGCCTGCGGCGGCCGCACGCGGGAACCGCGGACCCGAAAGGCGCTAAATTAGAGGGGTTTTGGGGTGATTCGCGCGGGATGTGCCGTCATGCCTTCATTTGGGAGGGACGCCGGCCCCGGCGTCCGCGCGCCACCAGCATGCGGGATGCCTCGGCGGACCCGGCCCGCGAGGCCGCGGGCCGTCTCAAACATGGCCTTGCTTGGCGCCATTCATGCGTGACCGCAAAGGCAAAGAAGGCCCGCCTCCCAACTCCGCATCATTCGGGTGCGACCTTGGCCGATGGCGATGGGGATTGCGCCGTTGCCGGATTGAGCGCGGCGATGACCGTGTCCGGGAAAAAGGACCCCGTGAGTTGCGGGTCGGGGTCGTTGCTCTCGTCATTCGGGGCGGTGTGTCTTTTCGCCTCATCCACGACAAAATCGGCGAGTTCGCCGAGGGTGATTTGCCCATCGGGATGTCTCTCCGCCATCCCGCGGCGATAGCCATCGGCCTCGCCGCCGAATGCCTTGATGAGGGCATGGGTGAAAGGATTGATGATCGCGCCCTCGATCCGTCTCGGGTTGGAGAGGGCGTGGGAATTCTGGCTTGTCATGACGAGGAAATTCCGGCCCTGATCCTTGCGGCTCTGCCACAGGTTTTTTGCGCTTTCGTCGCTGTTCAGGAAGTCCGCCAGTCCCCCGGAGTGGCAGGCCATGGTCAGGACGACGACGGTCCTTGCCGGCAGGCGCAGGAGTCGATCCGCGTATTCGCGCCAATCGAGATAGAAGGGCCGCCATCGGCCGGTCCCGGGATCATCGAGAGGCAGTCCGCCGAGTCTTCCGTCGCGGCCTTTGGTGCCATGGCTGTGCGAGTAGATCACAATGGTGTCATCGGGGCCGAGGCCCTGGCGCAAGGCCTCGAGTTCGCTCAAGACTCGCTTGCGTGTTACGAGAAATGGGGGTGAATCCTGCGATGGGTCGTCGCGGTCTCCCGCGTGCTCTTGGAGGACATGCCCGACGAAGCCCAGGGGTTCGAGGCGTTCCGTGATGGATCGGACGGCATCCCGGGCCCGTTGCTGATGCGGGATGGGGTCCCCGGACATCGCCTTGCCGAAGGCGAAGAAAAGGCGGCGCGCCTGCCCGGCATCGCCGGTTGGGTTGCCCTGGGGTTCGGCACTCGCGGCGGCTGCGTAAAACTGCCAGCCGTCGTCGCCGAGGGCGCCGAACACCGCCAGGGGATTGTGCCCGACGCCGGGCGGCACGATGAAGTCATGGGCGATGCCGAGGCGCGTCAGATGGGCGTCGAGGTCACGATTGGCCGGCAGCATCGCGTCACGATCGCCGACGATCTGGCGGATGCGGCTCCGGCCCGCCAGGGCATCCCTGTTCTGTTCCGCCAGAACCCACGGGCCCTGGGCGCGGTAGTACCCGATATCGCCTCCCCAGACGGATCGAAAGATCCGTTCGCGTTGGGCGGGGTTGGCGGTGGCGCGCGGCCCCTTGAAGTCCATGTCCAAGGGCCCGGCCCCGAGGATCGAGACGGCCCCGAAGAGGTCGTGATGCTTGAAGCCGATCCGGGCGGCGCCATAGCCGCCCATGCTGAAACCCTCGATCATTCGTCCGTCGCGGGTGGCGATGGTTCGAAAGGTCGCGTCGACGTGCGGCACCAACTCTCTCACCAGCATCGTCTCGATGGGCGTGCGCCCATCCTTCGAGTCGCACCACATGCCTTCGGCGAGGCCGTTGGGAAAGACGATCAGCATGGGAGGGATCTTGCCGGCGCCGATGGCGGCATCGAAGTGCGCCGCCAGCGGCCGGAGGTGGGCGACGCCTCCCCCGGTCCCGTGCAACCAGTATAGGACCGGGAACCGGCGCCCATCGCCGCGATCATATGCCGGCGGGGTGTACACGTGGAAGCTGACCGAGGCCCTCGCGGCCGCGCTCTCAAAAGTCCCGTGCTGGAGGCGCGGGGCGAGCACCGCGGGCAATGCCCACTGCGGCGGTTCCGCTTCGGCCCCCGTCGCCGCGACGGATTTGACGCCGGGGACGAGCGCGAGGAGGGCGACCGCCAGCCTCAAGATCCAAGTTCCCACCTTTCCTATCATCGCGGCTCTCGACGGATGAGTCCGTTCGACTCCTCGATGGGAAGTCACCCGGCGCAGCGACTGGGGGTTCAGAGCCGCCACCTGGCCTGCCTGAGGACGGCCTTCGGGTTATCGCGCAGGGTCTCATACCACACCGTCAGCAGCGTGCCGTCATCGAGTTCCGCGGTGCTCGGGTATCCGAGGTCGCCGCCGATGCCATCGGCGGATATCGTCATCGGCTCTCCCCACGTCTTTCCGTGGTCGCGGCTGATCCTGGCCTGATTGCCGTAGGGCTTGCGGCGGTGCCCGTAAGTCATCAGGAGGGTGCCGTCGCGGAGGCGCGCGAGATGCGAGGGGAGGCCCCAGACCCCGATCGGGTGTGGGGTGCCCCACGTCTTTCCGCCATCCGCCGACTCGGTCTGGAGCGTCTCGTGCTTGTTGGCGTCGTTGTGATTGCGGATCTGCGCGATCAGGGTGCCGTCTTCGGCCTCGACGGCGTGCAGCTCGTGATAGCCGCGCGCGACCGAGTCGCCCTCGCGCGTCGGAATTTCCGCGAGCCAGCGCCACGTCACACCGTCGTCGGTGGATTCGCAGACGCCGATCTTCTTGTCATCGGACCAGAGCTGTTTGCCGGCGTAAAGCAGGCGCCCATCGCGCAGCTGGATCGGGCCGTGGGGGCTATTCACGGTGGTGGGGAGACGGGGCGACCAAGTCCTGCCGCCATCCGTCGAGCGGATCAGCCATTCGCCCAGGTCGGCCTGGCGCCCCTCATCATCCAGGCGCTCGTGGGCGGCCTTCCAGTTGGCGAACTGTTCTGGCGACATGCCCTCCGTGCGCCATCCGCCTTTACCGAGTTCCGCGAACGCCGCCTTCTTCTCGTAGCAGGGCGCATAGGCCAGGGAGGTGAAGGTGGTGACCAGCAGGGTGCCTTTCGCGGTCTCCAGGACGCCCGAATCCCGATCGTCGATCGCGCTGTCCAGCAGGACGCGCGGGTAGGTCCAGCTCTCGCCCCCGTCCCGCGAGGTCATCGCGCACACCTGCCCGAATGGGCAGACGTGCGACTCGCGCCCCCCGGACCAGGTCACCCAAAGCTCGCCATTCTTCCGGCGCGCAACCGTCGGCCATCCGTGATAGAGGTGGCCCTGCCGTGAAATGATCCGGGTGTCGAGGACCGTCATGGCGGGAGGTGCGCCGCGCAGGATGGCCGGTGCCGCGACCGCGAGCGCGGCCGACGAGGTCTGCGCGAGGAATGCCCGGCGGGTAGGGAGGGGCTTCGGTGGCATGGCGATAGGCTAGCCCCCCGTGGGGTCCCGAGTCGATAGCGGAGGGGATTCTTGGGCGTAACTGATGGGCGCTGGATCGGGGCCATCGGTCAGGCGGCGGGCGGGAGAGTCGATCAACATCGAGGTCTTCATCGGGGGCGCGCCAGATCATTCCTGTGGAAACTTCGGATCCGTCGTGGGGCCGATGTGGCTGCGGCGTTGCAGCGCCGCTTTGGATGGGTGCGTCGGGCCCTGGCGGCGGGCGCACACCGGGCCATTCGGTGCAATCCAAAGCGGCGCTGCAACGCCGCACTCCAAAATGGGGCTGCCTCCTCGCTCCGGCGGCGAGCGCCGAATTCGCGAGTGCCGCGATTATAAATGATCATCCGTCATCCGCGGTCTTATGTTTCTGGCAAGATCTGGTGTTTCGGGTGTTTACTGGCCGGGACCGGCCGGGCAATTTGAATTAGCTTTGGTCTGGCCTGATGGCCGGGATGCGAAAGGAGGCGTGATGGAGCGGATGGAGCGGAGAGAATTTATCGCGCGAGGCATGGAGGGGGTCGCGCTGGCGGGGGCGTGCGCGTGCGGGCTGTCGGGATGCGCGACGTTCACGAAAGTCGGCGCGACACCGCCGTTGCCGGGGAACGCGTATGCGGTGGCACCGCCGGACAAGGTCACGGTGCATCTGCGCGTGGCGGGTGCCTTGGCCGAGGAGGGGCGGTCGGCGAAGCTCATCGATCCGGGACTACCGGAGCCCCTGATCATCGCGCGCGTGGGTAGAGACCGGTTTGTCGTCGCCTCGCTCCGTTGCCCGCACCGGGGTGTGGAGTTGGAATATCAGGCCGGGCAGGAGAGGTTCCGCTGCGCGAGCCTGGGGCACAGCAAGTTCGCGCTGGATGGGAGCCGGCTGGCGGGTCCGGCGAACCGCGCGATCCGGACGTACCCGGCATCCGTCGTTGGCGGGGATCTGGTCATCCGGCTGACCTGAGACCCGCGGCCCCAGTTTTTCCGCAACGCCGAGGGGCGAAGCGGGTTTCTTATCGGGTGAAGGCGCATCCAGAGTCCCCGCGTGTCGTCCGGCGCTGGCGCCGGGCGGCGGACGTCGTTTTTTTGCTGGCGCTGGGCGCACCCGCGGGGTCAGGGGTGAGCGCTGTCGCGACGGACTTGGAGTGGGTGACGCCGGCGGTGCGCGCGCCGGGTTTGGAGCACCGGACTTTCGAGAGCGCGGCCGCCGGGACGAGGGTCAGCTACCATATCCTCGTGCCCGAGGCGTACGGCGCGGAGGAGGGGCTGAGGTTTCCCGTGCTGTACTGGCTGCATGGCGGCGGAGGGTCGGATGGCAGGGCGGCGGTCGGCGGCGTCGCCCCGATGGCGGCGCGTTTTGGCGGGGCGATGCGCGGGGGACAGATCGCGCCCATGCTCGTGGTCTTTCCGAATGGCATGCATAGCCTGTGGCTGGATTCGAGGGACGGGCGAATCCCGATGGAGACCGTCCTGATCAAGGAACTGGTGCCGCACATCGACGCGAGCTTTCGGACGATCGCGTCGCGCGAGGGCCGGATCATCGAGGGCTTCAGCATGGGCGGCTATGGCGCGGCGCACCTGGGTTTCAAATACCCCGAGATTTTCGGTTCCGTCTCGATCCTGTCCGGGGGGGCCCTGCAGCGCGAGTTCGACGAGGCGCCGCGGGTTGGCCCGCGGGGGCGCGAGCGGGTGATGGGGGAGATCTTTGGCGGCGATCCGGAGTACTTCAGGTCGGAGAGTCCCTGGGTATTGGCGGGCGGGAACGCCGACGCGCTCCGCGAGCGGACGCTGATCCGCGTGGTGATCGGCGATCGCGACGAGATGCTGGCCAACGTGCGCGACTTCTCCTCCCGCCTCTCATCGCTGCGCATCCCGCACGGCCATGTCGAACTCCCGGGTGTCGGCCATGACCCCGTCGCCGTGCTTGATGCTCTGGGCGAGGAGAACTGGCGATTCTATCACGCGGCCGTTGGCGCGGGCGGCGCGCGCGCGGTGCCCGGGGAGCCCCGGTCGGGGCCGGGGAAATCATCCTCCTCCGGGGGGACGACCGCGGTGCCCAAGATAGAGAATTTCCGGCTCGATGGCGAGCGGTGGACTTGCACCGCCGACGGCGAAGCGCTCGGGGGCATTCTCATGAAGCCCGAGGGCGAGGGGCCCTTTGCGGGCATCGTGTTGAGCCACGGACTGGGTGGCAACGCGCAGGCGATCGCCATGGCGCGCGGCAGGGAGATGGTGCGATGGGGTTTCGCCTGCATCGCCACGGACTATACGCATGCCGGGCAGGGGACGCGCGGGCCAGCGGGCAAACGGGGTGGGCCGGGCGGGATCGATTTCTCGAAGGCGGGGGCGCGCCCGGAGAACATCCGCCGTGCGCTGGCGTGCGTCGAGATCCTGCGCCAGCGGGCGTGTGTCGATCCCCGCCGGATCGCGGCCTACGGCCACAGCATGGGGGCCTTCGTCACCATAGCCCTCACCGCCGAGGCGCCGGACAAGGTCGCAGCCGCCGCGATCACCGCCGGGGGCGTCATCCCGGCGAATGCCCCCCCGGCCGCGGCGCCGACGGTGGAGGTCGCCGCCCGTGTGAGGGTGCCATTTCTCATACTGCATGGATCCGAGGATACCACCGTGCCCGCCGAGCGCTCCGCATGGCTCCAGCGTGAATTGGATGGCCATGGCGTCCCGTGCGAGCGGCACGTGTTCGAGGGCGTCGGCCACAACCTGCCGAACGACCGCGCGGAGGAAGTCAATCGCCTCATGCGCGATTGGTTCCTCCGGCGCGGGGTGCTGCGGGAGGCTGCCGGACAACGCCCGGCAGCCCAGGGGGAATGAGACTCAGGCCTCGGTCTTTGGTTTTTCCGGATCTGGCGCGGCGTTCTCGCGGGGGCCGAGATCGATGCGGACGCCATCGAGTTCCTTGAGCTTCTCGCGGAAGGGCCCGGGCAGGGCCTGGCGCTGCGCCTCGGTGGTGACCGGCCAGGTCTGCTCCTTTCCGTCGGGGGTCCGGGCCGTGAATGTGACCTCGCCCTCCGGGTGGTGCTCGATCCGATAATGCCCGCTCGGGTCGTCTCGTTCGATGACGCCGCCCGAGGTGACGCGCACCGCGCCCCCGGGAACCTGGACGTTCACGTGCACGTGCCGGCGCTCGGCCTGCGCGGGATCCCGTTCCCGGTCGCGGCGCATCGCGGGGCCATCGGGCCGGGGAGGCGCGGGATCCTCCTTGCGCTCCGCATCCCGCCCGCGCTCCCGCATGCGTTCCTGGAACTCGCGCATCTGCTGCTGGAAGCGCTCCTGGTACTCGCGCAGTTGCTGCTCCAGCCGGCGCTGCTGATCTTGGAACTCGCGGATGAAGCGCTCCGACTGCCGGAACATCTCGTCGACCGCCTCGGGGCCCGCGGGCGGTTCGCGATCCCGTCCGCGGTCGCGCCACGGCTCATCCTGCCCCCAGCGCTCGAAGCGGTATCCCCACGGGCCAAACGGTCCCCGCTCCTGCGATCCTCTGCCCCATGGGCCGAAACCCGGGCCGAAACCCGGTGGCACCGGGCGCTCGTCGATGGCCACCTTCATCTCTTGCTTGGCCGATCGCCGGATGACCTGGAGCGAGACCTGGTCGCCCTTGCTCTTGCTGCGGACGAGGTCGGCGAGGTGCCCGGGCTCGCGGATGCGCTCGCCGTTGAGCTGGGTGATGACGTCGAACTTCTGTATCCCGGCCTTCGCGGACGGGCTATCCGGCATGACCTCTTCGACGAGGACGCCGTTTCCCTCGTCGAGGCCGAGTTGGATGGCCAGTTCGGCCGGCACGACGCGGGTGACGACGCCGATGAATGGCACGGCGTTCTCCGCCGGGCGGGCGGCCCTTCTCCCCGGCTCATCGGCGCGCCTCGCCTCGCGGCGCTCTTCGGGCGCCTTCGCCTCGCGGCGGCGTTCGGCGGGCTTGTCGGCGTCCTTCGGTTTCTCCTCGGCGGCCGGTGGCGGCTGCGCCTCGGATGGTTGCGGGGGCGGTCGCTTCTCCTGGTCCTTTTGCTCCGCACACCCGGTGTTCGCGATGGCGATGGTGAACGCGGTGATCAGCGCGCTGGTCAGTATCGGGTTCATGTGGAATCTCCTTTCTCTGTCTGTTTGCCTGAGGGTTGGGATCGGGTTCACTGGAAAGATACGGGTATGGCGATGACCTGCTCCTGGGGCGCCTCGACGGCCATCCGGGCGCCGGTCTTCGGGTCGACCCATTCGTGCCGCTCGACGCCCATGAGGCGCACGCGGCGCTCGGGGAGGCTGTCGGCGCCGAACGCGATCTCGGGGCGATCGGCCGCGATCCACTCGCGCATGTGGGCGGGTGACTGCATGGCGGTGGCTGGCGCCGGGGGTGGCGACGGTCGCCCGAGGGTGACGACGGCATGGTAGCTGGAGCGCACGAAGGGCCCGCTGGCAACGTGCTTAAAGCCCAGCTCATAGGC
>JAANMY010004433.1_pt1 | contig 10554 bp, 10 predicted proteins | sample 7279691 | NCBI WGS metagenome assembly JAANMY01 (sample SAMN14094543, study PRJNA606508) | bioreactor metagenome | isolation source: A lab-scale SPAN reactor treating ammonium-rich wastewater day 388 | place: Ireland: Galway | collected 2018-02-07
CGACCCGGTCGCGGTCGCCGTTCACGCCAACCTGTACATGTCCATCGCCACCCAGATGGGCACCGTCCTCGAGCGCACGGCGGTCTCGACCAACATCCGCGAGCGTCGCGACTTCTCGTGCGCGATCTTCGACGCCCGCGGCGGCCTGGTCGCCAACGCCCCGCACATCCCGGTCCACCTCGGCGCCATGGGCGAGACCGTCCGCGCGCTCCTCGCGGCGCACCCGCAGCCGCCGCCGGGCACGGTCTACGCCACCAACGATCCGTCGGCCGGCGGCTCGCACCTGCCCGACATCACCGTCATCACGCCGGTCCACGACGACGCCGGCCGCGTCCTCTACATCCTCGCCAACCGCGGCCACCACGCCGACGTCGGCGGCCTCACGCCGGGCTCCATGCCGCCCGCCTCGCGCACCCTCGCCGACGAGGGCGTCGCGCTCCGCCACCTGCCCCTCGTCGAGGGCGGCGCGCTGGCCCGCGCGCGCATCCTGGCCGCGCTCGCCGCCGGCCCCCACCCGGCCCGCCGGCCGCTCGACAACCTCGCCGATCTCGAGGCCCAGATCGCCGCCAACCAGGCCGGGGCCCGGCTCGTCGCCCTCGCCATGGCGCGCTCGTCGCCGGCCACCTTCCTCGCGCACATGGCCCACGTCCAGGCCCAGGCCGCGGCCCTGGTCGCCCGCGCCGTCGCCGCCCTCCCGCCCGGCACGCGTCGCTTCGCCGATGCCCTCGACGACGGCTCGCCGATCGTCGCCACGGTGGCGGCCGACCGCGGCCGCCTCGCGATCGACTTCACCGGCAGCGCGCCCGCCCACCCCGGCAACCTCAACGCGCCGCGGGCGGTCACCATGGCCGCCGTCATCTACGTCGTCCGCGCGCTGGTCGGCGCGCCCATCCCGCTCAACGCCGGCTGCCTGGCGGCGATCGACGTCGTCATCCCGCCCGGTTCGATCCTCGATCCGCCGCCCGGCGCCGCGGTCGTCGCCGGCAACGTCGAGACCTCGCAGCGGATCGTCGACGTGCTGCTCGGCGCGCTCGGCCTGGCCGCCGCCAGCCAGGGCACGATGAACAACCTGACCCTGGGCGGCGCGGACTGGGCCTACTACGAGACGATCGGCGGCGGGGCCGGCGCCACCGCGCGCGCGCCCGGCGCCAGCGCCGTCCACACCCACATGACCAACACCCGCATCACCGACGTCGAGCTGCTCGAGGCGCGGTTCCCGGTGCGGGTCGAGCGGTTCGCGATCCGCGCCGGCTCCGGGGGCCGCGGCCGCCACCGCGGCGGCGACGGCGTGGTGCGCAGCCTCCGCCTGCTGGCGCCGGCCGAGCTCGCCCTGGTCACCCAGCGTCGCACCACCGCGCCCTTCGGCCTGGCCGGCGGTGAGCCCGGCCTCTCCGGGCGCAACACGCTCGACGGGGCGCTCCTGCCCGGGGCCACCCACGTCCACGCCGCGGCCGGCGCGGTGCTGACCGTCGAGACCCCGGGCGGGGGCGGCCACGGCCCGGCCGGCGCGGTGCTGACCGTCGAGACCCCGGGCGGGGGCGGCCACGGCCCGGCCGGCGCGTCGCCGAGCCTGGCCGCCGAGACGGCGCCTGAGACGGCGCCTACGAGCGATCTCGGCCCGGCCGGCGCCTGACCCGTCACGTACCTCCACCCTGCCCGAAAAGACGGTCATCCCTAAGCATCGTGCGCGCGAACGTCAAGGCGTTGCCGGGCGTGCCGGTGTGGTTACCAGGAAGGGCACCACCCACGATTCTCTGGAGGAAAGTCGTCATGTCGCTCGTCCGTCGTGATCCCGCGCCCGCTCGCTACACCCGTGATCCGTTCACCTTCGCCCGCGACCTGTTCGGGTGGGACCCGTTCTTCGACGTCCGCCCCGCGGCCACCGCCTTCAACCCCGGCTTCGAGGTCAAGGAGACCGCCGACCAGTTCGTGGTCCGCGCCGACCTGCCGGGCGTCGAGGAGAAGGACGTCGACGTCTCGCTGCACAACGGCGTGCTGTCGATCTCCGGCAGCCGCGCCTCCGAGCAGCGCAAGGAGGGCGAGGCCTACTACGTCTACGAGCGTCAGTACGGCTCGTTCTCGCGCAGCTTCTCGCTGCCCGACACCGCCGACGGGGAGAAGGTCGACTTGCCGTAGGGCTCGCGGGTCGGCCGCCTGCCGCCCGAGGCCGCCTGCGGCGCGCACCCCTACACCTACCCGGCGATCTTCGATCCGTGGGTGATCGACGACGAGGACGCACAGCGCCGCGGCAACGGCCCGGGCGACGCGGTGACCGCGCTGTCGCCGCGCACGCTCCTGTCGGCCGCCTACGCCGGCCTGGAGTGGAGCGCGCCGCCGGGCGAGCAGTTCCCCAGCGCGGAGGACGGCTGCGACCAGCTCGCGTGCAGCGAGCTGGGCCAGGCCTGCCAGTTCGGGTTCTGCTGCGAGACCTACGCCGTGACCTGCCAGGGCCAGCCGCCGAGCAACGAGCCCGATGAGCTGCCGTTCCAGCGCGCCATCGGCGTCTTCCTCAAGAACGGCGAGCGCGGCTTCCGCGGCCTCGACTTCCAGGCCCGGCTGGCGTGGGAGGACCGCTTCGGGACCTGCGCCCCGCCGGCGCGCGTGACCGGACCCGATCTCGTCGTTACCGCCATGGTCGCGGGACGTAAAGCCGCGCGGGCGATTGACGAATATTTGAGGAACAAAAAGTAATCACCGTACTGCGAGGTTTATCTCGCTGTTGCGGTACGAAAAAACCTTGTAACATCGCTCCAATCACAAGAAATCTGCTGAGGGCAGGTGGGCAGGGACGTCCCGTTACGCGGGATGTCCCTGCTGTTTTGTAACGCCCACAAGGTATAATCTTCCGCATGTTTTATCGTATCGGACGAATTCTCGACGTGATAAGCGTCCTTATCGTGCTTGTCATCGTCGGCGGCAGCGACGCGCCGCGCTTCACCGGCAGCGCAGACCGCGCCCGCGTCCACACGCGCGAGATCGAATTCGACTATCCCAACTGGGTGTGGGACGCCTCCTGGCTCAAGGTCGAACAAGCCGCGATCCATTCGCCTTATATTTTCGAACGCGGCGCTCACAAAGAGATCCTGTTCGAATATCTCCGCACGACCCTCAACCTGCTCCTTACCGAATACCGCATCGAACAGATCTACGCCGACCCGAACATCGCGGACAAGGAAGCCGCCGGCGCGCTTCTTCGGTCGCAGCGCGATGAATTCCTCGCAAGGCAGGAGGAACTCGCGCCGTTCGCCGAATCCATCCTGCAAAGTCAATTGAGCGAAACGCTTGCCGGGCTGGACCTCACCGCCATCGGTCAGCCGTTGCCGCCGGTCCTCTATCACACCTCCCCCACGCCTCTTGCTCTCATCGTCTCGCCCCGCGACCAGATCGTCCAGACCGCCAACGTCTCCATCCTCCCCAACCTCACCCTCGACCAACAGATCGCGCTCGAAGACGAAGTGGCAGAATCGCTGGACGTTTCCACCCTCGTCGTGCAGATCGGAGGGATCGGCGTGTATCCCACCATGGTCATGGAGACCACCGACCTGCCCTGGCTCCTCAACACCATCGCTCACGAATGGACGCACAATTACCTCAACCTGCGCCCGCTTGGGATCAACTACGGCACCACCCCCGAACTCCGCACGATGAACGAGACGACCGCGAGCATCGTGGGCGACGAAGTGGGACATCTCGTCCTGCAAACCTACTACCCGGAATTTCTCGCCTCACGCCCCGACCCAAACCTGCTCGCCCTCGATCTGCATTTCCCACCCTCGAGCGGACTCGACGACCCGCCCATCTTCGATTTCCGCGTCGAGATGCGCGAAACACGCGTCACAGTGGATGAACTGCTGGCGCAGGGAAAGATCGAGGAAGCCGAGGCGTACATGGAGCAGCGCCGCCAGGTCTTCTGGCAGAACGGCTACCTGTTGCGAAAACTCAACCAGGCATATTTCGCCTTTCATGGAGCCTATGCCGATCAGCCCGGCGGCGCGGCGGGAGAGGACCCGGTCGGTCCCGCTGTGCGCGCCCTGCGCGCGCACAGCGCCTCGCTGGCAGACTTCCTCGACACCATCGCGTGGATGACCTCCTTCGACGAATTGTTGGAAGCCGTTCATCAATAACGCCATGCGCCCACTCGTAAAACTTCTCATTGCATCCTTCCTTCTTCTCCCGTCCTTTTCCTCCTGCGCGCCGACGCCTGCGGAAACGACTCCCGAAGCGCAGCCGACCGTTACCGCCATTCCCAGGATGCCAACGAGTTTACCCTGCACGTCCATTTCAGCCGATCCCACACCGGGAGCGGACGCGCCGTCGCTTTTTCCGCCGATCACCGAGGCGGATCACACGCGCGGACCCCAGGGTGCAATTGTCACTATCCTGGTCTACGGCGATCTGCAGGACGGCACGAGTGGGTTGTTTGCCGGGGTCGTGAAAAGATTGCTCTCCGAATATCCGCGTGACATCCGTTACGTCAGCCGCGTGTTCCCGTTGGTGGGGCGAAACGACAAAGCGACGCTCGCCGCGCAGGCGGTGGAAGCCGCAAATTTACAGGGCAAATTCTGGGAGATGCACGACCTGCTGTACACGCAACAACAAAACTGGGTGAACCTGTCCATGGAGGACTTCGCGCAATGGAGCGCGGCGCAGGCGTCGGCGTTGGGGATGAACGTCGAACAGTATCAGGCTGACGTTAAGAGCGAAGCGGTGGCGGCTCTCGTCCAAAGCAATTTCGAGACCGCGCAAAAGTTCGGTCCGTTTGCCGTTCCGTTGATCGTCATCAACGGGGAGATCTATCTCGGTCCGCAGGATTACGCCAGCGTGAACGACATCGTGAGGCTGATCCTGCTGGGCGGGCGGCAGTTCACCGACTGCCCGCCCATGCTCGTGGAAAGAACGAAACAATACATCGCCACGCTCCACACCGAAAAAGGCGACGTGGCGATCCAGTTGTTCGCGGACAAGGCGCCGTACACGGTCAACTCGTTCATCTTCCTCGCGCGCAATGGCTGGTACGACAACGTTACCTTCCACCGCGTCCTCCCCGGACTCTACGCGCAGACCGGCGACCCAAGCGGCACGGGCAAAGGCACGCCCGGCTATTACGTCATCACCGAGATTTTGCCCGGCCTCACGTTCGATAAACCCGGCATGGCGGCGATGGTCAACTCCGGACCGGATACGAGCGGAAGCCAGTTCTTCGTCACCTACGCGCCGGCGCCGCAGTTCGACGGGCTGTACACGATCTTCGGGCAGGTGTTGAGCGGCATGGAGGTTTTGGAATCGCTTGCCCCGCGCGATACGCAAGTCGGTGTCGAGACGCCGCCGGGCGATCTGCTGCTGGGCGTCGAGATCGAGGAGAAATGAAAACGCCCCAAACTCATTATCCATCGTTGCTTGGCTTCATATTCTTTGCGGGCGCGGCGCTGCTCCTGCTCACGGTGGGCATCATCCTCGGGCTCTCCGCCTTGTTCATGCTTCCGACCGAAGGCGGTGTGAATGTGCAATCCACGATCTATTCCGCCGCGATGTTCGCCCTTGGGATTCTGCTTGGGTTCGTTGCGATCGTTTCCCTGCTGAAGTTCCTGAACAACCCGTTTGCGGATGCGCCGGTTTCCACGTCGTTCCCGGGCTGGTGGGCGCCGGCGGGGTTGCTCGGCGCCGGGCTTATCCTGCTGGTCGGCTACATGATCCAGGATATTTTCTCCATCAAATGGCTGGCGCTGCCGATACTCACGGTCCCTGCGGTGATCCTTCCCATTTGGGCGATCGTGGCGCTGGGTGCGCGGGGTCTTTTCGTTGGCTCGCGCTGGCGTGTCTGGGGAATTCTGGGCGTAAGCCTGACGATCACGCCGTTCCTCCTGTTCATGCTGGAGGTCGTCATCGTGATGGGGATCGTCGTCCTCGTGGTCATATACGTCGCGGCGAACCCGCAGGCGGCGATGGAATTCGAGAATCTCTCCAGGCAGCTCACGTTCATTGACTTGGAATCGGAAGAGCAGGCGTTGAGGGTGATCCTGCCGTACCTCGTCAAGCCGTCCGTCGTCGTTCCGGCGCTGATTTTCTTTTCGATCGTCATCCCCCTGCTGGAGGAGCTCGTCAAACCGCTCGGCGTCTGGCTCCTGGTCGGCAAACTCGATTCGGCGGCGCAGGGATTCGTGTTCGGCGCGCTGGGCGGCGCCGGGTTCGCGCTCGTCGAGACGTTCAACGTCAGCGGGCAGATGGGCGAATGGGGAATCGTGTTGTTCACGCGCATCGGGACGGGCCTTCTGCACGTCACTACCTCCGCGCTCATGGGAGGCGCGATCTTCCCGGCAGTACGCGAGAGGCGATATTTGCGTTTGCTCGGAACCTATCTTCTCGTCGTCCTCCTGCACGGACTGTGGAACGCCTCCGCGCTCACGGTTTCGTTTTCGGCGCTGGCGGGGACGTACCTGCAACCGGGCCGCTTCGAAACCCTCCAATGGATCTCAGCGATTGGCATCGTCGTCCTGGCTGTTGCGTTGTTCGTCATCCTCATCGCGTCCAACCGCAGATACCAAAAGCAGGCGCCGGTCGAAGAAACGCCCGCTCCAACAGACGATATAACCGTGTGACCAAAACGGTCATGGTAAGATAACCGCATGTCCTTCACCCCGCCCACCTCCATCGCGCGCGACGGCGACCTCGCCGAACTGATCGGCTTGCGCCACAAACATTTCATCTTCAATTTGCAAGCGGGCGCAAAGTTCGAGACGCATCGCGGCATCCTTTTGCACGATGACCTGATCGGCAAACCCTGGGGCACGCAGGTCTTCAGTCACCTCGGCGCGCCGTTCTACCTGGTCCAGCCCTCGCTCGCCGACCTGTTGATTGACATCCCGCGCACCACGCAGATCATGTACCCGAAGGACATCGGCTTCATCCTCGTCACAATGGGCGTCGGGCCGGGGCAAAAGGTGTTGGAAGCTGGCACAGGCTCCGGTTCGATGACGACCGCCCTCGCGTACGCGGTGGGAAACGAGGGACGCGTCGTCTCGTACGAGGTCAAACCCGACGCGCAGAATCTCGCCAAAAAGAATCTTGCCCGCTTCGGTCTCGATTCCCGCGTAGACTTCAAACTGCGCGACATCGAAGGGGGCTTCGACGAAACCGACGCCGACTCCTTCTTCCTCGACGTGCCGAATCCGTACGATTACATCGCCCAGGTGCGCGCCGCTCTCAAGCCCGGCGGATTCCTGTGCTGCCTGATACCCACGTTCAACCAGGTGGAGAAAACCTTGTCCGCCTTGCGCCACAACAAATTCGCATTCATCGAAGTATGCGAAATCCTCTTGCGTTACTACAAGCCCGAACCCTCCCGCCTCCGCCCCACCGATCGCATGGTCGCGCACACGGGTTTTCTGATCTTCGGCCGGCGCATCGAACCCAGCGAAGACCCGCGCGGTAGGGAATTGGCGAAAGAGATCGGTGAAACCATTGAAGAGGAGGTTGAATGATGCGCCGCGTATTCCGCCGCCATATCCGAAAGTCGCTCGCGCAGGACGTGCCGCCGATCCTGCAGGAGGCAAACTTCGCCTTCTCCAAAGGCGAATACGGACGCGCCGCCGAACTCTTCGAGCAGATTGCCCGCGCCGCAGATGGGCGCGGGGGACCGCGCGCTCCATTGTTCCACCTGCAAGCCGGAAGGGCGCGGGTCCTGGCGGGACAAGCCGCGTTGGGAATTCCCTCCCTCAAGCGCGGACTCGAACTGCTTGCCCAGCGCGGACAATTCCCGCGTTTGCGCCGCTTTGGAACGAGGACAGTGAACGAATTGATCGAACACGGTCTCAAGAGCGAAGCCGGTGAAATTGTCGCGTGGCTCGAATCCGTTTTACCAAAGGCGACTTCGATTGAAGCGACCGCAAAAAGACCTGCCCTGCCAACGCATTGTCCTTCCTGCGGCGCGCCGTTGCGACCTGACGAGGTCGAATGGCTGGACGAGGTCACTGCCGAATGCGGCTATTGCGGGAGCCTGGTAAAAGACGAAAACTAACCTCTCACCCCTCACATCCCACCTCCCGCTTCTCACTATCCACCTTCCACTTTCTACTTTCCACTTCCCACTTTCCACTTTCTACTTCCCACTTCCCACTTTCCACTTTCTACTTCCCACTTCCCCCCTCCCGCCCATGCCCACCCACCTTACGGAAGAATTCATCTCCCAAAGATTGCGCGAAGCGCTCCAAGCCGCCGGCCCCTCCTCGGATGGTTTCTCGGAAGTTGACCTGAACGACGAAACGCGGTTGAAATGCGCGGCGGTTCTCGTCCCGCTCGCGTGGCAGGACGATGAGTGGCGCTTGCTTTTCACGCGCCGCACGGAGGCAGTCGAATCGCACAAGGGACAGGTCTCCTTTCCCGGCGGCGCGTGCGACGACGGCGAGACCACGCCGGAGGAAACCGCCCTGCGTGAAGCCAATGAAGAGATCGGGATCGAACCGCAGGATGTCAGGATATTGGGCAGGCTCGCCAACCTGATCACGATCACGTACTACCGCGTGACGCCTGTGGTGGGAGTTATCAAGTGGCCCGCCGTCTTGCGGGTGGGAGAACATGAAGTGGCGCGCGTGTTCACGATTCCGCTCGGGTGGCTGGCAAACCCCTTGAACCGGTGGCAGTTCGAGCGTCCAGACCTGAAGCGGGCGCTCATCGCCTATCACCCCTACGACGGTGAATTGCTCTGGGGCGCCACCGCGCGCATCACGGTTGATTTTCTGAAGGTGTTGGGCTACTAAAAACGTCCTCGCGGATGCAGTGAAGCGATCCCCTCGCAACAGCGGATCGCTTCGCCTTTGGTTCGCAAGGACGAAATAAAAAACTCCCCGGCGAAAACCGGGGAGTTCGTCTTCAACGGAAGGTTTATTCTTCCTCTTCCTTCTTGCCGCGTTCGACAGCGAGCGCCGGTTCCTCGGGGGTGGGAGCGCCCTCCGCCGCCGCTTCCGTCACCGCCTCTTCGATCCTCGACACGGTAGCCACGGCGACCATCGTCTCCGGATCGTCCAGCACGCGGATCTTATCGGATACCGGAACGTCCTTGACGCGTATACCTTCGCCCGGACGCACAAGGGACGAAATGTCAACTTCGATGTATTCGGGCAGGTCGGCCGGCAGACCTTCCACACGGAACTGTTCCAGGTTATGCACCAGAATGGCGTTGTAATCCTTGACCGCCGTGGACACGCCGATAAAACGCAGGGACACGTCGGCGCGGAGTTTCTCGGTCAGCGATACGGCGAGGAAATCCACGTGCAGCAGGCGGTTCTTGATGAAATCGCGCTGTTTCTCGCGGACGAGGGTCGGGTATTCCTTCCCGTCCACTTCAATCGTGAGGATGCTCGACGAACTCAATTTCGCCAGAGCCAGCGACGCGCTATGAGCGTCCAGCGAGATGTTGATCGGCTCGGTATGCCTCCCGTAGATCACCGCAGGCAGTTTGCCTTCGCGGCGCATGGCTTTCACCTGCTTGCCGGTCACATCCCGTTTGACCGCTTTTAGTACGACTTTCTCCATCTTTACTCCTCGAGCGCCTCTCATCACGCCCTGGCGTGATTACCTTCGCTCTATGAAATGAATTTCTGTAGCGACGACTTCGGTCGTCCAACGTCAGCGACCGAAGTCGCTGCTACATTCAATGAATTACTTCCGCCGGAACAACATGCGTCCCAACAGTAACATCAGCCCGGCAAACAAGCCGCCCGTCAACCCGGCGATCAATGCGCCGCGCGTATCGAGCACGGTCGTTACGTTGCCGTTCACATTGCGGGCAAACAGGATTCCCGTCCGCGACCCGCTCACGTGGACTTCGCGTCCCGCCACGAAGCCGATCATCCCATTATGGACTTCAGCGCTTCCCGCGACGACCGCGCCTGTGTACCCGCTCACGGACGCCTTCTCCGCCCGGACCATTCCTACTGCGCTTTGATGCGCGTCGAGTTCCCCCGCCTCCACCATCGCCATTGCGGTCTGATGCGTACCGACGTAATTCGCCTTGACATTCGCCGCCGCGCTCTGTTGCAATTCCACTTCCTCGGCGGTGATCGTTTCCGCTTCGGCTTGATGCATCCGCACCAACTCGGCGTGAACGTTGCCCACCTCGGCACGTGAAATGTTCGTCACTTGCGGGGATTCGATCTCCGGGAACTCTTCAGGTTCGATCATGGCGGGCGGATTTTACCACACAATTTCTCCCGCCTTTCGAACCAAGACCATATTTCCCATCGCCCGGTGGGGTATACTCTCAGTGGATCACGAAAATCTCGCGTACTGCGTAGCGTGCGCTCTTCGCGTAGCACGCAAAATTGACGTTAGACGCCTAAGGCAGCGTCAATTACGCGCTTTCGTGAAGCACTGATACTACAAATGCGCTTCACTATGCAAACAGGAGAATGCCATGGCTGTCGTAACCGCCGAAACAGTTGTAAACGCCCCGTTGAAATTCGCCTATCGCGCCTTCACCAATTCCACCTCCCTGCGCGAGTGGTTGTGCGACGCGGCAACCGTCGAGCCGCATCCGCGCGGACGGATGTATCTGTGGTG
>JAANMY010004439.1_pt1 | contig 10547 bp, 15 predicted proteins | sample 7279691 | NCBI WGS metagenome assembly JAANMY01 (sample SAMN14094543, study PRJNA606508) | bioreactor metagenome | isolation source: A lab-scale SPAN reactor treating ammonium-rich wastewater day 388 | place: Ireland: Galway | collected 2018-02-07
AAATCATTCAAGACGCTACTCTTAGAAATCTTCAAACAATGAGTGAGGCAACGCAACGCCTCTCTGCCGAGATAAAGTCATCCCGACCGGACATAGAATGGAACTTGATCGCTGATTTTCGAAACGTACTTGTCCACAACTACCTTGGTATCGATCTTGAACTCGTCTGGCTGATCATTGAACGCGATATGCCACCACTCCGACAGGCCGTTAACGAAATGATCGCGAACCGACACAATGCAGGCACCAATTAACTACTCCATTTCTTTTAGATAGAGCAAGCTACCCGGACTTTGTAGCTACTTTTGCGGCCCGGAATGGCGAAGGTAGACAATGAGGTCGGTGGATGGCGGTGCTGATCCGAGCTGACGGATCATACCGACGACCTGTCCACGATGCAGCGTTGCGTGGTTGACGACGTGCTGCATCTGATACCCGAGCCGCATCGAGTCGGTGGCGCCGCTTAGAAGTGTGAAGTCGAGCACCTTTTCGAGGCTTGAGTCATCGAGCCGAGAAAGATACTGCCTTCTACTCTCGACGAGGTCGGCCCAACGCTGCTTAAGATCAGCAAGCGACGCACACGACCTGGTTGACCATTGCTGCCAGGCTTCGTCCTTGCTAGGTGAACGTCCGTTCCAGCGCTCGAGCCATATCCACTCTGCGCCCGCCATGTGAAGAAGCGTCCCGAATATCGACGTGTGACTTATCCCGAAATCGCGACGGAGCTCCTCGTCGGACAAGCGGCTCGCCGCATCCATTGCAAGCGCATTGGCCCACTCCGTGTAATCGAAGAGGCTCTTGATGTCGGCGAGGTTCATTTCAATCCATCTCGCTCTCATCTATGTCGAAGTTCGCATAGACCTTTTGGACGTCGTCGTTGTCGTCGAGGGCGTCGTAGAGCTTCATCATCTGTTTGGCGTCGCCGCCTTCGAGTTTGATGTAGTTTTGCGGGATCTGTGATATCTCTGCGGCTTGAGGCTCGATGCCTGCGGCCTTTATTGCATCGTGAACGGCATCAAAATTCTCGGGTGCGGTAAAGATCTCAAAAACGTCGCCGTCGTCCTGCATATCATCGGCGCCGGCCTCGATAGCGATCTCGAAAAGCTCATCCTCGCTCTTTGCGGCTTTATCAACGACGATGTAACCCTTCTTATCGAACATCCACGCGACCGAACCTGACTCGCCCATATTGCCGCCATTCTTCGAAAAGATGTGGCGAATTTCGGCCACCGTGCGGTTGCGGTTGTCGGTCAGGCCTTCGACCATTACGGCAACACCGTTCGGGCCATAGCCTTCGTACATAACTTCTTCGTACGAAACGCCCTCGAGCTCGCCAGTACCGCGTTTGATCGCACGCTCGATCGTATCGTTCGGCATATTCTGGCCTTTGGCGTCGTTTACGACCTTGCGCAGGCGTGCGTTGGAGTCAACGTCGCCGCTTCCGCCGGTGCGGGCTGCGACTGTGATCTCTTTGATCAGCTTCGTGAAGATCTTGCCGCGTTTTGCGTCGAGAGCACCTTTCTTATGCTTGATTGTGTGCCACTTGGAATGTCCTGACATTTACAGATCGTCCTTTTCGTCGAGTATTTATCTTTTAGGCAATGCGAGATCGAGGCTGTTAGAAAGGCCGCAGTTAGCGAAATAGCGTATTTGCTCCCTCAACAGGCTCAACTGCCCGTCTTTATCGAAACTGAAAATATACCACGCTGATTTTCTTACAAACAAACGGCAATGTCGCGGTTTCAGGTAAGGTCAAACGCTCAACCAACGATATTTTCGAGGTCAGCCGAGACAACCCCACTAGCTCGGAGCCGTTTGATCTTCGAGGTTTGACCGGCAATGATCTCAACATTGCCTTTAGCAACGCCCAGCTTCTTGCTGAGGAACTTTACAAGCTCTTCATTGGCCGCTCCGTCAACGGGCGGTGCTTTTAGGCGGACCTTCAACGCACCTTCGATCAGCCCGACAATCTCGGTTCTCGACGCTCTCGGAATTACGCGGACTTTGAACTCGACCGAATCTACGTTGACCTTGATATCAAGCATCATCTATCGCACGAAGACACGAAGCACGACCGACTGCAACACCCAAATGATTAGGAGGACGATCATTGCCGATAGGTCGAACATCCCTACCGGCGGGATCAGACGCTGAAACGGCACCAAGATCGGGTCAGTTACGCGCCGAACAAATCCCAAGAAGGTCGCACGTGAAAAGACGAACCACGCCGCAATGAATCTGATGAAGATGAACAGCACCAGCACGCTGAGAATGCCGTAGAGGATGAAGCCGATAACAATGCTCGTGCTGCCGCTTGCGACGCCTAGGATCAGCCCGTCGATCACGAAGAATGTATTTGAAGTGACCTGCGTCAAGAAGTACGCAAGCACCAACGCTACCAGCAGCGTGATAAGCGGTCCGTAGCGGGTGTTTACACCGTACGTGGCAAGCAGGCGTGCCGCGGGATAGACCCATTTTTCCGTTCGTCGCCGGATCCAGAATGCAAATTTTCCGATCTTTCCGAATGGGTTCGGATCGGCCCATGTGAGCACGAGGCGAAGGATCAGCAAAGCAGCGATGAACGCAAAAGCCAGCCAAATCACCAAAAAAACGATCGGGTAAACCGTTATAGAGAGCATAAAGACAGTCTATATAGAAACTCCGTATTCGCGTTCTCCAAAGATCGCCGTTCCCACACGCACCATCGTCGCACCTTCTTCGATCGCGACCTCAAAATCATTCGTCATTCCCATCGAAAGCTCAAAACGCTCAGTATGAAAAAGATGCTTCGACGCGATCTTGTCACCCAGCCGCCGAAGTTCTTGAAAGTACGGCCGTGCCTTTTCGGGATCATCGAAGAATGGCGGCAGGGTCATTAGCCCCGCAAATCTCAAACGTTCGCAGCTGTGCAGAAGCTCTGCGAGTTTCGCAAGGTCGGCGGAGGCAACGCCGGATCGCGGGTCGCCGCTCACGTTTACCTGTACGAGAACGGTCAGTCTGTCGCGGCCTTCCTCGACGCAGATCCGTTCGAGCCTATTTGCAAGATCGATCGAATCTACTGTGTGAACGACATCGAAGAATTGCACCGCCTTTCGAGCCTTATTTGATTGAAGGTGGCCGATCAGATGCCACTCCGCGAAGCTGCGTCCAAGTTCGACGATCTTCGTCTCGCCCTCCTGCACCTTATTCTCACCAAAGCTCGCAACGCTGACCGCGGCGGCCGCACGGATCGCTTCCGCAGGGTGAGTCTTGCTGACCGCGATCAGCTTGACCTCATCAGCCTTTCGGCCCGCACGCTCGGCCGCGGCCTCGATACGACGCCGGATCTCAGCAATATTCTCTGCGATCGTCACACTCCCAATATAGCAGACCCGGAAGCAACCAAAGAGAGCCGGAAAGATTCGAAAAACCCCGTAGCCGTTCTTACCGTGCATTGTCCAAACGCCGTGAATCTTGTATCCTCAATTCTTTGCCACCAAACGTGCGGACGTGGCGGAACTGGTAGACGCGCAGGTCTCAGAAGCCTGTTGCCGCAAGGCAGTGGAAGTTCGATTCTTCTCGTCCGCACCAACTTTTCAACCCCTTTTGTTACAACAACTTGCCGCCGTTATTCGGCATCATTTTACGGGCTAAATTTAGCCCGTTTTTGTTGCCGTTTTGCTGTTTTGGGTAGATTTTCGGGTAGATTGCCATGGGTCTACCCAACCTACGAGCATCGGCATCGATGCAAGTACTGCTTTGGAGGTCGCTGGGATACGGACGGAGAGGTTGAACGGAACAACGGATGACTTGGCCATGATCGCCAGGTCTCACGAGGCACGGCTCTTGCGAAGGGGAACTTGGAGAGTGAGTGGAAGAAATTATGAACCAAGAAGTCCTCGACAATCTTCAACTGGCCGAGCGCTGGAAACTCATCGGAACGCAAACCGCGATCGCCAAGAGGTTCCAGCGTCTTCGGGCCCTACCCAAATCCAACCCCCGGCACTTGAAGGCGTTCAAGATCGGCAATCAGGCTCGTTATCGGCTCCTGGACATCATGGAGTACGAGGATCGCAACGCCCAGAGATCTCGAAGAACAATCGGTAGCAATCAGGCGAGTAGATAATCGACCGTGGTGTAGGTCGGAATCTTGGGGGGTTGATTGAGCGTTTTTGCACCACCGGAACGTATTCGCGCCGATCAATCACCTGCTCAACGGTATTATTGATTGGTCAGCCCAACGATTCGCTGATTCCGCGACCCTCGATACTCGCCCGCTCCATCACGCATGCTGCCGATGAACGGACCATCGATGAGCAGGTCGATATGGGTGAGGATGTAGTCGACACTCGAAGCCCGTCGCTCGATTAGTTGCTCGATGGTGTATCCGGAGTAAACCGTTATATGGATCCCTCGGTCCTTCAACCTCGACACGAGTTCGGCGACGGGTTCCGGTTGGTCGAACGGCTCGCCGCCGAGGATGGTTACACCGTCGTGGTCTGCGCCATAGGAGATGATCTCCTTCAATATTGACGAGAGCGGGACTAACGCACCGTTTTTCCGGTCATGGGTCTGAGGCACGAAGCATTGCCTGCAGCGGATCGAGCATCCCGCGGTCTGTATGACGCTGCGGCGGCCGGGACCGTCGACGACCGAGTTATGGTAAAGCCGGTACAGCCAGATCGAGAAAGGGTCCGTTTTCGATTCGTCTTCGGTCGCGGGGTGAGGCTGTAGAACGGGCAAGTATCTCGTGTCACTGGCCGGCTTCGCGCAGTTCAGGTCTACGCGTCTACCCAGATCTTGTGCGAGATCGTTCGCCGCCTGCCCGGAAGCCTGCGAGATCTCGACGGTGACGCGTCCCGCGTCCGGCTCCAGCACGAACACCACTTCGTTATTCACGGGGGCCCACTCGCCTCCGCACCGCAGGTGTGACGTGATACTCCGCCGTCTTCCGATCCGTCGTCGGGGTCCCGAGAACCTCCCTTAATTGGCGGGCAGTCTTCTCGCAGGATGACCCTTGGATGCCGTTGATCTTCGTTTCGCAACTCCCCGTCTCGGTGTCGATGGTGAATTCGATTTCAGCCATAGGTAGCGCTCCTTCAAAATCTGACCCGGATCTTCACGGTTTTCCCGATCCGCTCCTTGACCAAGGTTCCGCCGAGCTTTTTCGCCATCTTCCGGGCCGCGGCTTCGTGATATTGATTCTGCAAACGCACGACGAAGTCGCGGCCCAGGCGATGATCGAGATCCATGTCGTCGATCACGGCGATGTAGCCCGACGACGTTCTCTGAAAGCCGACGTCCGCGAGAAGGTTGTGAGCCTTGACGTCCCGCCGGCGAATGATGATGTCGGCGGTCCGCCCCGCTCGCTTGTCCCAACCGTCCAAGGGCAGGTCCTTACCCTGCACGACGGTCGCGAATCCTAATTCCGACAGGGCTTCGAGCAGCAGCTCGCCGTTCGCAAACGACTGCGATTCGAATGACATGTACTTGCTCATAACCTCTTGAACACCGTCCTCAAAATTCGTAGACCCGGTCGCCGCGATTGCCGCCAATTGCTTGACTGCCGGTCCTGCCCGCCGCTCCTTTGATATTGTTGCGAGCCCATTTGCGGATCTCCTCGATCTTCTCGCTCATCATCTGGGCGGTCGGCGTTATGCCCTCGACCGCCTTGAGGATGTCCCGCGTTTCCGCCGGGCGGTCGCCGTCGATAAAAGCTTCCAGCACGCCGTCCTTCACCGCCGCTTCGATCTCCGCTCCGGAGAAGTCCTTGCTCTTATCGACGAGCTTTTCGAGGTCGAACTGTTCGGGAACCAGTTCGCGTTTCTTCAAATGAACCTTGAAGATCTCGGACCGATCCTCCATGTCAGGGAGATCGACGAAGTGGATGTAAGAGAACCGGCCGATGCGGAACTGCTCCGATTCGAGTTCGCGAACGTCGTTTGCGGTCGCGAACACGAGCACGTCCTTGTTGTCCTGCATCCAGTTGAGCAGGTAGGAGATCGTCCGGGCCGTTTCACCACCGTCGGTCTTGTTCGACGACTTCATCCCGGAGACCGCTTTCTCGAATTCACTGATTCCGAGGATCCCCTTGATCGTCCCCGCGATCGACAGGGCCCGCTTGATAGACATCGCCGACGAGCCGATGACGCCGCCCCCCTCGCCCATGATCGACCCGAAATCGAGATCTAGCAGGGCGCGGTTGGTGATCGACGATGCGACCCGCTTGCAAAGATCTTTTCCGCATCCGGGCAATCCGACAAGCAGTATTCCCTTGCACGGTTCGACGTGCCGGGCCTTCGCTCGCGGGCTGAAGGTGTACGCGGCACGCTCAAGAATCGATCGCAAAGCTCGATAACCGCCGAGATTGCTCGCGGGCTCTGGATGGACATAGGTCAGCGAGCCGCTGCCGCGGATCACGTTCTTCTTCTCTTCGAGGATGACGTTGATCGATTCCCGATTGAGGCCGTTGCAGCTGATCACGGCCTTCGCGATCACGTTGCTGATCTCCCCGGCGGTAAGCCCGAGGAGAGACTGAAGCAAAGCGCCCTGCGTCTCTTTCTCGAGATCGATGGCCAGCCCGCTCGATCGAAGATTCTCAAGCTGCAGCTCGATCGACTCCTCGATCTCGCCCTCCTTCGGTAGTTCGAGGTCGATCTGCGTTATTTCCTTTTCCAGCGTCTTCAGGTCGGGAAAGTTCGGGGCGACGAACAGTACCGTCGCTTTGGTGGATTTCAGCTTCCAGGCGATCTCTCGAAGTCGGCGAACCAGTAACGGATCTTCCTGACCGTACGGGGAGATGTAGGGGGCATAGTCGCACAGCAAGAAGAGCCCCGTCTTCTGTTCCGAGATGAAACCCAGAACGCCCTCCGGGTCCTCCGTGTCGCCGACCGATACTGGGTTCTGAAGGATGCCCTCCTTCGGATCGAACACTTTCTGCAGGCCCGCGGGCCGGCTCCAGATGTACAGCGGTTTCTCCTTATGCCGCTCCTGAAATACGAGATCGATCAGAGCTTCGCGAACCCGATCCTCCTCGTATGTGTTGATGGCTATCAAGGGGTAGCGGGCTCTTATCCGCACGTCGAGTTCGCGCAGGAATCTATCGACGCTCCTGGCGTCCGGTTCGGTAGTCGTCATGTTCGTTTGGTTTGTCGATTTTTTCGATCGTGGGTCGCACGCTCGACGGCCGAAATCAGAGTTCGAGGGCTGATAGTCGGTCTTCGTCGAGGAGTTTTCTGGACTGAACGGTGGTCGCACGCAGGACATCGTTGAGGGCGTCCCGCATCTCTTCCGGGGAGCGCTGCTTGGCTTCGCGGCCGGCGGCGTCCTGCAATTTGGCGAGCACGTCTTCGAGAGAGTCATCACCCGTGAAGTTCATGAGGCTGTACCATTCGCACATCTGGCGGGCCCGTTTCGCGAGGCTGCCCGGTACGAAGTTCGCATCTTTCAGCCGCACGGACATCTCCTGCGCCGCTTCGCATATCCTCGCGGCGATCTGGGCCAGACCTTCCTTGATCGGCGAGACCGCCTCCTCCGCCTCGCGGCGGGCCGCCTCGATCTTCATATCGCGTATTCGTTCCTTGACCTCTCGCTCGCGGCGCTGGTCTTCCTCAAAGCCGGCCACTTTCAGCCGCTCGATGTTGTTCCTGGTCTTCGCTTCGATCTCGACGGCACGGGTCTCCGTTTCCGCCCGCGTTGCCTCGAGTCTTAATTCGCGCGTCAATTTCTGTTCGGCGGCCACCTCCGAACCCAGGATTACCACCTTGGGCCTCATCTCAATCGTCAGACCGTCTCTGATCATCGCCGGAGTCGGCACCATCCCGATCGCCTGGGCCGCGACCGCATTGATGAACTCGGCCCGGTCGAAAGGCTCGCTCGTGGTCGCCTGGAACCGGTCCGCCGAGTCTTCCGCGAGTTTGTAGAAACTATCTTGCAGGACGGTTAGGATGTCGTCGTAATTCCCAAGCGTCTCCGCCTTCGCCGCCGCAAGCGTTTCGTTCGCTTTCAGATATTCCGTCTCGAACTGCTCGAACGCACCCCAAGGGATCCACTTGTACTCGCTTGTCCCCCAGACCGTTTCGCAGAGCGTAAACCGGAAACTATATCGGTTCAGCGCGTGGTGTGCCTGAGCCGCGCCGCGCATCAGCTTGTTTCGATAGACATCAGGGAGCAACCCGGCGCGTGGTGGGCTGACCCGCACGGCCGCATCTTCCGGCAGCTTTACGCCAAGCGCCTTCCACTCCAACTGCCTGACGAGACAGCCGAATCCGCGGCAGTCGATGTTCATGAAGATCCCTTCGCTCTCAAGTCTCGAAAGATCGAACGGCAGCGATTCAACCTCGTCGATGCCGATCCCAAGCCGGACGGCTGCTCTCTCCTTTCGTGCGGAAAGGCGGTCAATAGCATTCCTCGCCATTGCTGAAGCTGGTGAATCAGACATTGCGGCGCCGGTTTGTTTCCCCCGCCCGCAGTCCTCCGGGGCGCGTTGGTGATCGGATCGCTCTTCCGATATTTCTTGTGAGCCACGTCCGAATATGTTCCGCAGAACCGACGACGCGAGCGAGTTTGTCGGCGGAATGGACGGATGCCCATTCGCCTGAATTGTTGATTGCTGACGTTCCATGTGCCTCTTCCGTCAACCGCTTGTTCTCGATCTGCCAGAGTGGAGTTCGAGGCAGTGTTGCAACGGTGCTGGCTCGAAATCCTCAACGCGTTCGATCTTGAACCCGTCGATATCCACGCCTCCGAGTTCGCTTAAAGTAAAATGGCCCAGTTCGGCCTCAAAGCCTTCCACATAGCCGAAAAAAGTCACATCGTTCCCGTTCCGTTCCCCTTCCGTCACGAACCATTTCCAATCGCTCAATGGAAAGAAGAAGATCGCGTGAACGATTGGGTCCTCCGACCTCTCCTGAGCACGCAGTTTTGGTAGAGATCTACTAAGCTCTTCGGTGAGAAGCCTCGACATAACTTATCGCTTCCTTCAGGTCGCTGATTCGATCTGATCCGGAGTGCAGTAGAGTGAACGGCTCGTCCCCGTCTCGAGATCGAAGTAGGTCGCGAAGCGTCGGAGATTTCGTGTAAGGAACATTGCCGAGAGCATCTCGCCGATCTCGACCGCGACCCGCTGATTCACATTCAGGCTCTGCTCTCCGAGTCGAACGCGGTCCGGGCACGAGACTTGGGTGATCGGCCTAGTCGCTTTTTCCAAGTCCGTCAGCAGCTCCGGATGAACTAATGACGGAGCGGGCAGGGATCGGCAGATGCTGGAACCAACGAAGAGCTTCACGGCTTTCATCGGCTTCGCGTTCGAGCCGATAAGTACCTGCCCGGAGAATCTCCCGTTACCGCCGTCGATCCACCAGATGTTCGGCGCGTCGTCCGATCTATAGCCCTGATGCTTTTCGACGGCCAGGTGCATCTCGCGCCTCGCGAGGTGGTTGTCCACGCAACCGACGATCACAGTGAGGTTGCGGTAGTCGCCCGACGATTGCTTCAGATGCGCCTCGGCGTCGAATCTCTCGTTCGCGTAGCCGCATTCCAGCCCCCACGCGAGCGCGATGCGAGTCGCTAGAGTCTGGGCCTTGAAACTCCCTATCTCCGCAGCGCAGAAATTGCTTCGGGGTATATTTCCGGCCTCGACCACATCCGGATCGATGATGAGCATTTCGGCTGCCTTTCCCGACTCTTTCAGCTCGTACAGGAACCGGGCGATGGCGAGTGCCGCGAACGATCCCGTTCCGCCCGCACCGACCTGTATGATCCGGAGTTTGTTATGTTCTTTGGGCATCACGACGCCCGCGTTCGCGAAGCTGAGATCTATCCGGTTCACGACAACATCTCCACAAGCGCCTCGATCTCGTTGAGGTCGACGATGCCGTCCGGCATCTCGCTGACCCATGCGGCGGGGATCGGGACAAGATGTTCGTAGACGCCGCAGCGGAACCGTATCTTTGGCTTATCGTGGACATCGATGAGGATCGCGAAGATGCGGAACTTTCCGAGTTCGTCGCGGTCGTCTGCCGCGCTGAAGCTCAAAGCCCCGGGCGGGTGGGTGTGCAGTTCGATGCAGCACTCCACGTACTCGGGCAAGCTGTCGTCCGCGATCGTCGATGCCCAATTGCTGTCGCGGCCCGAAGCCCGCCACCGCCAAGCGCCGAGAAGTCTATCCCAATAGATCAGGTAGACTTCTTCCTTGAAACAAGACGAAGTATGCGTTTTCTGACTGTGCTGCAAGATCTCGCTCCACAACGACGCGCGTATCTTCGTCCTTGTTGTCCACCAGATTCCCACTGTTTGGTTCGTGAGTCCGACGATCTTCCGGGTGCAGACCGGTAACGACACGGCGAACTCCCGGCGTCTAGCCCGAACGAACAACCCGTTTCCGGCCAGAAGGTATTCGTACAACGCGGCTTCGATCGGGTCATTTTCAGACGCAGCGATGCGATGCCCCACAAGTTTTGGTGGAACGAAGAGGTTCGATGACATAAGAAAATCGGTGCTAAAACCGACTGTCGTATCGGGTACGTTCGACTATGCTTTCCCACGCGTCCTCGACGGTGCTCGACGAC
>JAANMY010004443.1_pt1 | contig 10540 bp, 5 predicted proteins | sample 7279691 | NCBI WGS metagenome assembly JAANMY01 (sample SAMN14094543, study PRJNA606508) | bioreactor metagenome | isolation source: A lab-scale SPAN reactor treating ammonium-rich wastewater day 388 | place: Ireland: Galway | collected 2018-02-07
CCCGGCGGACGAGCTGTTCGCACTCGGTAATTTGAAAATAGAATCGGACGCTTGCTCGCAGGGCGATGCGTCGGCTATTGGCGGTAATACCGATGGGTATGACGATGGATATATTCGTATAATTCGCCCAAACGGACGCGAAAAATTATTTGCCGGAACAGATACCGTGATTCAATGGACGGGAACGCCGCCCGGCGCAGCCGCTGTTATAGAATTCAGTTCAGACGGAGGATCCAATTGGGAAAAAATAACGGATAGTGCAGTAAATTACCGTTTCGTGTGGAAAATACCGAAAACTGCATCGGATAGTTGCCTGCTGCGAATAGCAACGGCAACAAAATTACCTGCTGATACTTCATTCGATTTACCGATGGATGTATGGAACATCCGGTATTCAAGGTCGGGAAATTTGCTTGTGGCGGCCGGTTATACGTCTGCCGGCAACGGGCGTATCGAAATATACAGTGCCAAACAAAAAGAGCGTTCTATTGTCGGGGTTCCGATTGATTTACCAAATGAAAAAATATCCGACGCGGATATTTCGCCCGATGAAAATTACGCAGCCGCTTTTTCACGTAACACGGCAACGCTTTTTACAGCTAAAATTGCCGACGGAACGGTTGAAAAATACGTATTACCCGAGCAAGTATCCGGGTATGCCGGTATTAGTTTTACACCCGACGGAAAATATATTGCGGTAGGGCGATATGTTTTCGACGTTTCGGCAAAACAATTTACGGTAACTTTCGAGAATGCCGAAAATACGGGTGCATTAAGCCCTGACGGTAAAATAATGGCAGTTTCTTTAACGGCCGGTGAGCGCAGGCTTTCGTTAAGGCATTTTGACAACCGTGCCGAAATTTGTCGAATGCCCCAACATTCATTGGCCGCTTCCGCGCCGGTCTATATAGCCGCTTGGAGTGCGGATGCGACAACTGTGGCAAGTGCAACCGCAAATAATAACGACATAATTGTCGCCGATACTTTATGCGGATTAAAATCGCGCATTCCTGCGCAAACCCATCCGATTTCAAATATTGCACTAAATTATTCTGCCGAGATACTCGCCGCTGCTTATTACGGAGATACAATTAAATTATGGAACGTAAAAAGCGGTAAATTAATTCGTAATATAAAAAAAAGAATTATCAACGGTGCGGGTGTTAATGTAGATTTTACGGCTCTTGCGTTCAGTCCCGACGGCCGCGAGCTTGCCGCCGGCGGCAACGGGCATTTAATATTTATTCGGCTCGACTCCGCGTCTAACTCGAATTATTGGCGGCCGATAGCTGGATTTAATCATAAAAACAATAATCAACGCGGTATTGAAACGAGTATTTCTCCCGACGGGAAACAAACACTTGTTTTGTATGAACGCGAACGCCCTGACCTGCCAATATCATCGAAAAATATGCGTACGGCCGAAATATGGAACGTCGAAACGCCGGCCGTTAAATTTACAATACCAAACGTTTATACGGCTGTTTACGGACGAAGCGGAAAATATGTTCTGGCGGTAACTGATTCTGTAAATCGTTCGTTTACAACAATATACAATGCAAGAACAGGACAAAAAAACGGACGTGCCATAGATATTTCGGGAGGAAAAATAACAGCCATAGACATTAGTCCCGACGATTCGCTTGCCGTGATCGCACGTGGCGATAGTGTTTTATTGATGCGCCTTGGTGAAAATCCGGCTGTTATTTCCGTTGCACCGTACAAATTTAACGCGCCGCTTTGCTTGGTATTTACAGATAACGGTACGGCTGTTTGGTTGGCAGAAAATAATGGTACGCGAGGGAAAATATATATATTGCGTCATAATAATTCCGAATGGGATATTAAATTGCAATCCGTGTATCAAAAACAACTTGCAAGCGGCGACGCGGGCTGTGATGCAATGCAATATGCCGTCGTAATGAATGATTTTTCGCCTATCATTGAAAAAATGGGCAACGGTGCCGGTTTTAATGCAAAAAATAATGTTACAAATGTAAAATATTCTTCCGACGGACATTATTTGATATTTCCGTATAACGGTGTCTTTGATACAGTAATAAACGGAAAAAGTATTAAGTCGGCAGGTGCGCGAATATATTCCCGGCAGGGAGAATTAATTCAAATGCTTGCGGATACAAGTTTTGAATATCCGATATTTAGCGGTTCTTTTTCAAATTACGGCAGACGTATTGCAACGTTGGGATATTCCTCTGCAAATAATGATAATAAAACTGTTGTTTGGGAAGGAAAGCCGCAAAATTCCGCCCGTTCGGACACGCTTTTTTCTATTGTTATGCCTAAGCCTGATTTTCGCGACGCGAATTTCGGTGAAACACCTGCCGGAACCAGTAAAGATACTATATTCGACGCAACTATTTTGAATGGAGGCGACTATCCGCTTTATATTTCGTCTGTTTCTTTTGACTCGCCGATCGATGCCGAGTTTACTCTTGTTGCAGGTTTGCCGGCAGAAATACCTCCGTTCGGCAATATTCCTGTAGAGCTCCGTTTTTCGCCGCTAAAAGAAGGAAATTACTCCGCTACGGCTAAATTTTCTACAAATATAGGCGAAGTGCAAATAAATTTGCTTGGCACTGCTGCCATAACAGCACCCGTAATGCCGGAAGCGATTGATTTCGGAGGAATTGCTATAGGCTCAATAAAAGATTCGACAGTAAAATCAATTATTCGAAATGCAAGCGGTCAAGACATAATTATTTCACAAATAACGTTACGCGGGCCGGATTCGTTGCACTTCAAATTAATTTTCGATGGAAAAAGATTTACGCTGAAAAGCGGCATCGAAAGTCCTTTTTATGTAGATCTAAGACCACTTGCTTCAGATCCTAAAATTTTAAAAAATCTTGCCAATTACCTTTTGGATATGCTTCCATTAGATAATTTTGATCTGATCTGCGGTGTTCCTTATGCAGCACTTCCGATGGCAACTGCAATGTCTCTGGAAAGCTACATTCCATTAATTATTAAAAGAAAAGAAGCGAAGGAATACGGAACAAAAAAAATGATAGAGGGTATTTATCAAAAAGGACAAAACTGTCTTTTGGTAGAAGACGTTATCACCTCCGGAAAATCTTTGATAGAAACCATCGCTGAAATTGAGCAGGAAGATATAAAAGTAGCCGATATTGTTGTCGTTCTTGACAGAGAACAAGGCGGTAAGCAATTGCTGGAAAGCAGAGGTTACAGAGTTCACACTTTATTCAACATTTCTGAAGTTTGTAGTATTTTACAGGAAAACGGTGATCTTTGTGATGATGAGGTACAGAGAATTAACGATTTTCTTAAGGGAAATCATATTCAGTTCGAAGAAAAAACCAGACTCTCTTATCAGCAGAAATTTGAACTTGCACAACATTCCGTTTCAAAAAAATTATTAGAAACTGCTTTGGCAAAAGAATCAAATCTTATTGCTTCTGCCGATGTAACGACAACTCAGGAACTTCTTGAGCTCGCAGACAAAGTAGGACCTCATATTATTGCTCTAAAAACGCATATTGATATCATCTCCGATTTTGATTATCAGAATACGATTCTTCCTTTAAAAGAAATTGCTTCAAGGCATAAATTCCTATTGATGGAAGACCGAAAATTTGCTGACATTGGAAATACACAGGAACTGCAGTTTACCAGCGGAGTTTTCAGGATCACCGACTGGGCAGATTTTGTTACATCTCAGGTAATTGGCGGTTTTGAATCTTTAGACTGCTTCAAAAATGTTGGTGTAGTTGCTATTATCGGAATGTCTTCCAAAGGAACTTTAACTTCAAATAACTACCGCGAAGAGGCACTGAAAGTTGCACTTTCTCATCCTAATGTGATTGGCGGAGTTTCACAAAATCCAGTTCCTGAAGATATTTTGCTGTTTACTCCCGGAGTAAACCTTGCAGATTCGGGTGACGGAAAAGGACAACAGTACAATACTCCTGAACACGTTTTTAAAACACTGCACACCGATTTCATTATCGTAGGAAGAGGAATCTACAAATCTGACAATCCTGAAACAGCCGCAGCGACATACAAAAATGCAGGCTGGAATGCTTATCTGAACTCTTTGTAATAAGAAAACAGTCTATATTATATCCTGAAAGTGGTCTTTATTCTCAAAGTCATTTTCAGGATTTTTTGTATCTGAATATTTAAAATTTTAACAATAATCCTGAATAAAAAGGTATTTGATTTGATATAAAATACGCTATATTTGAAGCTTTATCAAAACATTGAAAAAATTTTTCCTAAGTAGTATTTTATTTTTGTGGGTTGTGCAGGTGGATGCTCAAAAAGACAGCATTTCTATTGATGCGCAACTATCGTCAGACAAAAAAACCTTCGAAATAAGCCAGCAGATCGTTTATCATAATCATTCTGATAAAGATCTCAACAGTATAAAACTGCTCAACTGGACGGCAGCTTACAACAAACGCGGAACATCTCTGGTATACAGAAAACTTGAAGACAGGAACTACAGTCTTCATTTCGCAAAAAAACAGGAGCTGGGAAAAGTCTTAAATCTAGAAATCAACAGTACAGACAACAACCCTGTTCTTATGAATAAGACATCAGAAGAAAATCTTTTTCTGGCACTGAACCAGCCTCTGCATCCCGGAGAAAAAATCAAGCTAAACCTACATTACATAATACAGCTTCCCGACAAAAAATTTACCGGATACGGAACTTCTGCACAGGACATTGCTTTAAAATATTTCTTCATAGTACCGGATCATTTTGATGCTGAGAATAATACCCGAAGAAATTACCACGATATAGAAGAATCGGTAAATTTTAATACTTATTGGAAGGTAAAATTTAGAAATAATGGCAACTTTTTTATCGAAAGTAATCTCTCTGAGAACGAACCCAATTCATTTCAGGGATACCTTGATTCTGATCCGGAGTTTCTTCTGACTAAGAATGAATTTCCGTCCATTAAAATTAGCACAAATGATATAAAAACCGAAATACAGTTTGGCTATCCTCTTAGTCCTCAGGAAATTGAAAATCTTGAATTTTATCTTCCGCTACAACTAAAATTTATTAAAGAAAGAGTGGGGATTATTCCGGAAAAACTGTTCATTTCAGATAAATTCAGAGCAAAAGAAGATTTCTTCGGAAATAACGATATCAAATTTTGGAAATTCAGGTTTAAACTTTTTTCAGATGCAGAAAATGCAGATCTGGATTATTTTGGGATCATCAGCAAAAAAATTCTTGACGAAAACATCATCACATCCAAACAGGAAAATCACTGGTTCAAGAATGGTTTAAAGTCTTATCTTGAAATTCAGTATCTTAAAAAATTTTACAGCGAGGCAAAACTTCTGGGGAAACTTCCGGAAACAAAAATTTTGGGAGTAAAACCGCTAAAATTATTTCATGCCTCGAGAGTAAAACTTTTAGACAGATACGGGTTGGCTTACCAATACATTCTTTCGCAAAACCTTGATCAGAAAATTGACGAACCTTTTACTGTATTGAGTAACTTTAATGATATGGCGATCAGCAGCTTTGAAACAGGAACCCTTTTCAGCTATACTGCCGATAAAATGGGAGAAGAAAAATTCAATACGCTTGTCAAAAATTATATTGCAGAAAACACCGACAGACAGATAAATCCTGACGACTTCCTGGATCAGCTGGCAAAAGAAGAAACTTCTTCCGAATACCTCAAAAGTTTCATAGACAGAAAGCATCGGGTAAATTTCAGACTGAAAAATTTCAGAATTGAAAATGATTCCCTGAATATTAAAATTGTTAAAAACACAGACGAAAATATTCCTGTAAAGCTGGAAACCCAGACCAAAGAAGGCACCAGAACTCCCTATTGGATTGAAACAGAAAAAAATGAACGCCTGAAAACAGTACAGCTTCCCGCCGAAGATGTTTATAAAATCACTTTAAACAATGATTACATTTTCCCGGAAGCCAATTACCGTGATAATTTCCTTTACACAAAAGGACTTTTTTCCAATGCAAAAAAAATTAAATTTAAGCTGATTAAGGATATTCCGAATCCTGAATTTAATGAAATTTATCTCAACCCGAGAATCCGTTTTACCAACACTTATGATAAGTTTCTCATCGGGATGAATTTTAAAAACCAATCACTTTTTGATCAGAAATTTTTATATTCCATTACGCCGTCATACAGTACCGGGACAGGAAAACTTACAGGTTCGGGCGCGGTCTCCTACTCTTTTCTTCCTGCTGAAAGCGTGATACAGAGACTGACTTTTGGGGTTTCAGGATCATATTTCCACTATGATTTTGATTTAGCTTATCAGAAGAATTCTTTGTATTCCAATATCAGCTTCAGAAAAAATCCGAGAAGCACTGTAAGTCGCGGATTAGGAATCTCTTATACCTATTTTCAACGTGATCTAAGTCCGAAAATGATTGCAGAAAATGACTACGGCAAATATAACTTATGGACGATTGGTTACGGATACACTGATAATCAGATGATTCATGAGAAAAGTTTCAGCATCAGTACGCAGGGAATGGAAGACTACAACAAAATTACCGCAGAAGGCTTTTACCGATGGGAATTTGCTCCCAGACAAAAGCTCAGCCTGAGACTTTTTGCAGGTTATTTTGCAAGAAACGAAACCAGAAACAATACTTTTAATTATGGAATTTCGAGAGTCTCAGATTACTCATTTTCCTATAATCTATTAGGACAAAGCGCAACAGAAGGAATTTTATCACAACAGTTTATATTGGCGGAAGGCGGTTTCAAATCTTTTATCCCGGGAAGTGTAAACCAGTGGATTACGACATTCAATGTAGACTCCAGTGTATGGAAAATTTTTCACGTTTATGCCGATGCGGGTTTATACAAAAATAAAAATCAGCCGACCCAATTTATTTGGGACAGTGGGTTAAAAGTACGTGTTATTCCTGATTTTCTTGAAGTATTTTTACCGGTACAGTCTTCTTTGGGATTTGAACCCGCATTCAAGGACTATGGAAAAAGAATACGCTACACACTAATCCTGAATCTGAGTACAATTATTAATGCTGCGAGAAGAGGATGGTATTAAAAAAGAAGCAGCAATCTGAGATTACTGCTTATATAATGTTTAAAATAAAACTGAATTAGTCTTTTATAATTTTTTGTGACACCGGCTGGTCATTAATCATACCTGTTACAATATAATTCCCTTTTTGCAGTTCAGCAACATTTAAAGAGAGGTTATTTCTTACCGAAGAAGTTTTTACTAACTGACCTGATAGCGTATAGATTTTAATATCTTTTACTTCTGTTCCGAATACAATTTCATCATTTTTAACAAAAGTATTCTGCACAAACATATTCTTCATTGAAGTATTTTGCAGATCATTTACTGCTAAAGTTCCTGATGACTGAGGAGTTGGAAGTGTGATCGTAAAATCAACATTATTGTTATTGGTATCACCATTTGTTCTTGTAATAGAATTTAAAATCGTTGGTGATGGTGCTGCTCCTGCTCCTTCATACTGGTTGGCAAGACCGTAACCTACGAAATCTAATACATTCGCTGCTGTAGGTCCGGTCACCTGTGTTGCATTGCTGGCTAAAGCCACTTTTCCTGAAGTAAGTGCAAGACCAACACCTACCCCTACAGCTGGAGAACCATTAAAATTCAAAAGAACACTTACAATTAGATTAGGGTTTATTAAGTTAATCAGTCCTCCTAATCCGTCAGATCCTTGCTGAATAAGATAAGTTTGTCCGGGAGCGAGACTAATATTCGGTAAATTATTGTATTGGGTAAAAGCTCCTGTTGAAGCCGAGCGCGCCGGTGCCGGAAAAAAGATCAAGCACGCGCGAACCTGAGACCGGGTCGCCGTAGGCATGCGCAAGGATATTGAAGATCGCTTGCCGCAGCTTGTCCGAGGTCGGCCGGATGCGATCGGAGGAGGGTGCTTTCAGCGTACGCCCGCCGAAGCTGCCGCCGGAAACGCGCATCAGCGCTTGCCTTTCGGCGCGCGGAACGGTGTGCGTTTGCCACCACGTCGGATGTTGCGCTTGTCATCGCGCGAGCGCGCCGGGGTGCGGTCTCCGATGTGTCTTCGCTTTGGCTTGCTCTCGAAAGCGCGCGGCCCATCGCTGCCGGTCTTTCGGCTTTCTTCGCGTTCGCGGATACCGCGTTCCGGCTTAGCCGGCTTCTGAATACGCGGCGCCTCGCGAACGGGCGCTTCGAAGTCGCTCCGCGAGAGCTTTTCGAGTTCGGCGCCGAGCTGTTCGCGCAAGATCCGCGTCGGCACTTCTTCGGCAGCACCCTCTTTCAGCGGGCCGAGCTCGAACGGCCCGAAGGAAATGCGGATCAGCCGATTCACCGTGAGTCCGATATGCGCGAGTACTTTGCGAACTTCGCGATTCTTGCCTTCGCGGATGCCGATGGTGAGCCACTGGTTCGCGCCTTTCTCGCTATCGAGCGTGGCCTCGATCGGGCCATACGAAACGCCTTCGACGGTGACGCCCTTCTTCAGCGCATTCAGCCGTTGCTGATCGGTCTTTCCGTTCGCGCGCACGCGATAGCGCCGGAGCCAGCCGGTCGCAGGCAATTCGAGCATGCGCGAAAGCCCGCCGTCATTCGTGAGCAGCAGAAGCCCTTCCGAATTGATGTCGAGCCGCCCCACGCTGACCACGCGCGGCAGGTTTTTCGGCAAGTTCTGGAAAATCGTCGGGCGGCCTTCGGGGTCCGAATTCGTCGTCACGAGCCCACGGGGCTTGTTATAGAGAAAAAGCCGCGTTCGCTCGCGCGAAGGCAGCGGCTCGCCATCGACTTCGATCCTGTCGCGCGAAGAAACCGTTACGGCGGGCGTCTTCAGTACCTCGCCGTTGACCTTCACGCGGCCGGCCGCGATCCAGCTTTCGACCTCGCGGCGCGAGGCGAGCCCCGCGCGCGCAATCACCTTGGCGATGCGCTCTTTGCCGTCGTTATTCTCGGAAGACTTGCGGGTCATGGTGCTTCGTGCAAATTCGCTTGGTTGCTAGCACGGGATGCGCGGAGAGACGAAATTGGCGGCACCGGATTTCATGGGCATTGCGCTTGCCGAGGCGAAAGCCGCGGCGGAAGCGGGCGAAGTGCCGGTGGGTTGCGTTGTCGTGCGCGAAGGCGAAGTGCTTGCCAAGGCCGGCAACCGTACGCTGCGGGACCGCGATCCGACCGCGCACGCGGAAGTGCTGGCGCTCCGCGAAGCGGCGCAGAAACTCGATAGCGAACGCCTGATCGGCTGTGACCTCTACGTGACGCTCGAGCCGTGCACGATGTGCGCGTCCGCGATTTCGTTCGCTCGCATCCGCAGGCTCTATTTCGGAGCGGCCGATCCGAAAGGCGGCGCGGTGGAATCCGGTGTCCGTTTCTTCGGTGCGCCGACCTGCCATCATAAGCCGGAAGTTTATGGCGGCATCGGCGAAGCCGATGCTTCGGCGATCCTGAAAGAATTCTTCGCGGCAAAACGCTAGGCGCCGAGCAGCGCACCGAGCTTTCGTTTCAGTTCGTCCTTGACTGGCTCCGATGCCTTCAGGATCGGCAGCGCGCGCGGAAAGTCGAGCGCGCTGAAAGCGCTGACGTTTGGCCGCAGCAGAATGTCCGGCGCGGCCGATTTCAGTTTTTCCGAGACGATGCTGTGCGTCATGATATCGGACGCCATGAACAGCATCTGGATTGGATCCGGAATTCCACCCGGTGTATCGCGAAGCCGCGTGATATCGACGGCGACCACGATGTCCGCGCCTTTGCGTAGGAGATCGAACGGCAGCGGATTGACGGCGCCGCCGTCGATCAGGAGCCTTCCTTCGAACTCGACCGGACGCAACAGGCCGGGGATCGCCATCGAACCGGCGACGGCGGGGCGTAACAAGCCTTCGCGATAGACGACTTCCGAGCGCTCGCGAAAATCGGTAGCGACCACGCTCAGCGGCATGCGCAGTTCCTCGAAGGTCTTCGGCAATTCCGCGGGTAGAAATTCCTGCGCGACACCTACCGCCTCGACCTGCATCGAGAATTCGCTGAGTGAGCGTTTCGCTCGCCAGCGCTCGCGCAAACTGTCCCACTGCATTGAGATCAGGCGGCGAGTGAAATCGCCCTGTTTGCGCAACGCGTCGATTGCAAAAGCACGGATGTCCTTGCCGCGCATGCCCGCGGCATAACCCGCGCCGACCACGGCACCCATCGAGCAGCCGGCGATCGCGGATGGCGTAATGCCAAGTTCATCGAAAACTTCGAGGACGGGAATATGCGCGAGCCCGCGCGCACCGCCCGAACCTAGAGCGAGCGCGATGCGCGGCGGGCTTTTCTTTCCAAAGAGACCGAACACGCGCCGATTATAGCGTGAAGTTCAGGCGCCTGCGCGCTCCGCGAAATGCCACGCCGCCGCGGCCAGCGGCTGGACCTGGCGTGACATGGTCGAGGCATTGGCGTTCGCTGCCGTGCCGTCGCGCACACGGCCAAGAATGCCCTGCAAGATGCCGGCGATACGGAAGAAGTTATAGGCCATATAAACGTCGATATCGCGGCCGCGCGGATCGAAG
>JAANMY010004451.1_pt1 | contig 10530 bp, 7 predicted proteins | sample 7279691 | NCBI WGS metagenome assembly JAANMY01 (sample SAMN14094543, study PRJNA606508) | bioreactor metagenome | isolation source: A lab-scale SPAN reactor treating ammonium-rich wastewater day 388 | place: Ireland: Galway | collected 2018-02-07
GCTGCGGGTGGGGAGGCTGGATCTTGCCAAGGGACCGGCCCAGCTGGAGATCCGGGCCTCGTCCATGGCGGGAGGGCGCGCGCTGGATCTCAAAGGGGTGGTGCTGGAGCTGGCGGAGTGACCACCTGCGTGATTGCATGGGCGGCACCGATCGCTACATTGCACGAAGCGCGCCCATGAGGGGCGCCCACAGGAGGCACACGCATTATGAATCGCAGGGATTTTGTCACGAGGTTCGGGATGGCGGCGACGGCGCTGGGCGCGGGGGTTTCGGCCGCGTCCGCCCAGGCGGGCGGCGGCGAGAAGGGGGCGCCGTTCAAGCTGAAGTACGGCCCACATTTCGGCATGTTCGTGCCGAAGATCGGGAGCAAGGATCCGGTCGACGAATTGAAGTACGCGCACGACCAGGGATTCCGGGCCTGGGAGGACAACGGGATGAAGAAGCGTCCCGTCGAGGAGCAGGAGCGGATCGCCAAGGCGATGGCGGACCTGGGCATCCAGATGGGGGTATTCGTGGTCACCGGCAACGCGAGCGCGACGGAGCCGACCTTCGCGGTGAAGAAGGACGACGTGTGGAATCAGGTGCTGGCCGAGATCCGCGAGGGCGTGGATGTCGCCAAGCGCTGCAACGTGAAATGGATGACGGTGGTGCTGGGGGCTTTCGACCTCAAGCTGGCGTGGGATTACCAGACCGCCAATGCGGTCGAATTGCTCAAGCGCTGCTGCGACATCCTCGAGCCGCACGGTTTGGTCATGGTGCTCGAGCCCCTGAACCGGCACACGAACCACCCGACGATGTTCCTGGCCGAGTCGCCGCACGCGTACCAGATCTGCAGGGCCGTGGGCTCGCCCTCGTGCAAGATCCTGTTCGACATCTATCACCAGCAGATCACCGAGGGGAACCTGATCCCGAACATCGACCTGTGCTGGGATGAGATCGGCTATTTCCAGGCGGGCGACAACCCGGGGCGCAAGGAGCCGGGCACTGGAGAGATCAATTACAGGAGGGTGTTCCAGCACATACACCAAAAGGGCTTCCAGGGCGTGGTCGGCATGGAGCACGGCGTGTCGCTCAAGGGCCCCGAGGGCGTCGACGCGCTGATCAAGGCCTATCGCGAGGCGGATGCCTTCGAGGTGTGATGGTGTCGAGGCGCGGCGGTGGCCCTTTTTTTGATTGCGATGGAGCCCGGATGGTTCACGCGCAGCGTGAACCATCCGGGCTGGCTCGAAAATTCCCGTACCCGAACGCCCCAAGGCGTTTGGCCCGTGCCACCATCCGTGCGGGCAGGGCCTGCGGGCAGGAGCGGAACCGATGGATGGTGATCAGCGAAGATTAGCGAGGATCAGCGTTTCTGAATCGAAAGGGGACGGGAAGGTGGCCAGGGTCGCCTGGATCGGAAATCATACCCCTTCGCCTTCGGATAGATAGATAGTCACCGGCTCGGACCGGTTCTTCACGCGGATCGGTTTTCCCGGTGCGAATCGGCTGGGTTCCTTTAGCCGCGCGTAGGTTGCCTCGGAGATGCCCATGCGCATGGGTTCGGTGGCCGATTCGATCCGGGCGGCGGTGTTGACCACGTCGCCGATCACGGTGACATCCCGGCGGCTCGAGGTGCCGATCTCCCCCTGGATCACCGATCCGGAGTTGATCCCGATCCGGATCCGCACGGTTTCTAGGCCGCGCTCGGCCCGGGTCTCGTTGAGCCGCGCCAGGGCCGCCAGCACCTTCCTTCCCGCCGCGACGGCATCATTCGCGTCGATGAACACGGCCATGATCGCGTCGCCGATGAACTTGTCGATGTCCCCGTGGCACTCGCGGGTGATGACCTCGCAGACGCCGAACAATTCGTTCAGCATCGTCGCCACGACCTCGGGCGAATTGCGCTCCGAGAATGCCGTGAACCCCACGACGTCGAGGTAGAGGACCGACAGTTCGCGGACGCGCGCCTTGCCCTCCGCGTCGCCGTGGACGTGGTCCATGACCTCCTCCATCGTGGCGGTCGATACGTATCGCTGGATCACGGCGTTGAACTTTTCCTGGAGGAGGCGGAATTCCTCCTCCTTGGAGATGTCTCGGAAGACTTCGATTCCGGCGATGATCTCGCCGTTCTCGTCGCGGATCGGGCCGATGTGTGTCATGACGGGGAAGCGGTGGCCGTCGCTGTGCCTGGGATAGACCTTGGCTCCCAGTGATTCTCCGGTCTCGATCGAGCGTTGCAGCGGGCAGGCCGTGAAACACAGCATGGTCCCGTGCTCGTCGATGTGATTGAGCATCGAGTCGTGGCAGCAGCGCCCCATCACGTCCTTGGCCCGATAGCCAGTCATCTCCTCGGCGGCGCGATTCCAGAAAATGATCCGACGGCCGGGGTCGACGACGTAGACGCCGTCGAAGATGCTGTTCAGCACGGTGCTCAGCACGCTGTCGGCTTGCCCAAATTCCCCGAGTATCGCATCCCTTGTCATGGAGATCAGACTTTCATTCCGGTCACTTTTTCGGCCTGGGCCCCAGGAGCTCCAGGTCGATATCTTCGGAGGCGAGGCCCTGCCCGCTCACCGAGCGGTAGAGATCGCTGTTTTGCGCGAGGATGAAGTGGGAGGAGAAGCGGCTGGGCGGGATCTGCTGCCAATCGGGGTATCTCTCGCAGAATCGGCGCATGTCCTCCGCGGTGCCCATCTTTGCCCGGACGAAGGCGCGGCGCATTTCCAGGAACTCCTTGGCCGATTGCAGGTACTGTTTGTCCCAGAACGCCGGGTCCCGGGGCGTCAGGAGGATGATCACGGCGACATCGTTCTCGATGGTGGACTTCGAGGAGAAGAAGTACTTCACGAGCGGGATGTCCCGGAGCACCGGGACCCCGTTGCGCCCCAGGCGGCTCTCGCGCTGATTGAGGCCGCTGAGGATCAAGGTCTGGCCGATGTTGAGGACCGCCTCGCTGGTGACCGTGAGCTTTTCGAAAGTGGTGTCTTGGCCGATTTCATTCTCCAATAGGGAGAGGACGCTGGTGCGGCCGGCCTCGACCGTCAGGTGGACGCGCGGGGTGCCGTTGGGGGCCGACGTGCGCAGCAGGGTAGGGGTGACCGTGAGCGTGGTCCCGAATGGGTATGGGCGGATGTCGCCAGTATTGAGGCCCGAGACCTTGAACACGAGTTCGCCGCCCGCGAGGAACGTCGCGGGCGTGCCGCTCAACGCGGTGAGATGGGGCCGGGCCAGAATGGCCAACCGATCATCCACCGCATTCGCGATGTTCACGACGTAGTCGATGCCCGCGCCGAAGACCCAGCCCTCCTGCGAGAGTTGCGACAGCGTCCGGGTGAGGGTGTTGGCGACGAGTTCGTCGATCGGTCCCGTGGTGGACCACGAGGCCGACCCATGTGCGGAAGGTTGCCCGACGGTGCTGATGGGCGCACCCCGCGTGTTGAAACCCGAAAGGTCCGAGTGGCCGGACAGATCGCTCTGGCTGTCTAATCCCGAAGTGGTGTAATTGAGGCTCAGGTCGACGGCCTTGAGGAAGTTGAAGCCCACGTTCCGCTGGGTCAGATCCCGAAGGATGAAGAGCACGGCGTCGATCTCGATCATCCGATGGGGATCGCCGCTGTTGTCGGTCGTCAGGTCTAGGATCGCCGAAGGCTTCGGCGCGTCTTGAGGTGAGCCGGTGTGGGGGTGCGTCGGGGCATCGGTTCCGGCGCGGGGCGGTCCCTCTTGGGGGGTTGGCGGTTGCCCGGCGGCTGCGCTTTTCCCCTGGGTCGTCGGCGGCTTGCCGATGACGCGGTCCAATATCTCGCGTTCCGTCGGACCGCTGGTCCAGCCGCTCAAAGTGACGCGACCGCCGCGCCGCTCCACTCTCACGTTGGGCAGATCCCGGAGGATATCTCGCAGGGCCTCGACCTCGGGATCTTCTGCGGACGCCGGTTCCGGGGGCGGGATCAACGACTCGCCGACCACGACCGTTTGATTCTGGGCCAGCGTCGCATTGTGGAAGATCGGGGGGGGTGGCGATGGCGCGGTGGCCCCGGCTTGAGACGGCGGGGCGGGGCCCTGCCGGAGCGCTTCCACGCGCTGCCGGTAGGTGGCCGTCGCCTCGGGATCGCCCAGGCCGACGAGCAAGATCTGGAGGTTGTTGTGCGCAATGGCATTCGACGGATCTTGGCGCAGGGCCTCTTCGTAGGTGGCGATGGCCAGTTCCGGGAGCCCGGCCAAGAAGTAGGCCTTGGCGAGATTGTTGTACGACGGGACGTGGTCGGGGCGGGTCAGGACCGCGGTCTCGAGCAGGGTGGAAGCGCGGACCGCCTCTCCCCTCGACATCAGCATAGTCCCCAGGTTGAATTGTGCCTCGGGTTTGACGGGATCGATCGACAGCGCGCGCTGTAAGCCGACCACAGCCTGATCGGTCTCACCCTGTTTGTGGAGCAAGCAGGCAAGCAAGAAGTGCGCTTCCGAATCCAGCGGATTCTGCTGGAGCGCCAGCCTCGCCTCGCGGGTGGCCAAGGCCAGATCACCCTTCGCGACCGCGATCCGGGCCGCCTGACGGTGATCGGCCTGGGGCTGGGGACTTGATCTTCGGGCCTCAGCGGTGGGCGACTGGGATTCGGTCCCCTGGATTTGAGCGGGTGCGGGCGGGTGGCTGACGGGACGTTTGTGGTGGTGGCGTGGGTCGGGGGCTGCCGCGGCACGGGCGGATGGGCCGCCGGCCGCCAGCATGAGGCTGGTGGCAAGGAGAATGAGTTTAGGTCTTTTCATGGTCGGGCCTCCTCTTTCGTGACCAATCCTTGCGCAGGGTTGATTGCGCTTGCGAGCCTCCGTCTGGATGCGCGGGAGGGACGCCGGCCCCGGCGTCCGCGCGTGACGGGAAGTGGGGGAGCTTGGCCGAAGCGGCCCGCGGGGCCGCGGGCCCTCCCCGGCATCGGTGTCCTGTGTGGTCTCACTCGCCCGTTCGGGTTCCGCGCCCAGAGGCTGCTTGTGTCCGTCTCACTCAACGGTGGGCTTGACCCCGGTGCGGAACGCGATGTTGCGCGCCTGGAACTCCTGCTGGAGGCGCGGCGAGAACTCACCGGTGGTCCAGAGGACGATCTGTTTGCCCGGCAGTTGGGTGGCGATCTCATTGGCGCGCTCCGCGATGCGCGGGAACCAGATGGCGTAGTCGAGGTGGACGGGGATGAAGACGCGGCCCTGGGCGTCCTCGCAGAGCATGACTAGGCGGCTGGGGATGAGGCGAACGATGGGCGCCTCGGTCTTGTGGTACATGGCCATGAGCTGCGCGCAGCGCTGGAAGAAGTGGGCATCCTCCTCGGCCTGGGAGAGAACGGCGGTCTGGAGGAATGCGGCGACATTGGCGTTGGGCCCGAGCGCGGTGAGGGAATCGCAGATGACCGCCTCGTGCATCGGGGAGAACGCGTGGTGCTGGAGGAATGGCTCGGTCTGCTCGCGGGTGAGACCCAATTCGAGCAACTTCTTCCGGTCCTCGATGCGGAGGTTGGCGGGGTCGGTGTCGCGGACGCGCTGGTAGAGGCGGGTGTTGGCATTGACCGCGGTGACGGCGAGGCCGGCCGCGCCACCCGTGGCGGCGCCCAGGCCAAGGTTCACGGCGGCGCCGACGCCGGCCTGGACCCAGGCGATCTTGTTCAGCTCGTCCTGGAGTTCCGGGTTGGTGGAATAGGGGTCGACGCTGTACTTCGCGGCGAGCTGGCGCTTGGCCTGCGAGGCGCCGGAGAGGTCGGTGTACGCCTTGTCCTCGTAATCGCTGGCACCGCCCTTGAGGTTCTCGCCGATCTTGCCGAAGAATCGGCTGGCGCCCTTGGGGACGGAGCCGATGGTCTTTAGGGGATTCATGATGGCGCTGCCCGCGGCCTTAAGCTTGTCGCCGCCGGCCTTGCCGAGGGCCTGGCCAAAACTCTCGCTGGAGGAGACGCGGCGCATGTCCTCGATGGCGGCGGCCTCGGCGATGCGCTGGAGGAGCAACTCGGTGCCGAGCACCTCGTAGCTCTTGCCGGACGAGAGGGTGATCTGGTACCGGTTCATCAGGCCGTCGTTGTAGGCCTGCGGGTACACGCTGTAGCCGGGTCCCTGCAGCGGGGCTGGCGCGATAAAGTGCGCCGCATTCACCGGCCCGGGGCTCTCGAACGCACCCGCCTGCGGGGTGTCGGCCCACGCGCCACACGCCGCAACCCAACCCACCGCCAGCGCCAGGAGCACGCGGCCCAATACCATCTTGCCATCATTATTGTTCATGTGTCTGGTTCTCCATCATTTGAGTTAAAAGTAAAGAAACACTATCGACCCCCCCATAATATCGACTCGTTTCGCCCACACCCGGAATTTTCGAGTTTGCTTCGCTGCTGGAACGAGGACGGGCCGCATTATTCATTCGGGAAACTTCGTATGCCTTGTAGCCGCCGACGTGAGGAGGCGGAGGATCACCACGACGTGTGTCCGCCTCCTCACGTCGGCGGCTACACTGAGCAGTTTCGAGTTTCCGGCTAGATCGCACGCTGCTGGCAGGGACGTCGGGCGCACTGGATCATTCCTCGGCTTTCTGCCAGCCCTCGCCGGGGTTGTATTCGGTGATCGCGGCGGCGGCATTGGCTGTTTCTGGGCCGAGGTCTTTCTCGTAGACGTCGCCATAGTGGTTGATCAAGAACGTCATCACGCCGGTCTTCCGGTATTCGGCGGGCCAGGCGACCATGGCGAAGCCGCCGATGAAGTGGCCGTTGATGAGGTAGTCATACTTTCCGGCCGGGGCGTTTTCGCCCTGGGCGGTGAGGATCTTGAAGTGATAGCCCCAATGGGGGGTGTCTGGGTCCTTAACGGCCGGTCCGGCGGGGCTGGGCTCTTCGCCCTTTTCGGGATCGGAAGGCCAATAGAGGCCATCCTTCTTGCCCGGCGAACTCTGGATCCTGCGCGCGAACTGGCGCACGTCGGTACCATCGCGGGGGACCGCGGCGTATTGGCGCTGGGCATCGACGTACGCGCGCAGCGCCACGATGGCGGCGAGTTCGTTCTCCCCGACGCGCCGTTTAACGACCTCATCGATGCCGGCATCGGTATCGAACCGCCAGCCGGCATCGGTCTTGACCAGAGGGATCGGGAAGGGCCATGCCTCGAAGCCGACCACAATGCTGACCGAGCCGTCGGCATTGTCGCGGAGGCGCTTGCGTTCTCCGGCCATGGCGGCGAATTTGGCGCGAAGCTCGCGGTCGCGCGCGGGGTCGGCGGTGCCGATCTGGTCCTTGTGCTTGTCGCCGAAGATTTCCAGTAGGGGTGCCGTCTCGCCGGTTTTGGCGGCGGCGATCAGTGCCTCGCCCGCATCGTAGGGCGTGGGGAAGAAACGCTGGGCCGGGGCCTTGTCCTCCGCGACGGTCGCGTGGTACAGGAAGGCCGTTGTCAGGATCAAGAGTGTGATGGGTGTTTTCATGCTCGGATGCCTCATTGGGTTGTGGTGCTATCGTCGTCCGCCCCGCGAGCGTCCGCCGCCACCGCCGCCGCCGAAACCTCCTCCCCCACCTCCACCAAAGCTGTGGGAGCCCCGTTCGCTGAAGCCTCGGGACTGGGAACCCGAAGACGCCCCGCCGAAGGCGCCGCCGGCCGATCGGCCTTCGAAACCGCCACCTCCGCCGAAACTGGCTCCGGAGCGTGTTGCGCCAAAGCCGGTGGTCGAGGGGCTGGATCTGGCGCCCCCGAGGTCGCCCCCGCGCACACCGCCGGATGTCCCCGGCGAGCCGGCAGCCGGAGCGACGCTCTGGCGAAAGTCAGATCGGCCACTGAAGCCCGAGGAGGCATACTGGCCGGCGCCCGCCCAACCACCTTGGCGGTTGGCGGCGGCGGCCTGCCAGTTCTGAGCGCCCTGTGGCGCGGTGGGCATCGTGCTCGGGCGCTGGGTTTGCATGGATCCGCGCTGGGCCTGGGCGTTGGAGGCTGCGGTCTGGCGCTGTGTCTGCATGTCGGCGCGTTGCGTCTGGGCGCCGCTCAGGGCGTCCTGCCGCTGGCCCTGGTTCGCCGAGGTGGTGTCGCGGACGGCGTCCTGCCGTTGCGTCTGATTGTCCTTGGCGGCCTGCTGGCGGTCTTTTTGGCGATCTTCGCCGTAGTCCTGCCAGTCCTCCCGCGCGTCCGTGCGGTAATCCTGCCGGTCCTCGCGGGCGTCGTTCGCGTAATCCATCCGCTGTTCCTGGAGGTAGTCGATGTGGGCCGCATAGGGCGCGTGGTACACGCATCCCGACGCCCAATTCAGGCTGTAGGCGGTCGCGAGCCCGGCGATGTACCCGACGGCGGCCGTGGCGCCGGGGGCGTAGTATGCCGGCGCCGGTTCCGAGTAGGATACCACGGGCGCGGCTTGTTGCACGACCACCGTCGTGGGCTGGTACTGCGGGATGTAGATCACGTTCGGCTGGGCGGGCTGGATCTGCACCACGTCCTGCTGGACGACGACGGTCTGCTTATCGTTAGATTGGAGATTGCCCGCGGACTGCGCCTTGCGGCGGAAGATCTGGATCGCGTCGAACACATCCTGTTGCTGGTGGGTCACGGCGTATCCCAGCGCCTGGGCCCAGTCGAGGTTGTTGGCCATGAGGTCGACGACCTCGGGGTATGCCATCAATCCTAGGACCGGCTCGGGTATCGAGGGGTCGGGTTTGAGGCTCTTGTCCTGGGCGTACTTCCCGAGAAATTGCTGCGCCTTCACGATTTCGAGGGGCGTCGTGGAGGAGGGAAGCACCAACCCGAGGAGGTCGTCCGGATAGAGTGCGATGTTGCCGACGAGCGTCTGGAGTTGATCGGGGGTATAGGCCGACGCCGCGGGCTGGGCCGCGGGTGGCTGCTGCCCGGGTGGCACTTGGGCGACCGAGGTGATGGGGTGAAGTCCACTGGCGACACCCGCGACGATGAAAATTGCGATCGATTTCATGGCTGATTTCCCTTGTTCCTTCCTTCCGCCGGCGAATGCTCAACCGAGTGCACTAAACGATAATCTAATGCTTGTTCGGGGTGCCGTCATACGTAAATTTCGCAAAAGATGCCCGTAAACAAATCGCCACCGGCGTTGATCGACCCGGTCCAGGTCGTTGAATTTTGGGAGCACGACTCGTTTCGCTATCTCTTTCGGCGTGGCGAGATCGAGATTGTTCACAAGGGGGGAGGCGCCTTTTCGGGCAAGCTGGTGACGGCGAATCTCGAGGGCTGTGGGCTGGAGTTCGGGTGGTGGGGCCAGCCGGTGCTGGCGCGGGGAACCGTCCGGCCGGGGGGACCCGGATTCATTTTTACGCTGGATCCTAAGCTGCCGTGTAGGTTCTTGGGGCAGGAGGTGGACGAGAGCATGTTCGGGGCCTATCGGCCGGGCGCCGAGCACTGCGCGGCCTCCGGTTCGGCCTATCCTTGGTGTTTCATGAGCTTTGAGACGGCAGAGTTCGACGCCGCCCTTGCCCGTTCGGGGGGCAGATTGCCCGCGCCGTCGCCGTCGGGAGCGGAGATCCTCCGGACGAACCCGGCGCTGCTGGCGAATGCGACGCGGGTTTTTTGCGCCTTGCGGGAGTCGATGGTCGCCGATGGCGCTCGGCTGGGCCATCCCGAGGTCCAGCGTTCGATCACGGGCACGCTGCTCGCCACTGTCGTCGGACTGATATCGTCCGATGATGGCGGGGATCGCTCGGGAGTGGTGCGGGCGCAAAGTCGCCTCCGGATCGTCCGGCGAGCGGAGGAGTACGTGCATTCGCGAAACCATGAGGCGGTCTATATTCCGGAGCTGAGCGCCGCGATCGGCGTGAGCCAGCGGCTGCTGGAATACGCGTTCCGGGATTGCTATGGCCTGAGTCCCGCGAGATACCTCCGATTGCGGCGCCTGCACGAGGCCCGAAGGCGCCTGCAGGCGGAGGGGCAGCGGGTGCCCAGGGTTATCGATGTGGCGGCGGATCTAGGGTTCTGGGATGCGGGGCGATTCGCGGGGGACTATCGGAGGCTTTTCGGGGAATCGCCGTCGGCCACGCTTAGGGCAAACGCCATGGCAGGCGCCTCCTCCGGGGGGGAATAGGGATCAGCGAAGATTAGCGTGGATCAGCGTTCCCGATTCCCGTTCGGGTGGGACGGGGGTTGGGAACGCTGATCCACGCTAATTTGCGCTGATCTGTATTTTTGGGATGCAAAGTCTGGAATTCTTGGAACAGGCGTCCAACCTGCTGATAAGGGGAAAGGACGGCATGAAATGTCAGATTTATCGGGACGAAGGGTTTCGGTTCATGGGCGCGGCGTTCGAGGTCTACAATGACCGCGGGTTCGGTATGGCCGAGGAGGTCTATCAGGAATGCCTGGAGATCGAGCTGGGTCTACGGGCCATTCCGTTCGAGGCGAAGGCCGAGCTGCGGTCCTTCTATAAGGGCCATGAGTTGCGCAAGAGGTATGTCCCAGATCTATACGTGTTCGGGTGTCTTGTGGTCGAATTGAAGGCGGTGGAGAGACTGCTGCCCGAGCACGAAGCTCAGCTCTTCAACTACATGCGGATCAGTTGCCAGCCCGTGGGGTACCTCGTCAACTTTGGCCACAGAGACACC
>JAANMY010004454.1_pt1 | contig 10526 bp, 7 predicted proteins | sample 7279691 | NCBI WGS metagenome assembly JAANMY01 (sample SAMN14094543, study PRJNA606508) | bioreactor metagenome | isolation source: A lab-scale SPAN reactor treating ammonium-rich wastewater day 388 | place: Ireland: Galway | collected 2018-02-07
GGGACGCGGCGACCTTGAGCGGGGGCAGCCTGGTCAATGGGGATTTTGAAGCCCCCTTTGCCAACGGTATCCCCACCGGCTGGACGCCGTTCTATGAGGATGCGGGGACGGGGAGCGGGGCGGCGCGTGACCGGTACACGGTGTACGCCGTTTTGTCGGCCGATGGGGGGACGACGTGGAGCGGGCCGCATCTGGTGGGCGAGAACCGCGTTCCTGGCCAGGGGTTGACGGGGGGGATTCAGCCGCAAGCGTATCCCTTCCTCAGCACAGCGACAGAGACGCCGAGCCTCAATCTCTTTTTCATCTATGAGACGGGCGACCCACCGCCGGACAGCGAGTTCATCCGCTACGGCCGTCCGGTTGTCATGCCCTGCGACTTCATCACGTCCATGTGCGCTGACCCGCCAGGCGTCCCGGTAGTGAGCGAGACGCCGCCTGCTTCCGACCTGGTGTTCGCGCGCGATCCACTGCGCAGGGGACGGGGGCTGCTGGTGTGGGGCGGGCTGCAGTTGGATTATGTGGGGCGGGATGTGTATGCGACGACGGTGGCGCTGCGGTGAGAGTTGAGAGTGGAGAGTGCGGAGTGGGGGTGGGTAGGTTATCTGGTAGTTGTGAACACCGATGGGGAAGAAAGATAAAAAATCCGTGTTCTTCCCATCCGTGTCCATAAAGAAGAGAGGAGAGGGGGTGGGGTAGGTTGCCTGGGAGTTGTGAACACGGATGGGGGGAACACCGATGGGGAAGAAAGATAAAAAATCCGTGTTCTTCCCATCCATGTTCATAAAGAAGAGAGTAGAGAGTAGAGAGTAGAGGATAGAGAGGAGAGGGTATGAAGATTAGATGGTGGATTGGGTTCATGGGGTTGTTATGGTTGGTGTTGGGGGTGGCGCGGTGGTTGGGGACGGCCGTTGCCGCGCCGGAGACGCTGCTGCTGGTGGATTTGACGGCGTGGGGGCGGTCGGCGACGACGTTGGCTGCGCCACAACAGGCGGCGGGGGAAGTGGCGGTGGCGGCGGTGCAGAAAACGGCCGTCGCCGTGGCCGCGCCGGGGCAGGAAGTGGTCTATACCGTGAACCTGGTCAATCGGGGGCAGGTGACGCAGACGGTGGTCTTGAGCGACACGCTGCCGCCGCAGGTGACGTTGACCGGGTTGGATGCCGGCCTGACCTATGACGCCGACCGGCGCGCGGTACACTGGACGGGGGACATCGCGCCGGGGCGGCTGGCGTATCGTCTCGACATTCTGGACGATGGCGAGGGCTTGCCGTATCTCGACCTGGGGGAGTATGGGCTGCCGGATCTGTGCGACCATTTTCGCGCAGATGGGGGCAATTGCGCCGGGCAGCAGGTCACTTTCAACCTGGGCGCGGCGGGGTACAGCGTGGCGGTATACGGCCGTACTGCCTACCAGGTGGTCATCGCCAGCGATGGCGTCATCTTGCTGGAGGCCGCGGCAACGGGCGCGCCCCATTGGTTGCCAGACAGCCAGGCGTTGGGCGTGAAGCTGGCGGGATTGTGGCAGGACATAGACATGACGACGGGCGGGGCGTGGCGCGCGGCCATCCTGCGCGGGTACGTGGCGGGGCAGGACGTGTTCTACGCCCAATGGCAGGACGCGCCCCATGCGGCCAACCTCGACCTGACCAGCCGTTTCGCCATCGTCTTGCTGTTAGAGCAAGAGGCCATGTCGTCTAGCGCCATGTCGTCTAGCGTCGCGCCGTCTGGCGTCGCGCCGTCTGGCGTCACGCGCCGCCCATCATCCCCTGTCAGCGAGACAGCGCTCGCGGCGGGCAGCATTTTCTATTTGTACGACCACATCTCCCAACCTGACGCGCTCATCGCCCAGGGATACGCCATCGGGCTGCAAGACGAGGCGGGGCAGGGCGGTTTCACCTACGCCTACGCCGGGGTGGACGCGCCACCGCGCGGGGCGCCGCCGCTGACGGGGACGACCCTGTATTGGACGCCGGTTTGCTGCGCGGCGGGGTCGGGGCAGCGCTGGCAGTATCGGGCGCAGGTGACGGGTGGGGTGGGGGAGACGGCCGTCAACACCGTCCATAGCGCCTGGTCGGCCGACGCGCCCGCCTGGTCAACCCATTACCTGGGGATCCGTCACCTGGCGTATCTGCCCGTGCTGCGCGGCGGAGGGAATCCATAGATGCAACGACGTTTCATCCTTCATCCCTCATTCTTCATCCTGCTGCTTGCCAGCCTGGGGTGCGGGATTGTGACCACGGTGGAAAACCCGGCCAGCTTGGGTGGGGTGGCGTATTGGGCGGCGGCGACGGGGACGGCCGTGCCGACCGAGACGCGCTTGTTGGGGACGACGACGCCGGTGTACGCGCCGACAGACATCCCGGCGGAGGTGACGCTGCCGCCGGCGTGGGTGACGACGACGCCTGCATGGACGACGGTGACGCCGCTGTTCAGCAGCACGCCGACCCCGTATTGGGTGACGACGACGCCGTTTTGGGTGACGACGACCCCTATCTACATCACGGAGACGCCGCCGCCGCCGCTGACGACGACGCCGGGACTGGAGATCATCGGCTTCACGACGCCGGTTCCACAGCAGACGCCGCATTACCGGGTGGGTCGTTTCTACATGCATAGCGATGTGTACGTGGGGGGAGCCAACGGCATTGTCCTGCGGCTGATAGATTACCAGACCCAGGCCAGCCCGCGTCAACTGGGCGCATCCTTCCATTACCTCACCTTTCGCCTGACCAACTACACGGGCGGCGAGACGGTCATCCCGTTGTCTGACCTGGTTTTCATTCGGCGCAGTGGTATGGGGGCGGTGGTGGTGACGGGGCGGTGGCAGCCGGGGAATGAACCGCTGTTGGCGCGCGGATTGCCGCTGGCTGACACGCAATTGCTGACGCCCATCGCGCCGACGGCGAGCCGGGAGGTGACGGTGGGGATTACGACGCCGGCGGGGATGGTTGAGGAGATAGGGGTGTTGACCAACTGGCAGCGGGCGGACGCGCAGCCTATCTGGTTTCTGTTGACGGCCGACCCGACCGGGCCGCATCAAGACGCGGTGCAGCCACCGCTGCCAACCCCCATCTTGCTGGGGAGTGGGAGCGGGGGCGGCGAACTGCCGGGAGAGCCGGGGGAACCGGGGAGCGGGGGGATGTGGCCGGCGACGGGGACGATAACGCGGGGGTTTGGCTGTCATGAGATGTACACGGGGGTAGATGGGGCGGGATATGGGTGTCCGGCGGAACGGCCGTGGTTCCACAATGGGGTGGACATCGCCAACGTCTCCGGGACGCGGATTGTGTCGCCGGTGACGGGCAGCGTGGTGTACGCCGGGCCGCACAGCAATGGGGCAGATTGTTCCCATCTGCCGGGTTCGGAAGCGCCGCATGAGGGGTTAGGCAACTACCAGCGCATTGGGGACGGGACGACGCTGCATTATTTGGGGCATTTGCGCAGTTTCCTGGTTACGTCGGGGAGTGTGACGGCCGGTCAGGATGTCGCGGAGATGGGCAGCACGGGCTGTTCGACGGGGACGCATCTGCATTGGATGGTGTACCAGCATGGGCAGTTGGTGGACCCGGTGGCGTGGGTGGGAGAGTGAGGATTGCAGAGTGATGAAGGGTTGTGAACACGGATGGGAAGAACAGGGATGAACAGCGGAGTGTGGATAACAGAAGGAGGTAGAGGATGAATCAGGAAGCGATGGCGTTATGGGCGAGTGGGTTGAATCCCTTGTTGTTACAGCGGAACAGGCGACAGCCGGTGGTGCGGAAGTGGCGGGTGGCGCTGGTGTTGGCGGAAGAGGTAGCGCGCTGGCCGGCGGGGCGCAGCGTGGGGATTCGCTGTGGACGGCAGCGGATGGGCTTGTGCCTGATGGCGCTGGCGTTCACGGCCGAGGCGGGGCGGATATTCCCGGAGTGGCTGCGGCAGGCGGAGGAGATTGTGGCGCAGCCGCTGCTAGTAGCGCGCAATCGGCAGGGGTATCAGGTGTACTTTTTCACGGGGCCGGCCTACAGCGGGGGGATATTGGCGGGGCGGTATGACCGGGTCAACGGCCGTGCGCGGGTGACGCCGCTGATAAAGGCGTATGGGCGTGGGCAATGGGTGACGGCGGTGGGCAGCAAGCCGCCTGGCGGGATGCGGTATCGCTTTGCGGCAGGGAAGGGGTATGACGACATCCCGCTGCTGACGATAGCGGAGTATGAGCGCCTGATGGCGTTGTCACGGGCGTATGACCAGCGGGCATTGGGGATGCGGGGCGCATCGGGGATGCGGCGCGCGTCGGTGCGTGGTGGACGGCCGCGATTGGCCTGGCTTGGGCGTGGCGGAGGGGGACGATGGTTGTCGGCGCGGTGATCGTCTCGCTGTTGGGCATCGCCTTCATTCTGCTGCGGCCGCGACACAGCCCGTATATACGGCGGGTAACGCGGTCGCGCAATGGACGGCCGTATGGGGTGGAGCGGGAGAAGTATTGAGTGGGGAGTGCGGATTGCGGAATACGGAGTGTGGAGTGATGAGCAGCATGATGAGGAAAGGATTGTTGGTTTGTATTGTTTGCCTGCTAGGGGTGTGGTTGACGGTCGTTGCGGCCGGTGCGGGTGCGCAAGAACAGGATTCCGCCCCGGAAACGGTGGAAACGGTCTGGCTAACCGTGCGCCTGCGAGATAGCGAAGGCACGGCCGTTAGCGGGGAGCGCCTTGTGTTGGAACAGTTCCCTGAAGAAACGGCCGTTTTGTGGGGGATGGATGTTTTTTGCAGCACCGACGCGCAGGGGGAATGCGCCTGGTCAGTCGCGCCCGGCCTCTACCAGCTTCTGTTCACACGGCCGGTAGACGAGATAACGGCCGTCGCGGTGGCGGAGGGGGGCTTGCGCGGGTTGGGCGTCACGGTGGGGAGATTCCCTATCACCTATCATTTCACTTTCCATCATGACGGGCATGTCTACTTCGACGCCGCCCCCGACGCCGCGCGACCGCAGCCGGTCATCCCCACGGCGGCCGACTTGCATCATCATGATGAAGAGAGGCAGCCGCATTTATCAGCGGCGACGGCCGTGCCCATTCCCCCCACCGTCACCGGCGCGCCCATGACCGCAGCGGAGGCGACGGCCGTTGACGACACGGCTGCTGGCGATACGGCTGTTGGCGATACGGCCGTTGGCGACATGACCGTTGACGACACGGCGCTGCGCGGCGCATCCCCCCTGCCCATTTTGTTGGCCGCCGGCGCGGGCATCGCTGTCGCCCTGACCGCCCATCGTTGGGCGCGACACGCCCGGCGTCACACACCGCGCCAGAAGGAGGAATCGTCATGCTAGACGTAGGACGCGAACTGGCGGAGGCCATCTACTTCCTGCAATACACCATCGCGCAAATCCTGTGGGCGATAGACCGGGCGCTGCTGACCATCGCCGTCATCGCCGAGAACGCCAACATCTGGTTGACAACCAACGTCGGCTACTTCGTCGAACTGCTGACCAATGGGTTGGCAGGGCCGATGGGGGCGCTGTTCATCTTCGCCCTGACGCTGTTGGGGGTGTGGTTCCTGCTGAACAACATCGTGCCGACGAAACGGCCGGTAGACCCGCAAAAGCTGCTGACCTACGGCTTCATGACCTTCTTCTTCTTCGCCACGCCAACGCTGGTCATCGAGATGCTCGAAGGGCTGCGGCAGGCGGCGACGGCGGGGGTGCAGCAGTCGCTGCTCGATGCGGCGCAAGGGAGTCTGTTCGGCGACGACCTGGGGGGGACGGACAGCGGGATGCCCAACGCCATCCCCGACGTGTATCCGTCAGGCGATGGACTTATCGGCAGCTTCGACCTGGTAGCGTACTTCCTCTCGATGGGCAACCTGGCGGAACTGGATAACGTCGAATTCCCCGCCCTCTTCGCCGCCACCTACTTTCCCTTTGGCGACCCCTCGACCATCAACCTGACGGACGAAGCAGACCGGGAAGCGGCCAAGCGGCTGGCGGCGGAGGGGATACAGCGCCTCTTCTTCGCCCTCATCGCCATCCCGACAGCCATCGCCGACCATTTTCTGCGCCTATCGCTGACGGGGGCGGCGGTGTTGCTCTACCTGGGCGCGCCGTTCGCCATGATGCTCGCCTTCTTCGTTTATACCGAATCCTTCATCGGGGCGTATCTGCGGCAGTTCATCAACTTGCTCATCGAGACCTTCCTGTCGGTGATCATCGCCGCCATCGTCATCGGGATGTTGGCGGTGGCCGCGCAGCAAGGGATGGGGGCCTACATCGGCGCGGGGATCATCGCCGGCGTCATCCTCATCTGGCGCATCCAGGGGGCGTTGAAATTGGCGCTGAATGGGATGAACCTGTTCGGCGGGGGCGTGTTGACGGGCGGGGCGACGGGGCGCGAGCTGGTGAACATGGGGCGCAATACGGCGTTGGCCGGGGCGGGCTTGGGGTTGGCGGCGGCAACGGGGGGCGGGTCGCTGGCGTTGGCGGGCTTGCTGCGGGCGGACGGGCGGGCTGAGGGGGGATATTTGGGGACAGACCCGGAGAAAGCGGACGGCCGCGCGCGGCAATTAGAAGCGTTGGCGGGGTATGCGTTGGGGCAGTCGCGGACGGCGCGGAACGTCATTGAAGGGGTGCATGAGGCGCGGACGTTCGGGCGCAATTTCCGCGATGGGGGTACGGAGACGTATGAGCCGGACACGCTAGATTACCTGCGGGTGGGGTCGAGCCTGTCCCACTTCGGCTCCAGCCCGTGGATAGCGACGCGCACCTCTGCCCCATTGAACGCTGCCTATGGGCAGATTGGGGGGTATGGCGTAGGAGGAGCGAGAGGAGGAGATAGAGGTAGAGGTAGAGATAGAGATAGAGGAGGAGATAGAGATGAAGATGGAGATAGAGATGAAGATAGAGATGGGGATGGGGATAGAGATGGGGATGGAGGAGCAGCGGCGCGGCGCGGGGGTGGTTGGCGGACGGATGGCGCGGCGCGGGCGATAGCGGATGGGACGGCGGGGGACAGGGACGACTGGCTGGCCGCACCAGACGAGCGGTTTGTCACAGACGCCCCTCCGACAGGGGACACGGCTGCGCCCACGACGAATGCGGCAGCGGCGGATACGGCGGACACGGCGCTGACGCCGCCCGACATCCGCCTGGCCTCCCCCAGCGAGGCGCAGCGCATGGGGTTGTTAGGGTTGGCGGGGAACCTGGCGGGGCCGGCGGCGGGGCCGACGCAGCGCATCCTGGAAGAGATGGTGGGGGCGGAGAAGGCGCGCCAGGTGGAGACGGCCGTGACTGAGCATGGCGTCGCGGCGGTGACGACGGCGATGACGGCCATCCTCGACCGGGTGACGGCGGCGGCGGCGGCGGGAGAGACGCCACAGACGCTCTGGTCTTCGTTCCGGGACGGCCGCGCGCTGCCAGATTCTCCCCTGAGCCGGGAGCAGTTGGCGGCGGTGGCCGATACGGTGTTACAGCCGCGGCGGGCGGTGAGCCAGGTCGAGCTGGTAGAGGAGATAGGGAAGATGGCGGCCGCTGGGGGCGGGGATGACCGCGACTTGGCGGCGCGGTTGGGCAGCCCGACGCACTTTGGCACGGAGACGGGGGCGGTACGGGCGTTGTTGGAAGGGGTGACGGCGCTGCGGTTGACGGGGGAGCAGCTGCGCGAGATGGCGGCGGCGCTGCGGGCGGGGGAGAGCGTGGAGACGCACCTGAGCCGGCAGGGATATGCGCCGGGCGCAGGACGCGCCTTTGCCCGGGATCTGGCGGGGGTGGAGGCGGGGATATGGCTGCCGCAGACGGTGGGGCGGACGACGCCGGCCACCGCACAGCCGGCCGCGACACAACCCACATGGACACAAGGAGAAGAGCGAGATGAGGCTTAAACGCAGCAGTTGGCGCACGGCCGTCGGGTTGCTGCTGTGTCTGCTACCGTGGCTGCTGACACAGCCGCGGTCGCTGACACAGCAGCGGTTGCTGGCGCAGGAAGCGAACCCGACGCCGCCGGTGATTAACTTGACGGGGACGGCCGTGCCTACGGAAACGGCCGTCGCCACCATGACGGCCACCCCAACCATACCCGGCGTGCAACCCGACGCCTGGGAACCGAACGACACGCCAGAGCAGGCGACGCCGGTGGGGTGGGGGATGTGGGATAATCTGAGCCTGCATGAAGGAGACGTAGATCATTACACGCTCTACCTGAAAGCGGGGCAGCACGTGGCCTTGACGACCCGCTCGCCAGATTACCTGGACACGATGATGCAGGTGTGGTGGGGCGAAGAGATGTTGGCGGCCAACGACGACCGGTCGGCGACGGATTTAGGTTCAGCCATCCTGCTGCGCGCGCCGTATGACGGATGGTATCTGGTGCAGGTGGGGAATGCGGCAATGAGTGGGGGGCGGTATGCGCTGAGCATCGTCCTGGTGGAACCGACGGCGACGGCGACGGCCATGCCGACGGCCACGCCATCGCCAACGCCAACTAGCCCCCCGACGGCGACGGTCGGGCCGACGATAACGCCGCCGTTTGCGGGGACGGCCGTCCCTCGCATCCCGCCGGCGACGCCCTCCCTGGCGGCCACGCCGTCAGCCACCATCAGCGCGACCGGCGGCATCACCACTTCCTTGCCGCTCACGGGAACGGCCGTCTACACCCTGCCCCTACGCATCGTCCCCCTGGAAGCGGCGCAGCCGACGGCGACCCCATCGGTGACGACGGCGCGGGTGTTGGTCTACTACGACGCCAACAACAACCGGCAGCCAGAACCGGGAGAAGGGATCGCCAACGTCAGCGTCCTGGCTGTAGATGGGCAGGGGCAGCCGGTGGCGCGCGCCTTCACCAACGCGCAGGGGGAGGCGGCCTTCTTGTTCAGCGGGGTAGACGTGGCGCGGCTGCTCGTGCCGTTTGTCTCCTCCTGGTCGGCGCGGATTCGCCCCGGCCAGGTCAATGACGACCTGGTATTGGGGCTGCCGGCGGTGCGCCTGCCCATCTTCTTGCCGGTGGCGACGGCGGCAGGGGAGGAAGAGTGATGAGCGGGATAGAGAGCAAAGAGCTGCAAGCGGAACTGCGGCGCATCGCCCCAGATTACCAGGAGGCGTTCCGCGAGACGCTGCTGCGCGAGGCGCGGGCGGCGGAGAAAGACCAGACCGACAGCGACATCCTGGCCTATCTGCGGCAGCGGCATACGGAGTTCCAGAATGGCGACTACATCCAGCCCGACGGCAAACCGGCGACGGCGCTGCTGGCGCGCGAGCAGATGTACGACCAGGCGTTGGGGACGATTACGCGCGACGTGGTGGGAGACCAGGCGACGGGGGCAGAGCGGCGAACGCTGCTGCTCAAGGGCGGGGTCTTTGCGCTGCTCATCTTCGCCGTCGCCGCCTTCATCTTCGCCGGGCAGCGGAGTCGGGCGGCGGCGCAAGAGGGGACGCCCACGCCAACCGGGGAGGCGACGGCCGCCGCCGCGCTGCCCACGCCGACCTTGCTGGCCCCTGGTGGGGCGGACGCCGCCTTGCAGACCATCGGCGGGTTGGGGGGCAGCCTGACGTTGGGGCGGCCAGGCGCGTTGGAGATTCATTACACGTCTGGCGCCAAGGTGGTGGCGCTGCCGATAGACCCGGCGCGCATCAGCAGCAAGGGGGAACTGCCGTATGACGCGGCGCAGATGCGTTCAGACAGTCCGGTGGCGGTGTGGGTCTTTGGCACGGTCCTCAACTACGCCCTGGGACTGCCGCCCCACCTGGTGACGGCGCTGAGCGTGGGCGACCGGCTGCGGCTGCATACGGACACGGGGGCGACGCTCGCCTTCGTCATTGTGGAGACCGGCGTTCGCGCCAGCCATGAGACGAACGCGCTGTTGTCGCAAGACCGGGTGGGGGCGACGTTGTTTGCCCTGCCCGCGCCGGACGCTGCGGCCGTGCCGGTGGCGTTGGCGGGGTATGACCTGGCGGCGGAAGAAGCTGGAACGGCCGTCAGCCAGCAGGTAGACGCGCCGTTTGGGGCGGGGAACGGGATGCAGCTAACGGCCGTGACCTACGCGCACACGGATGCGGGCGATCTGGCGGTGACGGTGACGGGTAAGGGGATGGGGGAAGGGACGTTGGCGTTGTATGGGGCGAGCCAGCAGACGACGGCTGTGACCATCCCGGCGGCTGACCCGTGGCAGGTAGAGTTCACGCTGCCGGGGAGCATGGTGGGGGAGGGGATGACGGCCGTCTACCGCCAACCGCTGACGGGGGCGAGCGCCTTCATCCAGTTGGGGACAGCGCCCGACCTGGTCGCGGAGCAGTTGGACGTGGCCGAGCCGACCGCCTACTGGCAGCCGGCGACGGGAGAGGTGGTGGTGACGGTGGTGGCGAGCAATCCCGGCCCTGGGTTGGTGCGGCTGCCGGCGGATTACATCCAGATAGTGAATGGTGAAGGAGGTGATGCGTATCGCGCGATATTGATGCGGCCGATTTGGATAGCGGCGGGGGAGAGGGTAGCGGTGACGGTATCGTTCCCCCATGCCGGCGCGGAGGTACCGGCGCTGCTGCAAATAGGGGAGTGGTTGTGGCGCGTCAC
>JAANMY010004455.1_pt1 | contig 10526 bp, 9 predicted proteins | sample 7279691 | NCBI WGS metagenome assembly JAANMY01 (sample SAMN14094543, study PRJNA606508) | bioreactor metagenome | isolation source: A lab-scale SPAN reactor treating ammonium-rich wastewater day 388 | place: Ireland: Galway | collected 2018-02-07
GCACACCACCCACAAGTAGGGCCCCATGAAGAGAATGCTGATCAATGCAACTCAGGAAGAAGAGTTGCGCGTGGCCATGGTCGATGGCCAGAAACTGTATGACCTTGACATCGAGTCACCCTCCCAGGAACAACGCAAGGCCAACATCTACAAGGGACGCATAACCCGCATCGAACAGAGCCTCGATGCGGCCTTCGTCGACTATGGCGCCGATCGCCATGGGTTCCTGCCGATGAAGGAGATTTCCCGCGAGTACTTCGTGACCGAACCCAGCGGCGAGCGGATGAACATCCGTGAACTGCTCCGCGAAGGCCAGGAAATCGTCGTCCAGGTGGACAAGGAGGAGCGCGGCAACAAGGGTGCCGCCCTCACCACCTTCATCAGCCTGGCCGGCCGCTTCATCGTGCTGATGCCCAACAACCCGCGCGGTGGCGGCGTCTCGCGCCGCATCAGCGGCGAGGAGCGCGACGAAATCCGTGAAGCCCTGCATGACCTCGAGGTCCCCGGCGGCATGGGCGTGATCATCCGCACCGCGGGCGTTGGCCGCAGCACCGAGGAACTCAACTGGGACATGCAGTACCTGTTGAGCATCTGGGAGGCCATCAAGGCCGCCGTGGTCAGCCGGCCGGCGCCATTCCTGATCTTCCAGGACAGCAACGCCATCATCCGCGCCCTGCGCGATCACCTGGCCAACGACGTCGGCGAGATCATCATCGACGATCCCACGACCCACGAGGAAGCGCGCCAGTTCATGGAACGCGTCATGCCGCAGAACCTGCGCAAGCTGCGGATGTACCAGGACCCGGTGCCACTGTTCACGCGCTTCCAGATCGAAAGCCAGATCGAGTCCGCCTTCTCCCACGTCGTGACGCTGCCCTCCGGCGGCAGCCTGGTCATCGAGCAGACCGAGGCGCTGGTGTCCATCGACATCAACTCGGCCCGCTCCACCAAGGGCGAGGACATCGAGGCCACGGCCTTCGCCACCAACCTGGAGGCCGCCGACGAGGTTGCGCGCCAGTGCCGGCTGCGCGACCTGGGTGGCCTGCTGGTGGTGGACTTCATTGACATGTCCTCCCAGCGCAGCCAGCGTGAGGTGGAGAACCGCCTGCGCGATGCCATGAAGATGGATCGCGCGCGGGTGCAGATCGGGCGCATTTCGCGCTTCGGCCTGCTGGAACTGTCGCGCCAGCGCCTGCGCCCCTCGCTCGGTGAGTCGGCCCACCAGCCCTGCCCGCGCTGCAATGGCTCGGGTTCCATCCGCGGCGTCGAGTCGCTGGCCCTGGCCGTTCTGCGGCTCGTCGGCGAGGAAGCCCGCAAGGACCGCTCGTCCAAGGTGATCGCGCAATTGCCGGTGGATGTCGCGACCTATCTCCTCAACGAGAAGCGCGACTGGATCCGCGCCATCGAGGAACGCGACCACGTGCAGCTGGTCCTGATCGCGAACCCGCACCTGGAAACGCCGAACTACAGCATCCGGCGCGTGCGCGACGACCAGGTATCAGCCCCCGAGAACACTGGCGCCAGCTACACGCTCGCCGCGCAGGAGCAACCCCCGTCCGACGCGGCCCTGGACCTGTTCGCCCCGCGGGTGAAGGCGGAGGAACCGGCGGTGGTGCCGGCGATGCCGGCGACGCCCGCCCCGCCCCCGCCGCCGGAATTCGCCGCTACGGAGTCCCCGGCCGCCGCACCGGTGGCGCCGACGCTGGGCCTCATTCCGCGGCTCAAGATCTGGTTGTTTGGCAGCGGTACCGCCGAGCCGGCGAAAGCCGCACGGCCTGCCGACGAGCGCCGCAGGGACCATCACCACCGCCATGAAGGCAGCCGTCACCGCGACCAGCACGGCCGTGGCCGCCGCGATGACCGGTACCGCGACGAGCGTCGCGGCGGACGTGGCCACTCGGGCCAGACCGGCCAGGGTGGGCAGGGTGGCCAGAACGGCCAGGAACGACGCGAGGGTCGTGGCGACCGTGACGGGCGCGACCAGCGCGGACAGCGCCCACCCCGGCAGGATGGCGGTCGCCCGCAGGAGCAGCGCGGCGAGGGCCGTTTCGAGCCACGCCAGGGCGACGAGCAGCGCCGTGGACAGGCTCCCCGCCAGGGTGCCAACGGCAGCGAGGCCCGCAGCGGCGAGCCAGACCAGACTTCACGCCGTGACCGTTCCCGCCCCCGCCGTCGTGGTGGCCGCGGTGGCCGTGGCGGTGGTGAAGACCGGCAGGGACGCGAGGGCCTGCCGCCGGGGTCGCCGGCCGAGACGCGGCCAGGACCAGAGGGCAACGGCTTCGCTGACCAGCAGGCCGGCCGCGATGACGGCCCCACGCCACGGCCCGAACCCGAGACGCGGGCGGACCGGCACAGCGACGCCGGTGAGCGACCGCAGGACAGCCGCCCCGACCCGAGCCCGGTGGCGGCGCCCAGCACGACCGCCGTGGAAACCGCAGCGCAGGAACCCGGCGACAGGCCACGCCAGCTGCCCTGGGAACCGCCAGCCTCCGGTGGCACCCGCAGCTACACGGTGTGGTCTTCGGGGCCCGGTGATACGGACGCGACGGGTCGCGACCGCGAATAGACCGCTGCCCGGGCGGTGCCAGGCCAGGCACCGTCCGGGCAGGGTTCGCCCTACAGTTCTTCCAGCTCCGCCCGCAGGCGCAGCAGCAGGCCTTCCGTGGCCTCCTCCAGCATGTCGAGCACGCGCTCGAAGCCGATGGGCCCGCCATAGTACGGGTCGGGTACCGAACGGCCGGCATCACCGGTCGCGTACTCCATGAACAGGTGAATCTTCCGCCGGTGCTCTGCGGCTGCAGCGGCGCGCAGGTAGCCGAGGTTCGCCTCATCCATGGCGAGGATCAGGTCGTAGCAGGGGAAATCCTCGGCCGCCACGGCACGCGCCCGCAGGTCCGAGATGTCGATGCCACGGCGTGCCGTTGCCAGCTGGGCGCGCTCGTCGGGCGCCGACCCGGCGTGATAGCCATGGGTTCCCGCCGAATCGATCACCACCTGCTCCTGCCACTGCAGCTCGCGCAACCGATGGCGCAACATGCCATGCGCCATCGGCGAGCGGCAGATGTTGCCCATGCAGACCAGCAGGATCCGGTTCCGGGGGCGGTCGCCGGGAGCTGCCATGGCCGCGTTGCTCAGTCCTGCCTGGCGGCCATGCCAGCCATCCAGGCCTCGACGGCGGCGACATCGGCCGGCGTATCGACGTCGGGCCCATGCGCCTCGCGTGCCGTCGCGACGCGGATCTCCATGCCCATCCACAGGGCCCTGAGCTGCTCAAGTTTCTCCACCGCCTCAAGGTAGCAGGGCCGCGCGGCGCTGAGGCGCTGCAGCTCGCCGCAGCGATAGGCATAGATACCGAGGTGGCGCCAGGCACGCGGCAGCGTGTCGCTGCCGTGCCCTGCGCAGGGAATGGACGCACGGCTGAAGTACAGCGCGCGTCCGTCCTGGTCCATGACCACCTTGACCACATGCGGGCTGGCGTAGTCCTCCGGCGTCGCCACCGGCACGCACAGGGTTGCCAGCGACGCCTGCGGATGCTGCGCCAGCAGTGCGGCGACCTGCGCCACGCTGGCCGCAGGCGTGAGCGGTGCGTCACCCTGCACGTTCACCACGATCGCATCCGGCGGCCAGCCACGGCCGGCAGCGACTTCGGCGATGCGGTCCGTACCGGAGGCATGGTCGGCCCGGGTCATGGCAACTGTGGCCCCGAAGCCGCGTGCCGCATCGGCAATGCGCCCGTCGTCGGTGGCCACGATCACCTCGGCCGCACCGCTGGCGACTGCACGGCGGTAGACATGTTCGATCATCGACCGCCCGGCGAGCCGCGCCAGCGGCTTGCCGGGGAAACGCGAGGACGCATAGCGCGCCGGGATCACCACGCGGAACTCAGCCATGGGCGCAACCTGCCGGCTGCAGCCGCGCCAGGATACGCGACATCAGCCCTGCTTCCGCGGTGGGAAGCATCTGCACATCCACCGGCAGGTACCAGCTGTCCGGGTCGGTCCAATGCGGGTACTTCACAGCATCTTTCTCCGTCATCAGGATGGGCCAGGGCACTTCGCTGCGCAGCTGCGCCAGGTCCACCCGGCCATGGTCCGGCACCGCGGCCGTCATGACCTGCATGCCGCTGGTCGCCAGCAGGGCATGGAATCGCGCCGGGTTGCCGATGCCCGCCACGGCGAGCACCCGCTGGCCGGCAAACTGCGTCAGTGGGCGGCACTCCCCCGTGGCCAGCGACACGGCAGCGCCCGGGCGGAGGCTGAAGCCGGTTTCCGCTGCACCGGGCTCGCCACCGTTGACCAGCACGGCGTCGACCTCGGCGAGGCGGCCCAGGGGTTCCCGCAGCGGTCCCGCGGGCAGCAGCCGCCCGTTTCCCCAGCGCCGCAGGCCATCGACCACGACGATCTCCACGTCCCTGCGCAAAGCATAGTGCTGCAGTCCATCGTCGGCGACGATGACATTCGCGCCGCTGCCGGCAGCGGCCTGCGCCGCGCGCAGCCGGTCGACACAGACCACGACCGGCACGCCGGTGCGCCGGGCCAGCAGCACCGGCTCATCGCCGGCGATGGCCGGATCACTGCCGGCATCCACCCGCAGCGGCTCCCTCTGTGGCACACCACCATAGCCACGGCTGACGATGCCCGGGCGCAGGCCCGCTGCCTGCAGGCGTTGCACCAGCCAGCCCACCAGCGGTGTCTTGCCCGCACCGCCCGCGGTGAGGTTACCGACGACGATGACCGGCACGCCAGGATGCCCGGAGGCGAGCCAGCCGCGCCGATAGGCGGTCCGGCGCAACCTCACGGCCAGGGCGAACAGCAGCGCCAGGGGCTGCAGCAAGGGACCAAGCAGCGAACGACCGTACCAGACCCGCTGGACGCTGCCCGCCACCACGCCGCTAGTCATCGCGGAACTGCATCCGGTACAGGGTCGCGTACTGCCCGCCTGCGGCCAGCAGCTCACCATGCGTGCCGCTCTCGGCAATGCAGCCCCCGGCCATGACGATGATCCGGTCGGCGTTCTCCACGGTGGACAGGCGGTGCGCGATGACGAAGGTCGTGCGGTTGGCCATCAGTTCGTCGAGCGCAGCCTGGATGTAGCGTTCCGACTCCGTGTCCAGCGCCGATGTGGCCTCGTCGAGGATGAGGATGGGCGCATCCTTCAGCAGCGCCCGGGCAATGGCGATGCGCTGGCGCTGGCCACCGGAGAGCAGCAACCCCCGGTCGCCAACCATGGTGTCGAGGCCCTGTGGCAACTGGGCCAGCAGTTCACCCAGGTGCGCCGCATGGGCAGCGCGCTCGATATCCGCACGCGGCGCACCGTTCAGCGACCCATAGGCGATGTTGTTCGCCACGCTGTCGTTGAACAGCGTGACCTCCTGGCTCACCAGGCTGATCTGCTGGCGCAGGCCGTGCAGCGAGTACTCGCGGATGTCACGGCCGTCGATGAGGATCTGGCCCTCGCTGGCCTCATAGAAGCGCGGCAGCAGGTTGACCAGCGTGGTCTTGCCGCTGCCGGAGCGGCCGACGATGGCGAGCTTCTGGCCGGGCGGCACCTGCAGGTCGATGTCGCGCAGCACCGGGCCCTTGGTCGCGTCATAGCTGAAACCCACGCCACGGAACTCGACTGCGCCCTTGACCCGGGCAGGCGCGACACTGCCGGTGTCGACCTCTTCCGCTTCATCGAGCAGGCTGAAAACGCTTTCCCCGGCCGCCAGTCCGCGCTGGATCACGGCATTGATGCCGCCAATCTGGCGCAGCGGCCGCATCAGCAGCAACAGCGCGGTGATGAAGCCACCGAAGTCACCGAGGTTCATCTGGTTGCGGACCGAGGGCGAGATCGCCACTGCCGATACGGCCGCCAGGCCCAGCGCGGCCATCAGCGCCACCAGGCCGTCGCCCACGCCCTTGGTGACCACCAGCCGCATCTGCAGCCGCCGGCTCTTCTCGTTGGCCACCTCGAAGCGCCGGTACTCGTAGTCACGCGCATTGAAGATCTTGATCACCCGCTGGCTCTGCAGCGACTCCTGCGCCACGCGGGTCACGTCGCCCATGGACTGCTGGATGCGCTCGCTGTAGCGGCGGAAGTAGCGGCCCAGCGTCCTGGTGATCAGCGCCATGATCGGCGCGGCCACGAATATGAACAGCGCCAGGGTCGGGCTCAGGTAGAACAGGTAGGCGATGAGCCCGATGGCGGTCAGCACCTCGCGCAGCATCACCGTGACGACGGTGGAGGTCGATTCGGCAATCTGGTCGATGTTGAATGTGAGCCGCGACAGCAGGGCTCCGGTGGACGAGGTGTCGAAGTACCGCGCCGGCAGCCGCATGAACTTGTCGAACACCTGCTGGCGGATGTCGGTGACCACACGCCGCCCGATCCAGCCGAGCCCGTAGTTGGAAGCGAACTCGGATACGCCCCGGGTCAGGAACAGCACCATGATGGCCAGCGGGATCCAGCGGCGCAGGTCGCCCTCGCCCGGCGCCTGGCTGCCCGGGGCGACCACCTCGAGCAGCCGGTTCACCACCCAGGCGAAGGCCGTGTTGGTGCCCGCGTAGACGATCATGCCGACGCCGGCCAGGACGAACATCCGCCAGTAGCGGAAAGACAGGCCCAGCATGCGACGGTAGAGCGCGCCGGACCCTCCGCCCTGGCCCGCTGGCGTCACTGGCCCTGGTCCTTGCGGGTGCGCAACGTGGCGATGTGCACGTCGGTGATGCCCAGCCGCCCGGCCACATCCATGGCCGTGACCACATCCTGGTGCGCGGCGCGGGCGTCGGCGTTGATGGTCACCGAATGGACCTCTCCCTGCGGCATGACCCGGCGCAGGGCAGCCATGAGCGTGTCCGGGCGGTTGTCCACCAGCGCACGGCCGTTGACGAAGAACCCGCCACGTGCGGTGACGGTGACTTCCAGGGCCGGAGCCACGGTATCGCGGCCGGTGTCGGCCGCCTCGGGCAGGTGGATGGCGAGGCGTGACTGCGCCACGAAACTGGTGGTCAGCACGAAGAAGATCAGCAGCAACAGGACCACGTCCACCAGCGAGATCAGGTTGAGTTCCGGGTCGTCCCGGGAGCGGTCATGCCTTCGCAGGTTCATCGCGCCGCCCGAAGCTGTCGAGATACTGCCGTCGATGCAGGGCATCCACCAGGGTGATCGCTTCCTTCTCCATGTCGATGACCAGGCTGTCGACCCGGTCACGCAGGAACCGGTAGGCCACCAGCGTCGGGATCGCCACGACCAGTCCACCGACCGTGGTGATCAGCGCCTCGGAAATGCCCCCGGCCAGGGCTGCCGGATCGCCGACCGCGCCGGTGGCGCTGATGGCGGCGAAGATGCGCACCATGCCGGTGACCGTGCCGAGCAGGCCCAGCAGCGGGGAAATGGCGGCGATGGTCCCGAGGAGGTTCAGGTAGCGCTCGAGGTCATGGACCACATGGCGGCCCGTGTCCTCGATGCTCTCCTTCATGATCTGGCGGTCGCGGTTGCGGTTGAGCAGCCCCGCGGAAAGGATCCGCCCCAGCGGCGAGCCCTCCTGCAGCGACTGGATGTGCGCGTGGTTGAGTTCATTGCGGCTCACCCATTCCCAGACCTGGCGGGTGAGGTCGTCGGGCAGCACCCGGCGCCGCTGCAGGGTCCACAACCGTTCGAGGATGATGGCCAGGGCGATCACCGAGCAGCCGATGATCGGGATCATCAGCACCCCGCCTGCCTTGATGATTTCCAGCATGGATCCGCGGCCCCGAAACGCCTTCCAGTGAGGACTACAACCCGCTCAGCGGCCGACAGTTTACCCTAGCCACGGCAGGCTGCTACGCGCTCCCCGGCAACCGGCAGGGGGATGCCCGGGGCATCGGCATGGTCCACAGGCGGGCGCCGTCGCGGCGTGCTGCGTAGACGAGGTGCAGTCCCTGGCGGTCGAATTCGAAGACCAGCGCGCCGGCGGCTGCGGTATTGAACGTGCACGCACCGGCACGCTCCCAGCGATCACGCACCACTGCCGCGGGAAATCCCCAGCGGTTCATGTACCCGGTGGAGAACACCACGGCACGCGGTCGCGTCGCTGCCACCAGCGCCGGCCCGGAGGAACTGCGGCTGCCATGATGCGGCGCCAGCAGCAACTCGACAGGCGCCAGCAGCCCGCGGGCTACCAGCGATTCCTCCTGCCGGCGCTGCACGTCGCCTGGCAACAGCATGCCGCCGCCGTCGCTGTCGACCCTCAGCACGCAGGAGCCATCGTTGTCGGACAGCCATGCACCCGGCGGCGGGTTCAGGATTCGGAAGCGCACGCCGTCCCACCACCACTCTTCCCCGGCGACGCAGGGCCGCGACCAGGCCGGTTGCAGCCGCGCCGTGGAGCCACCGATCAGGACCGCCTCGGGATGCGCGCGCAGTACTGCGGCCGCTCCGCCCGCATGGTCCAGATCGTCATGGGAAACCAGCAGTGCATCGAGCCGGCGGATGCCGGCCGTGCGCAGTACCGGCACCACGACGGACCCCCCCGCATCCCGCATCCGGTAGGCGGGCCCGGCATCGTAGACGAGAGCGTGGTTCGCGGTGCGGAGCAGCACGGCGAGCCCCTGGCCCACATCCATGACAGTCACGCGCAGCTGTCCCGGCTGCAGGTCGCTGCTGCCGTTCCCGCCCAGAATCACCGGCAACAGCAGTACGACTGCCAGCGAGCGCAGCGGCAATGGTCGCCACCAGGCCAGCATCGCTGCCGCAACCACGCAGAGCCCGAGGCCGACAGCCCCGCTGGGTGGTGGCTGCCAGGCACCATCGCCGGCAAAGCCATCGGCCAGCCGCACCAGCAGTTCCATGAGCGCCGCCACCGCAGCAGCCGCCAGCCGCAACAGTAACGTGCCGAGCGCCGGCAGCGGCAGCAGCAGCGCCGCTCCCCCCGGCGCCAGCGGCATGATGGCGAAGCTGAACGCCGGCACCGCAAGCAGGTTGGCCAGCGGCGCGACCAGCGACAGCTGCTGGAAGTAGGCGAGTGTCAGCGGAGCCAGGCCCACCCCGAGCAGCAACTGCAGCCGCAACAGGCCGGCAGCCGCGTGCATCGCACGCCGTGCCGGCCCGGGCGGCGGTGCCGCCACCGGCCAGGACCTGCGCGTCGCCGCCACCAGCAGCCAGGCGACGCCGACGAACGACAGCCAGAACCCGGCCGCCAGCACGGCCGGCGGATCGACCGCGAGGACCAGCAGTGCCGCGGCAGCCAGCGCGTCGAACCCGTCCACGGGGCGGCGCCGCCAGACCAGCACCGCCATCACGCCCAGCATCAGCAGGGCGCGCAGCACGCTGACGCCGAACCCCGCCAGGGCGCTGTAGAGGGCGGCAACCGCAAGCGCCAGTGCCGGACCGACGCCCGGCCGCTGTGGGCCACCGTCGGATCGAGTTGTTGCGAGCCGGCCAGCGCCCAGCCGGTCGTGCCGTCCTCGAAGCCGGAGTTGGGCACGATGTTCGGGGGCTCCGGCTGGTCGTGGTAGTCGGTCAGCCAGAACCCGCCCGGCTCGCCCGAGCGCAGGCCGACATCGCCCACCTGCAGCCCGCTGACGCGGCCTTGGGGCGAGAGCGACAGGGCCAGCCCGTCACCGGTGCGCAGCGTCACGCCGGCAGCCGCCGCCATGGGAACGGTGACGGCCAGGAGGATGGTCGAAAGGTGCATGGTCCTGCCCCCGCGGCTCGCCTCTGCGAGCGGTGGATGGTTCCGGTCCGGCCAGCGCGATCCTGCTACTCGCCAAACACCCGACAGAGTCCGGGCACGCGGCGGCCGGCCTCGGTGATGCCGGCGGCCACGGCGCAGACCAGGATGGTCCCGACCAGGAGGAAGGCGGAGTTGTCCAGCACCGGCGCCGGGACCACCTTCCGGACGACGTCGAGCAGCGCCGGGTGGAGCAGGTAGATCCCGAACGACACCGGTCCGAGCCAGGCAAACAGCCGGACGGCGGGGCCGACCCCCTCCTCCGGCCACAGCCGGCGGCCGAGGAGGAAGGCCGAGGCGGCCATGAAGGCAACGGTCGGGTCGTGGTAGATGGTGTACCCGATGGCCACGTCCCACGGCTTGGCGGCTCCGGCGAAGACCGCCCCGGTGACCGTGGCATGGGCCACGGTGGCGGTCAGGAAGGCCAGCACCAGCAGCCGCGTCTTGGGCACCGGCTCGAGCCGCCGCAGCGCCGGCCCGGCCAGGTAGTAGCCGAGGAACGGCAGGTACCGGTCGAAAGCGGTGAACTCGACCGGGTGGCGGTCGACGAAGGTCCACACCGCGCAGGCCAGGTCGTAGGAGAAGACCAGGAAGGCCGCCAGCGCGAGCTGTTCGGTCGGCCGGCTGTCGCGAACGTACGGCCGCAGCAGCGGGGTGATCACGTACAGGCCGGCAATCAGGAACAGGTAGTGGAGGTGGAACTGGGGCTGGGCGTGGAGCAGCGCCTCGACTGCTTTGGCAGCGGTCATCGTCTCGCCCTTGAACGTCGCCCGCCAGAGCAGATAGAAGGCCGACCAGAAGACCAGCGGCGGGCCGATGCGTCGCCACCGGCGGC
>JAANMY010004456.1_pt1 | contig 10525 bp, 10 predicted proteins | sample 7279691 | NCBI WGS metagenome assembly JAANMY01 (sample SAMN14094543, study PRJNA606508) | bioreactor metagenome | isolation source: A lab-scale SPAN reactor treating ammonium-rich wastewater day 388 | place: Ireland: Galway | collected 2018-02-07
GCCGCCAAATCCAGCCGCGCCCGCATCACGAACGCCACCACCAGCGCGCTCACCAGCGTCACCAGCACCAGCGTCACCACCAGCGCCATCGAGCGCCGACCCGAGTCCCGCACCATCTTTTTCATCGCCTCACTCCTCTCTTCCCGCCGTGGGCAAAGGAACCACCTGATGGAACACCCGCACCCCACGCCGCGCCTCCGCCGGCATGGTCGCGCTGGCGCCACTGAGCGCCTCCTGCCATTCCTCCGGCTCCGTCGAAGCAAACGATTCGGCGACTCGCGACAGACTGCCGATCACCTTCATCGTTTGAAATGACTGCTCGTCCGCCACGGCCAAGGACACCTTCACCGCGACCGTGGCCTGCCCGGACAACTGGTTGGTCGAAAACGTCTTCGAAAGCTCACCATCCTGTTGCACAAACCGATGCTGGAAACCCATCACATTCGGGCAGAGCCGGCGCGCCTTGGCCGCCCCCTCGTCCGCCCCAAATGGCGATTCCTGCCAGTCGAAGGCCCTGTCCTCCCGGATCAGATAGCCGCCCTCGTCGGAACCCGGCGCCCCCAACCGATACCGCACGAAGCTCAGCGGGCGCCCGACCGTCGCCGCCCCCGAACCCTCCCCCCCCGACAGCACGCCCTGCACCCGCGTGCTGAACTCCAGTTGCTCGCCCGAGGGATTCCGGACAAAGCCGGGGAGATCCGGCAGGGGGAGCAAGCGCTCGAGATCGATCCGCATCCGCGTCATCAGCGCCCTCGCGGTCGTGAAACTCTCGCTGGTGCCCTTGCCGCCCAGCCACACCCGCGTCACGTCGCGCATCACCTGCGCGGAAAATATCGTGATGATCGCCAGGATGCCCGCGGCCACCATCAATTCCGCCAGGGTCAGCCCCGCCCGCGGCCTCCGAAATTGTCTCGCAGCGTAGATCATGGTTCTTACTCCGACATCATGGTGAAAATCTCATAGCTCTCGGCACGCTCGGGATCCCGTTTCGCCAACTCCACCGGCCACAACAACCTCAGGTGCAGCCGCGCCAGCTTCGGGGTCACCGGATCGTCCCAGCCCCAACCCCGAAACTCGCACAAGAATGCGGCCTGCGGGTCGCTGTCGGCCACCTTTATCCCCGATCCATCGACGTATTCGCTCACCGAGACCGCGCTATCGGCGCTCGTGCCCACCAATTCCGAGAGCTTCGGGATCACGGCGTCCCCGATCTCCGCCTGCGGCGCCGCCCGCCGCTGATTCAGAATCGCGGAGGCCACGTTGGCCGCCGTCGTTTCCATCACGCTGTCCCGCTGGGAGGACATCGCCACGCTCAGCAGCCCGAGCAGCGACACGATCGCCAGGCTAAACACCGCTAGGGCCAGCACCACCTCCGTCAGGCTGAACGCCCCCTTCGGGCCCCGCCCAGTTACTGTAGTATTGCAGCGCATGTGTCTCACCTCGGTTGGTAAACGATCGCCTGCCCCGTGAGCCCAGACACGCGTATCACCATCGCCTGCCGCGCGTCCTTTTCCGGGATCGTCCCCCCAGGATTCTTCTCCGGAATCACCACCATCTGGATCACCTCGGGCAACTCCCGCGTGATGGCCGCCTCCCCGCTCGGCTTAAAATGGATGCTCCGCGTGTAGCTCTCCTGCTGCAGCTGCAACTGGAGACCCCCGGCCATCTGCGGAAACTCCGTCAGTTCACCGACGGTCGGAAGGCTGTCCCCCGTCCGGAGCGCGTTCTCCTCCGGTATCTTCCCGTCGATCTTCATCTGCCGGATCGTCTCGATGGGCGCGATCAACTCCACATCGTCCGACGGGTACTCGATCGTCGCGCCGCCCTCATCGGAGTCCAGATCCAGCCCGGTCCGCGAGGCAAACGCCACCATCTTCAAGCCGGCTTCCCCGGGGAGCGCGTTGTCCGTGAATGCCACCCATGCGTGCGTGTTGTTCGCCACCGCATAGGAACGCGCCGCATCCAGCGTCCCACTGATCCGCGTGATCGCCTGCGTCATCGACCCCGTCTCCGATACCCCGCGCAACGCCGGCACCGACAGCGTCACCAGCACACCGATGATCGCCAGCACCGTCAGCAGCTCCGCCAGCGAAAATCCCCTACATGCTTCCCGCTCTATTCTCATCGCTCCATCCCTTCATCTCGGCCCAATATACGCGTATTCAATGTACATGCAATGTAAATCTTTTGGCCCTGCATCCTTTGCCTCCATTTTGCCATATTTATTCCTTTCTCATTGATCATGAATATGTTGTGAGTTTCCAGTGAGATCCGACCACCCCAGAACGCGCCGTAACATGGCCATGCCACGGGCCGCTCATCCTCCCCGCTACGCCGCTGTCGCGTTTCACGAACGAGATTCCGGGTGTAGCCGCGAGCCGCCTGTCCGCCTCCGGCGGATGAGCGACCCATGCGACCGGCCAACCCACCGCGTTCTGGGGGCGCAGAATTCGTCTTGCGGGATATCCCCATGACGATTAAGGTCAATGTTTCAAGGCGCGGTTGGCTCAGTGGTAGAGCACCTCCTTGACACGGAGGGGGTCACTGGTTCGATCCCAGTACCGCGCACCATCGCTCCGCGCGTCTTCACTTCGGTTCTCCTGAGAAATCCCATCCTTTATCCGCCCTCCGCGATGGCAGGGCGCTAAACGGCGGCGTGGCACCGGGGCGCGCGGCGATCCACTCGCCGAGGCGGCACGCCGCGGCAAGCGCATCGGTGTGAGGCCAACCCAGCCGCACCCCGGCGACCAGCGCCGCCAAAAAAGCGTCTCCCGAGCCGACGGTGTCCGCGACAACGACGGGCCGGGTGGGTTCCCAGATCCAGCGGTTTTCCGCGAAGAGCCCCGCGCCTCGCGCGCCGCAGGTGACGCACACGATTTCCGCCCCGGCGGCGCGGGCGATCTCCCTGGCGCCCCGCTCGGCCGCGCCGGTGCCCTGCCCGCAAGCCGTGAGTCGATCAGCCTCCTCATCGTTCAGCTTGATGATGTCCGCCCTCGCCCAGAGAGCCCGCACCAGATCCAGGTCATCGTGCGGGGGCCTGAGGTTCACATCGAACACCCGACGCGCACCCCGGGCGGAATCGAGCAACGCATCGAGCGCCTTCCGGTTCGCCGCGGAACGCAACGCCAGGCTCCCGAAAACGAGCGCGTCGGCCGCGGCCGCGGCTCGCCGCAAGGACTCCGTCACCGGGATCGCATCCCAGGCAACGTCCCTCCGGATCGCAAACGTCGGTTTCCCCACCGCATCGAGTTCCACGGCGACCGTCCCGGTTGGCCTGCCGGGCAGCACCGCGACACCCTCGGTCGATATCCCCCACCCCGCCAACCGCCCCGAAAGCTCGTGCCCCAGGGCATCGTCGCCGACCGCGGAGACCGGCATCACCCGCCAATCGAACCTGGACAGATGATAGCCGACATTGAAAGGGGCACCCCCCGCGAAGCGGCCCTCGGGCAGGATGTCCCAGAGCACCTCGCCAAAACACAGCGCCAGAGGAGAGTCGTCCATGCCGCCGTTCCGACCATGCCGGAACCGCCCGCCCCGCGCAAGCACCGCGATTCGACTTGCGCGAACCGCCCCTCCCCGTATTGCATCCCTCCGTGCAACGCGTCGCTGTCGAACTCGGTCCCCGATCCTACCCCATCCTCATCGCCGACGGCCTCCTCGCCGAGACCGGTCGCCTGGCCGCGGAGAGAATCGACCCCTGCCGGGCCGCCGTGCTCACCTCCGACCCCATCGCGGCCCATTACCTCGATGCCGTCGCGGCGTCCCTCCGGGATGCCGGTTTCCACCCCCATCCCATCGCTTTGCCCGACGGCGAGGCCGCGAAGTCTTTCTCCGCGATGGAGCCGGCCCTCTCCGAGATGGTCTCCGCCGGCATGGATCGCCGCTGTGCCGTCTTCGCCCTCGGCGGCGGCGCCATCGGAGACGCCGCCGGCCTCCTCGCGGCGCTTTTCATGCGGGGCATCCCCTACGTGCAGATACCCACCACTCTCCTGGCGATGGTCGACAGCTCGGTCGGGGGTAAGACGGCCGTCAACCTGCCCCACGGCAAGAACCTCGTCGGGGCCTTCCACCAGCCATCCCTCGTCATCATCGACCCGAAAACGCTCGCGACCCTCGACGACCGCGAACTCCGCGCCAGCGTCGCCGAGATCATCAAATACGGCATCATCAGCGACCCCGCCCTTTTCGACGAGATCGCCGCCGGCCGACCCGCGGACTGGGCCGACATGATCCGCCGCTGTTGCGAGATCAAGGCCCGCGTGGTCGAGCAGGACGAATTCGAGCGCAAGGATCTCCGAGCGCTATTGAATTTCGGGCACACCATCGGCCACGCGGTCGAGGCCGCCCGCGGCTACGGCGGCTGGCTCCATGGCGAGGCCGTCGCCCTGGGGATGATCGCTGCCACACAGCTCAGCCGCCAACACGCCGCACTCGGCCCAGACGACCAGTCCCGAATCCTCGCCGCCATTGCCCGCCACGGCCTGCCGGTCCGCTGGCCCGAACTCGACGAGGCCCGCGTGTGGGACGCCCTACGCCGCGACAAGAAATTCCGCGCCGGGCGCATGCGCTTCGTCCTCGCCGATCGCATCGGCCACGCCTTCGTCTCGGAGCGTCCCGCCGAACCCGACGTCCGCGCCGCGATTGCCGCCCTGCGCGGCTGACCTGAAACTTGGAACCACGGATATCGGGGATGCCGCGGATGTTTTTTTGGGTGAGAATCGGTTACGCCGCCGACCCGTAAGGCAGACACTCCCCCGCCAGAGGCGGGCGGGTCGTCTGCCCCCGCTGGTCTAGGGCCGCCGCCGCAGGCGACCTGCCCGCCTCTGGCGCGAGAATGCCTGCGCCACGAGGCCAAGTCTCCCCTAGCATGACGCGGTGCCCTCGCCCCCCCGCAAACCGACCCACCCCGGCGTCGCCCACCCAAACCCCACCCGAAGACCTTCCGCATTAACTAATTGTTAAAACCCATAAAACAATTACATGCTACAATCGGTCGTTAAATCGCGAATTTCCCTTGCCTTTTGATCGTTTCTGGGCGTTATTTCACCGAGCTTTAAGGAATGATTTCGGTGAGCGTCCGAGCGGATTGATCTGGCTGAAGGATGAGCGATATGGGTGGACGAGGTATATCGACGCCGTCGCGGGTGGAGACCGCAACGATCCCGGCCCTATTTGACCACGAACTGCGCAACGGCAGAGTCGGCCCGCCTGGGGAGGTGGAGGCTGCCGCGGTGCCCCCGCCGAGTCCGAAGCGGCAAGTCGACACGCGGTCGCTTGACGTGTCTGGCTCGGCGGTGGGCACCGTGGTGCACGTGGCGCGGATCCTGATCGTGGACGATGATCGGAACGAGAGCGCGAGTCTGCACTGGGCGCTGTCGCAGCGCATCCCGATGGAGCTGGTGGGGGTGGCGCGGGATGGCGCGGAGTGCCTGAATCTGGCCCGGCGCCATACGCCGGACATCATCCTGCTGAAAGACATCGTGCAGGTCGTGGACTCGCTCCGCGTGGCGGAGACGCTGGCCGACGAGCTGCCCGAGGTGGCGGTGATCCTGATGACGACGGGGTGGATCCGGGTGGACACGCGCTGGCGGGATCTGCTGCACGCCGGGATCGCGGGTTTCGTGACGTATCCGCCGCCGATGGATAGCCTGCTGGAGCAGATCGAGCACGTCACGGAACACCAGCGGAAGCTGCGCACGCACATCGCGAGCAAGTCGGTGAAGCCCCAGCAACCGCAACCGGTGGTGGACCTGCGCCGCGTGGTGGCGATGGCCGGCCCGCGCGGCGGTTGCGGCCGCAGCCTCCTGGCGGCGAATCTGGCCGTCTCCCTGGCGGCGCGCCGCAGGACGGTCTGCCTCGTGGATCTCAACAGCGAGGGCGGCGACATCGCCCCGCTGCTGGACATCCATCCGAACTATAGCGTGGGGGATCTGGCGCTCGCGGCAGAGGACATCGAGCGAGAGATGATCGGAAACGTCCTGGTCCGCCACTCGACGGGGGTGAATGTCATCCCCGCCCCCCGCGCGGGCACACTGCGGGGCGATTGCCTGACGCCGTACTTCGTCCAGCGCCTGCTCGGCTTCACCCGAGAGCAGCACGATTTCACCGTCGTCGATGTCCCGGCGGGCCTCAACGGATCGGTGGGGCCGGTGCTGGGTGTCGCCGACGCGGTGGTCGTCGTGATCGGCTTCGACCTGATCCGCCTCCAGCAAGGGGCCGCCTTCATCCTGGATCTCCAGGATAACGGCATCGACCCGAACCGGATTCTCACCGTCCTGGTCAGCGAGAACGACCAACCCCTGATCCAGATGGCCGACGCCGCGGGAATCCTGAACGTCCCCATATCGTGCGTGGTCCCCTTCGATCCCGCCACCGCCATCGAATCGGTGAACAAGGGCGTGCCCTTCGTGCTGTCCTACCCGAACAAGCCCCTCTCCAAGGCGGTATCCGCACTCGCCCGCAACCTGTCCGGTGAATTGCACCCACCCCAGCCGATCCCTTGGTGGAAAAGGGCCCTGGGCCTTGCGCCAAACGGTCGCCGCAACGGGCACTGAGCCCACATCGCGACCCAATTTTCGAGTCAGATCCCGCGCCCCGCGCGCGGGGCACCACCGCGGGTGAAAATGTAGCCCATCTGGTAACAGATGGGCCACGCGTGGGAAGATCCACGGCCTCACGGCCGTGGCACACCCGGAGTTTTCGAGCTAGTCAGCGCGCCACGACCAGCGGGCTGAAGATCACGTACAGGATCAGGGTGAGGACCACCACCCCGATGCCCGCCTTCCGCGCGGCAGAGGAAGACTCCAGGTCCAGATCGACCCGCTTCTCAAACTCGATCGGCTTCGGCAACGGCCGGAGCCATGTCATCACGGAGAGAACCAATAGGCAGAGGCCGAAGCAGACCGCCATCCGGTTCAGGAACTGGAGCTGCGGCACCGCCACTTTCAGCGCGCCATAGGCGATGATGTTCGTCAGCAGCCCCGCCACCCCACAGGCCCGCGGCGCGCGGCGCACCAGGATGCCAAACACGAAGATCGACAGGATCCCCGAGGAGATAAAGCCCTGCCCTTCCTGGATGATGGTGAAGATGCTGTTGCCGATCTTGGGATTGCCGAGCTGGGGCGCCACCACCACCGCGACCAGCGTGAAGCCCACGACGCTGGCCCGGCCCAGGCCCACCAGCGCCCGCTGGGACGCGCCCGGTGCCACCAGCTTCCTGTAGATATCCATCGTCAGGATGGTCGAGGCGGCGTTGAGCATCGCCGCGAGCGAACTCACCACGGCCCCCAGGAGCGCCGCCATGACAAACCCGAGCGCCCCGGAGCGCTGCGGCAACACCCGGCCCAGCAGCAGGCCCAGCGCGGTATCGTATTTGTGGGCCGTCAATTTCTCGACCTCCACCTTCTTGCCCGCCGCCTTCGCCCCGGCCTCGGTCCTCGCGTTGTGCCCGTCGATCTCCGCGGCCAGTTCCGGGTTTGCGGTCCGCCACGCGTGGTCCTCCGCCCGAAAGACGATGAACGGCGACGGCGCGATCGCCTCGTAATCGGCCCGCGTCATGGCCAGCACCAGCGGGTGCCTTGCGGTTTCCGCCTTGATCGCCGCCGCGTCGGCATACAGCGCGATGAGATAGTCGGGCCCCGGCCAACCCTCGATCGCGCCTGCCCCGGGCGCGTCGGCCGCCCGCACCATCGCCGTCCCCGGATTCGCCTTGGCGTACTTCGCCAGCGGCACCGCGTTGTCGGCCCGCGCCAGAAGCCGCATGTCCTTCGCGTACAGGTTGAACGCGATCATCCCCGGGATCACCACCACAAATGGGATGATCAACTTCAGGAACGCCGCGAACACGATACCCTTCTGACCCTGGGCCAGCGACGCCGACCCCAGCGTCCTCTGCGTGATGTACTGGTTCAATCCCCAGTAGTAGAAGTTCGGGATCCAGAGCCCCAGCAGCAGCGCCGTCCACGGCAGCACGCCGTCCGATGCCGGGAGGAACATGTTGAGCCGATTGCCGTTCAGATCGACGAACCGCTCGACCGCCCCCGTCCCGGCCTCCAGGGGCCGGACACCCACCGCCCCCGTCACCACGTCCGTCACGACCGCCGCCTCCGTGGCCACGCCCAGCTTCTGAAATGCAAAATACATGACCATGCCCCCGCCCACGACCAGGGCGCTGCCCTGCAACAGGTCCGCCCACGCGCACGCCTTCAGCCCCCCGGTCGCGACGTACACCATGGCGATCACCCCAATCACCAGCGACCCCGCCATCAGGCTGATGTCCCAGCCCATGTCCATCGCCAGCGTCCGCAACGTCAGCGCCCCAGAGTACGTCACCGACCCGAGCAGCAGCATGTAGATGAATATCGTGGCGACCGCCATCAGCGTCCGTGCCGCGCCGTCGTAGCGGTATTCCAAGAACTCCGGCATCGTGAAGATCCCCGCCCTCAGAAAGTAGGGCAAGAACCCGAACCCCACCACCACCAGCGTGATCGCCGCCATCCACTCGTAGCTCGCGATCGCCAGCCCCACGTGGCTCGCCGCGTTCCCGCTCATCCCCACGAACTGCTCCGTCGAGATGTTCGCCGCGATCAGGGAGAACCCGATCAGCCACCACTTCAGCCCCCGCCCCGCCAGAAAATAGGACTCGCTGTCCCCCTCGTGCCGACTCATCGAAATGCCGACCGTGACGACCGTGGCCACGAAAATCAGGAATACCGCGATATCGATGGGACCCATGTCTGCCTCCTCCGATTAGGGGGACCGGCGCCGCGCCAGCCACGCCGCGCAGGGTGGCAGCGCCCCCGACCCCCGACAAGCGCAAACCGGTTCTCCCAGATGCGCACGCGCTCGTGGCGAAGCCGCTTCCGGCCCCAGGCCCCGGGCCAACCCGTGTGGATCATGCCGACGATCCATGCCCGAGCCAGCCGCGCCTCGGTGGCGCACGTTACCGCTGCCCGCGCCCTTTCCCCCGGCTCACCCAGCCCAATAGCCCAAGCCCCAACACCAACATCCCACCGGAAAGCACCTGCCCATACGTGATGCCCCCAAAAAGATACCGGATATGCGCGTCCGGCTCGCGAAAACACTCCCCGATGATCCTCAGCACCGGATAGCTCACCATCAGGCCCGCGATCACCGCGCCCTCCCGCCGAGTCATCCGCTTGATCCCAAAAAGGATCGCCCCCAACACCAAACCCTCCAGCCCCGCCTCGTACAGCTGCGAGGGATGCCGCGCCTCCAGCGGCATAGGACTATCGGGAAATATCACCGCCCACGGCACCGACGACGCCCGCCCCCACAACTCCCCATTCACGAAATTCGCCAGCCTCCCCAGAAAAATCCCAGGCGTCGAGGCGAGCGCTAAAGAATCCGCCAACCTCAACAACGACAAATTCTTGTGCCTGGAAAAAATCCAGACAGCCACCCAGAGCCCCGCGATGCCCCCGTGGCTCGACATCCCCCCCTCCCACACCCGAAAGACCGAAAGCGGATCCGCCACTGTCTCGTGCCACCGATAGAAAAGACAATACCCCAGCCGACCCCCCACCACCACCCCCAAAAAAGCCACCCAAAACAAAAAATCCCCAACCTCGCGCTCCGGCACGGGCAACCACCCTTCCCGGCTCCATCGCCGCATCAGCCACCACCCGATCGCAAAACCCGCCACGTACGCCAATCCATACCAGCGCAACCCCACCCCGGGAGCCAACTCCAGCGCGAATGGACTCAGGTCATGCACCCAATACGCAAACATTCCCCTTGCGTTCTAAACGGTACCGGGCCATACTTTCAAGCTCCCGATTGTCTGGCATGCAGGCCCGGCATCGGGCCGGAGGATTTATGGCATACGCGGTCATCCGCACGGGCGGAAAACAGTACAGGGTCTCCGAGGGCGATACCCTCGAGATCGAAAAGCTAAACGCCGAACCCGGCTCCAAGGCCAAGTTCGAGGACGTCTTGCTCGTCGCATCCGACGCGGGCGTCAGGATCGGCACCCCTGTCGTCAAGGGAGCCTCGGTCACCGCCGACGTCGTGGACCAGCTCAAGGGCGACAAGATAGTCGCCTTCAAGTACCGCCGGCGGAAGGGCTACCACCGCACCGTCGGCCACCGCCAGCGACTCACCAAGGTGAAGATCACCGGCATCCAGGGCTAAACCCAGAACGATCAGGAAATCCCATGGCTCACAAAAAAGGTCAAGGCAGCGTCAAGAACGGTCGCGACAGCCAAAGCCAGCGGCTTGGCGTCAAGCGCTTCGCGGGCGAACGCGTAACCGCCGGTTCAATCATCATCCGCCAGCGCGGCACGCGCTTCCACCCCGGCAAGAATGTCGGCATCGGGCGCGACCACACCCTCTTCGCCCTCGTGGATGGCACCGTCTCCTTCAATAGGGAACGACGCCGCGTCCACGTCCAGCCCGCCGCGAACTAGCTCGAAAATTCCAGACGTAGCCACGGCCGTGAGGCCGTGGACCCCACCGCGCGGCCCCTCCGTCACCGGAGGGGCTACATTTTCACCCCCGGTGG
>JAANMY010004458.1_pt1 | contig 10521 bp, 7 predicted proteins | sample 7279691 | NCBI WGS metagenome assembly JAANMY01 (sample SAMN14094543, study PRJNA606508) | bioreactor metagenome | isolation source: A lab-scale SPAN reactor treating ammonium-rich wastewater day 388 | place: Ireland: Galway | collected 2018-02-07
CATGCCGGCCGGGGCCTTGCTCGGGGCGGGGCCGGATCTTCCAGCGAAGGAGAACGTTCTGACAGAGCGGGCCGCGATGGAGCGGTTCCTTGCGGGCGTGGAAAGGCGGGCGTTCCAGGTCGCGCGCTTTGCGGTGCGCGACAGCGATGATGCACTCGACATCGTCCAGGACGCCATGCTGCGGCTGGTGCGCGGCTACGCCCGTGCGCCGGAAGCCGAATGGCAGCCGCTGTTCTTCCGCATCCTCAGGAATCGTATTCTGGATCACCAGCGGCGTGGCAGCGTGCGCCGGCGCGTGCTCGCCTGGTTTTCCGCTGACGGTGAGGACGACGAGTTCGACCCGATCGCCGCGGCGCCCGGCCCGGCCGTGGACGCGCCGGACGAACGCGTCGCCCTGGCCGATGCCATGCAGGCGCTCGAGGCCGCGGTGAGCCGCCTCCCGGGCCGCCAGCAGCAGGCGTTCCTGTTGCGGACGCTGGAGGGCCTCGATGTGGCGGCCACCGCGCTTGCGATGGGCTGTTCCGAGGGCAGCGTCAAGACACACTACTCGCGGGCGGTGCACAGCCTGCGGGCCGAACTGGGGGAGCACTGGCCATGAACAGTGAACAGGAAGCGCGCCAGCAGCAGCGCTTTGAGCAGGCCGCCGGCCGGTTGCTGCGCCAGGCTGGCGAGGAACTGGACGCCGCCACGCTGTCGCGGCTGAACCGGGCGCGCCAGCGGGCGCTCGGGGAGTACGACAGCGCACGACACCGGCCGCTGGGCTTCGGCGGTGGCTGGCAGGCCGCGGCGGCGGCAGCGGCGGTCGCCGTGGTGGCCGTGGCGCTGTGGACCAGCCGCTCCCCGACGCCGGCCATTCCCGAGCCGACTGCCGCGGTCCAGGTGCCGGCCGATGTCCCGCATCCGGAGCAGGCGGCGGACCTGGAAGCCGTATTCACCAGCGACAATCTCGAGCTGATCGAGAACCTCGAATTCTACGAGTGGCTGGGATCCGCCAACGGCGCCACGCCGGACACGGACCTGACCAGTTGAGCCCATGATCGTGGACCGGACCAGCCGCATTGCTACCCTGCTCGCCACCCTGCTGCTCGGCGCTTCGCTGGCCGCGCAGGCGGACGATCCCGGGGTTGCCTGGCAGGCGCTGACGCCCGAGCAGCAGCAACTGCTGGCACCATTGGCACGGGGCTGGGACCAGTTGCCGCCCGAGCGCCAGGCCAGGCTGGCGACCGGGGCCCGGCGCTGGTCGACCATGACTCCCGAGCAGCGGGCCCGAGCCCAGGAACGGCTGCAGCGCTGGCAGGATATGACACCGGAGCAGCGCTCCGACATGCGCCAGCAGATGCGCCGCTTCGAACAGCTCCCGCCGCAGGAGCAGGCAAGGCTGCGGCAGAACTTCGAGCGCTTCCGCAAGCTGGCGCCCGAGGATCGCCAGGCCCTGCGCGAGCGCTGGGAAAAACTGACTCCGGAGCAGCGCCGGGCCTTTCGCGAGCAGCAGGGCGCGCGCCGCGCTGACCGCCAGGCCGCCCCGAGGGCCGGGCCGGCACCGAAGAAATCCAGCCCGCCCTAGCGATTGCGGTCACCCCGGATATCCCGGCTGCCAGCCAGGCCAGCATAATGGCCGCCGCCTGGCTGCCGCCCGCAGCGTCCCGCATGGCCTCGCCCGGGACGGGGCAGGGCAGACGCCGCCCAAGCTGAGTATCATTGCCGCCCGGCGCCCGGCGGCCAGCCCCGCCCGGCTGCCGTTCGCCGGTTCCATGCCCTTGCCGAGGTTGCCATGCCACTGATGATTGGGGTGCCCCGCGAGAAGTTCGCGGGCGAGAAGCGTGTCGCCACGGTTCCCGATGTCGTCGGCAAGCTCATCAAGCTCGGCTTCGCGGTCACCGTGGAGAGCGGCGCTGGTGAAGCGGCTTCATTCAGCGACGAAGCCTATCGTGCCGCGGGCGCCACCGTTGCCGCGACGGCTGCCGAGGTCTGGTCCAGGTCCGGGCTCATCTTCAAGGTGCGCGCGCCGGACAGCGCGGAGATCGCCCTGATGCAGCCGGGCACCACGCTGGTGAGCTTCATCTGGCCGGCACAGAACCCGGACCTCATGCAGCAGCTCGCCGCGCGCGGACTGACCGTGCTGGCAATGGACAGCGTGCCGCGCATTTCGCGCGCGCAGAAGCTCGATGCCCTGTCGTCGATGGCGAACATCGCCGGTTACCGCGCAGTGATCGAGGCAGCCCAGCACTTCGGCCGCTTCTTCACCGGGCAGATCACCGCCGCCGGCAAGGTGCCGCCTGCCAAGGTGTTCGTGATCGGTGCCGGTGTCGCCGGCCTCGCCGCGCTCGGCACCGCGGTTGGCCTCGGCGCCGTGGTCCGCGCCAATGACACGCGCCCGGAAGTCGCCGACCAGGTGAAGTCCATGGGCGCCGAGTTCGTGCCCGTGGACTACGCGGAAGAGGGCACCGGCGTCGGTGGCTATGCGAAGGTGATGAGCGAGGGCTACCAGAAGGCGCAGCTCGCGGTGTTCGCGAAGCAGGCCGCTGAGGTGGACATCATCATCACCACCGCGCTGATCCCCGGCAAGCCCGCGCCGAAGCTGGTCACCGCCGAGATGGTCCGGTCCATGCACCCGGGCAGCGTCATCGTCGACCTGGCCGCCGAGCAGGGCGGCAACTGCGAACTCACCGAACCCGGGACCGTGGTGGTGCGCCACGGCGTCACCATCATCGGCTACACCGACCTGCCGAGCCGCCTCGCCCGCCAGTCCTCCACGCTCTACGCCAACAATCTGCTGCGGCTCGCCGAGGAGCTGTGCAAGGCGAAGGACGGCAGCATCGACGTCAACTTCGAGGACGAGGTGCTGCGTGGTACCACCGTCATCCGTGACGGCACGGTGACCTGGCCGCCACCCGCGCCGAAGCCAGTGGCCGCGCCGCCAGCGAAAGCCGCGGCAGCGCCGGTGGTGGCGAAGAAGTCCACGCATGGCCCGGGCGAGCCGATGTCGGCAACCGCCCTCGCCACGGTCTTCGGCGTCGGCGCGCTGCTGTTCGCGCTCATCGGCCTGTATGCGCCGGCCTCCTTCCTCGCCCACTTCACGGTCTTCGTGCTGGCCTGCTTCATCGGCTACATGGTGATCTGGAACGTCACACCGGCGCTGCATACGCCGCTGATGAGCGTTACCAACGCGATCTCCAGCATCATCGCCGTGGGTGCGCTGATCCAGGTGGCACCACCGCAGGGACGGCCGTCGGGCCTGATCCTTGGCCTGGCGGTGGCGGCGCTCACGCTCACGGCCATCAACATGTTCGGCGGCTTCGCGGTGACGCGGCGCATGCTGGCGATGTTCCGCAAGTAGGGGGTCGCGCGCATGTCATCCAGCCTCGTCGCCGTCGTCTACATCGGCGCTGCCATCCTCTTCATCCTCAGCCTCGGCGGCCTCGCCAACCCGGAGACCGCCCGGCGCGGCAACCTGCTCGGCACCATCGGCATGGTGCTGGCGGTGCTGGCCACCGTGCTCGGGCCGCGGGTCACCGCGGCCGGTTTCCCCTGGATCGTCGCCGCCATGCTGGTCGGCGGCAGCATCGGCCTGTACGCGGCGCGCGTGGTGCAGATGACGCAGATGCCGGAGCTGGTGGCGCTGATGCACAGCCTGGTCGGCCTCGCCGCCTGCCTGGTGGGTTTCGCGAGCTACATCGATCCCGGCATGGAACTCAGCGGTGCGGAGAAGGCCATCCACGAGATGGAGATCTACATCGGCATCCTCATCGGTGCCGTCACCTTCTCCGGCTCGGTGATCGCCTTCGGCAAGCTGTCGGGCAAGATCAGCGGCCGGCCGCTGCTGCTGCCGGCACGCCACTGGCTGAACCTTGCGGCATTGCTCGTGGTGATCTGGTTCGGCTACGCCTTCCTGCAGGCGGCGGATGTCGCCGCGGGCATGCTGCCGCTCACCGTGATGACGCTGCTGGCGCTGCTGTTCGGCGTGCACATGGTGATGGCCATCGGCGGCGCCGACATGCCGGTAGTGGTCTCCATGCTCAACAGCTACTCGGGCTGGGCGGCGGCGGCCACCGGATTCATGCTGGCCAACGACCTGCTGATCGTCACCGGCGCGCTGGTGGGATCCTCGGGCGCGATCCTGTCCTACATCATGTGCCGGGCGATGAACCGCAACTTCATCAGCGTCATCGCCGGCGGCTTCGGCGCCGCCGAGGGCGCGGCCCCCGCGGCGGCCGGCAGCCAGCCCGCCGGTGAAGTAACCGCCATCTCGGCGGTGGAGACCGCCGAGCTGCTGCGCACGGCCAGGCACGTCATCATCGTGCCGGGCTACGGCATGGCGGTAGCCCAGGCCCAGCACACGGTCTACGAGATCACCCGCCTGCTGCGCGAGCAGGGGGTGGAGGTGCGCTTCGCCATCCATCCGGTGGCCGGCCGCATGCCCGGCCACATGAACGTGCTGCTGGCCGAGGCCAAGGTGCCCTACGACATCGTGCTGGACATGGACGAGATCAACGAAGACTTCCCGGACACCGACGTCGCCATGGTCATCGGCGCCAACGACATCGTGAACCCCGGCGCCGAGGATGATCCCGCGAGCCCCATCGCCGGCATGCCGGTGCTGCAGGTCTGGAAGGCCAGGACCTCCATCGTCATGAAGCGCTCCATGGCCTCCGGCTATGCGGGCGTGGACAACCCGCTGTTCTACAAAGAGAACAACCGCATGCTCTTCGGCGATGCGAAGAAGATGCTCGACGAGGTGCTGGTGGCGCTGAAGGGCTAGCCCCGCGCGGCAAGCAGTCACTTTTCCTGATGGCGCTGCCGGGAGGCAGCGGCCGTTGCTTGTAACCGGACTGGACAAGGATACCGACGATGAGTGTGTTACCCGAGGCGATCGAAACCATCTTCCAGCAGGTCAAGGTGCGTAACCCCGGCGAGGGCGAATTCCACCAGGCTGTGAAGGAGGTCCTCGAGTCGCTGGGGCCGGTGCTGGTCAAGTATCCGGAGTTCTCCGACCACAAGATCATCGAGCGCATCTGTGAGCCTGAGCGGCAGATCATCTTCCGCGTGCCCTGGCAGGACGACCGCGGCGAGGTGCAGATCAACCGCGGCTTTCGCGTCGAGTTCAACAGTGCGCTCGGCCCCTACAAGGGCGGGCTGCGGTTCCACCCCTCGGTGTACCTCGGCATCATCAAGTTCCTCGGTTTCGAGCAGCTGTTCAAGAACGCGCTGACCGGCATGCCGATCGGCGGCGGCAAGGGCGGCGCCGACTTCGATCCCAAGGGACGCTCGGAAGCCGAGATCATGCGCTTCTGCCAGAGCTTCATGACCGAGCTGCACCGACACATCGGCGAGTACACCGACGTGCCGGCAGGCGACATCGGCGTCGGTGGGCGCGAGATCGGCTTCCTGTTCGGCCAGTACAAGCGGCTGACCAACCGCTACGAGTCCGGCGTGCTGACCGGCAAGGGCATCGGCTGGGGCGGTTCGCTGGTGCGCAAGGAGGCCACCGGCTACGGTGCGGTGTACTTCGTCCGCGAGATGCTGCGCGTGCGCAGGGACTCGCTGGAGGGCAAGACCTGCGTGGTCTCGGGTTCCGGCAACGTGGCGATCTACACCATGGAGAAGCTGGCGGAGATGGGTGCGAAGGTCATCGCCTGTTCGGATTCGCAGGGCGTGATCGTGCACAAGAAGGGCATCGACCTGGAGCTCGTGAAGCAGCTCAAGGAAGTGGAGCGCCGGCGCATCTCCGACTATGCCAGCCACCACAAGGATGCACGCTACCTGGAGGGCGGCAACATCTGGGACGTGCCCTGCCAGGTGGCCATGCCGTCGGCGACGCAGAACGAGATCAACGGCAAGGATGCCCGCAAGCTGGTGCGCAACGGCTGCATCGCCGTCGGCGAGGGCGCCAACATGCCGACCACGCCGGATGGCATCCGCGTGTTCCTCGATGCCGGCATCGCCTACGGCCCGGGCAAGGCGGCCAACGCCGGCGGCGTGGCCACTTCCGCGCTGGAGATGCAGCAGAACGCCAGCCGCGATTCCTGGAGCTTCGAGTTCACCGAACGCAAGCTGGACAGCATCATGACCGGTATCCACCAGGCCACCTGGGAGACTGCCGAGGAGTTCGGTGCCCCGGGCAACTACGTGGTGGGCGCGAACATCACCGGCTTCATGCGCGTCGCCAGGGCAATGCTGGCACTGGGCCTGATCTGACCGGACGGGCTTGCCGGGCAGCCGCCCGGCAGGCCGACCCGCCGCTTGCTTTTGCCTGCCGGTGCTGGAGAATCCCGGGCGGGCCACCTGGCCGCCGCTCGCCAGGACGACGATGTGAAGCGTGTGAAAAATCTGGTGCGGCGCCAAGAGACCCGCGTAGAACGACGATGCGACAAGGTCTGGCAAGGGCAAGATGCGTGATCCGCGCCAAATCAAGCCCTCCGCCTGATAGTATTGGGTCTTGGACAACCAAAGATCCTGAAACGGACTCTCCGTGCCGTACTTCTCGATGAATTCGGGAGCGAGATTGTGCGAATCGATGATCTGTGATGTGCCGCGTTGCAGGTCGCATACGCTCCAGAAAGCCTTATCGCTCTTTGTCTGGATCGCGAGCTCGCGCAAGGCATGACGAAGCGGCGCGGCGCCGAGGATGGAGCGATAGATTTCGCCCACCAGCAGTTCCCGCTGGTCGCTGTTGCGTTCGGGCTGGGTCATACTACTCGCTGCTGCGACGCCATTGGATTCTTAATCGCATATTCATGATATGTCACTGTTTGACGCGCGCTCAATGTTACCTAGATCACATATTCACCATAAGCGATCGCTCAACCGCTGCCGGGCGGACGCCATCCGGAACGCAGGGCCATGTCGTAGGAAGGGTGAAACATGCCCTGCTTCGTCGTCCGCGAGTCGGACGCGCGAACACGCACCAAATCCGCTTCCGGCGGGCGCGCTGATGGGGTCTGGTTGTTGGGCCGCTTTTCAAGCGATTGGGGCTGTCGGACAGCTGGGCCGCCCGTGGCCGGGGCAGCCAACAACTGGGTCACGATCGACGCCAGCGATGCTTGCGGTGGACGCTGTTCCATGGTTCTTGCCATGGGGTTGACTACACCATGGGTCATGTAGCGTCTATTGGTTGAAAATACGTTACCTTCCCGATCGATCAAGGCGCGCCGCTTGGCACGCTGGATCTCCGCTCCCGTTGCGTTGCCGAGGGCCGAACGAGCGGCGGGCGCCCAGTCAGAGCGCGGCCGCCCCGGACCACAACTCCGTGGGCTCCGTCATCGCAACCCTCTCGCCGGAGAAAAGGTCCACATGCACCGCTATGGGACACGGCCGCGCGAACGGGTTCACCGCAGCCGGCACCTCCACGGCCCGAAACACCTGCTTCAGCGCGGCCTTGATTTCGGACGGCGCCGACGCGTCGATTTCGATCTGCCCGGCGAGGCTCACGCCTAGGCGCGCGTGGTGAAAGGCATCTTCCACCGCGAATCCGAATTCGCCCAACAGCGACACTATCTGAACGAGTGTGGGCAGGATGTGCCGGTTCCCGGAAACGCCGATGGCCAGCCACGCTCTCTCGCCTGAAAGCGCAAGGACCGGAAGAAGGTAGTGGGTCGCGATGGAGCGGTCCTTCCCCGGTTCGAATCCGATTTGCGCCGGCAGCGCGAAATTGTTCGCGAGGATCCCGGTGGAAGGGAGAACCACCTTCGAACCGAACAAGGATCCCAAGCTTTGCGACAGAGATGCCATGTTCCCGTCGCCGTCGATGACGGCGACATGAGAACTCCATTCTGCGAGATCCTGGTCCCCTGGCCGCAGTTCTGCGTGTGCCGCGAGAATGGTCTGTGCCAGATTCGTAACCCGCAATCTGTCAAGCGGTGATGACGACTCGTCTTCCGACTTCATCATGTCGCAGAAGATTTCGGTGAGGATGCTGCCGGGCGGGAGGAGGTAGCGCTTTCCTTTCCGCGCGATGATCACGGGCTCCAGGGTTCGCGCGCGATAGGACCTGAGATCGTTCTGACTGATCGTCGATCCACCGCGGGCGAAGTCATCCGCGAGCGCATACCCGATCATCCCGTCATAGAAATCCCGGCCGCCCCGCTCCGCGAGTGACTTCAAGGCAGCGGTGAGGCCCGAATTGCGCAGCCGCCTCGACACCTTCCGGCCCAGATAGGAAGGAAAGGGGCTTTCGGGAAGCAGCCATTCCCGCGTGGCGGGAGAGCGCGATAGTGCGGCGGTCTCGAGTCCGATCGTCAATGCCACATACCAATCGACCTCAAGACCGTCTTCGGAAAGACCGACGGCCGGTGCAACGAGTGCGGGCCAAGGCATGGTGCCGAAGGTGTGAGCCGACCAAAGGCCATCGGGCAAGCCGGGCACGGCAATCGAACGGTAGGCCGCGAGGCGTATCGCCTGCTGGTCGTCGAGGATACTGTTGCGCCGCGGTGTCGTATTGTCGGGTTTCAGCGATGGAAGCGCAGCGGGGAAATCGACGATGTGACCGCGTGTCCTTTTGTGATCCCAAAGGGTGATGCACCCGGCACTGCTCAGCCCACTCGTCCAGGGCTCAAGAACGGCTAAGGCGAGCGCGGTCGCGATACAAGCATCGACGGCGTTGCCGCCCTGGGAAAGCACCTTCGCGCCGACGTCCGCAGCCAGCTGATTCTTCGCAGCTACCGCACCCTGCCTCCCCCGTGCCGCCTTTTTTACAAAGCGGACATGCCTGCTCATGTTCGACGACATTCACGATCTTGATCGTCATGTGCCCGCCGAGAAGTAGCGGTCGTTAGCACTTTTGTAATGCTCCTTTTGGGGCAGAAGTCGAGTCTGTCTCATAAACCGCGCCGCGAACTGATCATCGGCTCCATCGGTTGAGCCCATGCCATCGATTTCCACAGTTGCGTGGGGAAAATGCGCGCTTCGCCGCGAAGAGCTGCAGGGCGCCTGATTGCCTCTTGGCGAAGATGGCGAGCGAAGCGGGACGGCATGGTCAATCAGGGCAGGCGCGCCGCTACCCCAAAATAGGCATTCGGATGCCGAAAAAATTAACTATGAGTGCCTCGGAGCCGAAAGCGAACCTGCCATGTTCCCCTCAAGAACGATCCTCGTGGTGGAAACGCGCGGGCGTTCCGTTAGGATCGCCCGCGGCGCAACGCAGCTGGCGCTGACGGCGTGTGTCGTCACGTCCTGTGCGTTTCCGGAAACGCTGTTCAGGATTGGCGGCGCGCCGGCGATTCAAGATGCGGCCGGGCCCGTCCACCGCTTGAACAGTCCCCATCCGGCCGCGGCCCGCCCCGATACCGGCGATCTTGAGCGAGAGATGTCGATTGCCGTCACGCCCGGCGAGCAAACCCCAGCGTCAGCGCTTGAGGGGGTCGGGTCCAAACCGATGCGGCCCCTCGCCGATGTAAGAAAGCAGCTCGCGCGACTTCTGAAGAGCGGCTCGATGGAGAGAGTTTCCGACGAACACATCAACGAGGGTTCGTCGACACGGGGAGAACGATACTTCGTGCAGATCGGCTCGCATCAGCTTCGGAGCGCCGCAGAGAGTCACTGGGGCGGCGCGAGGATCGGACTGAGCGCATTCATCGGCAGCTTCGATCTGCGAATCCACCCGGCGGATCTGCCCGGTCAGGGCATGTTCTTTCGCGTTCAGATTGGGCCCATTCGATCCGAGGGTGCCGCGCTCGATTTGTGCCGGGCGCTCAAGACGCAGCAGCAAACCTGTTTCACGCTGGCGGAAAAAGACGCAGCGCCGGCCGAAACAGCGGCCAACGTTCCGTTGAATGGCGGTTGGGCATCGATTGGACCCAGCGACGATGGGCGGAGCCACTATGCCGCCGCCCGCGACAGCGAGCGGCGTGCGGCGATCGATGCGCGTCAAGTCGCGCACGCTGCGCCCCTGTACACCGTGCCGCGTCTGGCCGCGCTTCCGGACTAGCCGCGAGCTCGAACGTCACTCTTTTCTGGCGAGCCCGCGATCCAGGCGCAACGCCACCACATTCGACGACACCGGACGGTGCGTTTCGACTGGACGCGCCGGCGCCTTCCGATACGCGAATGTCATCAGCAAGCGCAGCAGCTCGGCTTGTCTCGTCGTGCCGGTCTTGTCGTAGATGCGCTTCAAGTGGGTCCGCGCCGTTTGCGGGCTGATACCGAGCCTGCCCGACAGGGTGTGAACATTGTCTCCGCTGATCAGGCCCGAGCAGATTCGGGCTTCCGCCGCAGTTAGCTGATAGGCCGCCCTCAGCGGCGCCTCGTCCATATCGTATGCACACTCGGCTGCGCGCGCGAGGAGCACGAAGCCGGCCCGTGAACCCCCAGCACGGCCGCCGGGCACACGAAGCGGGCGGATACCGACGGAAAGGGGCCGTGTCTCATCGCCCGTGCTGATGTTGCAGAAACTCGGGACCGGATTGGCGGAAAGAACGTCGACCAGGGCTCTCGGAAGCCGAGCGTCTTGCGCTTTCGCGAAACGCGAAAAACCGTGAATGGCGCTTGCAGCGGGCTTTGCCGGCGTCTGCACGGCGGACAGGAGGG
>JAANMY010004464.1_pt1 | contig 10508 bp, 9 predicted proteins | sample 7279691 | NCBI WGS metagenome assembly JAANMY01 (sample SAMN14094543, study PRJNA606508) | bioreactor metagenome | isolation source: A lab-scale SPAN reactor treating ammonium-rich wastewater day 388 | place: Ireland: Galway | collected 2018-02-07
GAAGTATGCAGGAGCCTGGAACAAATGAAAATCCACCTCGTTGACGGGACATACGAATTATTCCGCGCTCACTTCGGCGCGCCGCCAAAGAAAACTCCGGATGGATTGGAGGTCGGCGCCACGCTCGGGCTCGTCCGCAGCATGATGCTGCTCCTCTCCGACCCCGAGGTGACGCATGTAGCGGTCGCATTCGACCATGTGATTGAATCGTTTCGCAATAGGCTTTATCCTGGCTATAAGTCCAGTGAAGGGGTTGACCCTGTCATCTTGAATCAATTCGAGCTGGCTGAAAAGATGGTGTCCGCTTTGGGATTGGTGATCTGGCCCCAGGTCGAGTTCGAAGCGGACGATGCGATTGCGACGGCGGTGGCGAAGTTCAAGAGGGTCAAATCCGTGGAGCAGATCGTCATTTGCTCCGTGGACAAGGACCTGATGCAAATGGTGGATGGAACGCGCGTGATAAGTTGGGACCGCCGCCGCGAGATCGTTCTGGATGAAAAAGGCGTGATCGAAAAGTTTGGCGTCCCACCCGAGTCCATTCCCGATTATCTGGCGCTGGTCGGCGATTCGGCGGACGGGTATCCGGGGATTCAGGGCTGGGGGGCGAAGTCAACGGCGGCGGCGCTGGCAAAGTTCAAGCACATCGAAGATATTCCGAAAGACCCGAAAAAAATCCCATTGGGTTTGGGGCGTGCCACCACGTTGGTCGAAAACCTGCAAAACAATTACAAGGATGCGTTATTGTTCCGGGAACTCTCCACCCTGCGCACGGACGTTCCTCTGAAAGAGCCCCTCAAAGATTTAGAGTGGAAGGGCGCATATCCGCGCTTGAAGAAGTTGTGCAAAGAGTTGGGGGATGAGCGAATCCCTGAACGGGTTTCGCTCTGGCGGTAAAATATCCCCCATGTCCTTCCTCGATTCCTTCGCCGAAAACGTCCGCAAATATCCCGATAAAGTTGCGCTGGAGTTTCTCGACTCCCCGCTTCAACGCCTCACTTATGCGGAGTTGGAAGAACAGGTCAACCGCACCGCAGCGTACCTCCACAACCTGGGACTCCAGCCCGGCGCTCGCGTGGCGCTGCAACTCTCGAAATGCCTTGAGTTCATCCTGTTGCATCTGGCAACCGTGCGGCTCGGAGCCATTTCCCTGCCGCTCAACCTCGCCTACCCGCCCGATGAGTTGAAATACTTCCTCGAAGACTCCGGCGCGAAACTTTTCTTTGCGCTCGACTCATCGAAAGATAAAGTCATCTCCATCCTGCCTCAACTCCCTGAACTGAAAGAATGTATCTTCCTCGACCCAACCCAACCAGAGAAGTTCCAACGACTACTACCCGCGAAGCATCCACGTGGGACCAATCACCAATTCTCAAATTCCCCAGTTTCCGATCTTCGGTCTCCAAATGAAACCGCTGTAATTATTTACACCTCCGGCACCACCGGCAGGCCCAAGGGCGCGGAGATCACACATGGCAACCTCATTTCCAATCTCCGGTCTCTGCACGAGGCGTGGGGATGGACTCCCGACGACGTTCTCCTCCACGTCCTGCCCATCTTCCACGTGCATGGGTTGTTCGTCGCCTTGCACGGCGCCTTGCATGCGGGCGCGACCACGCTCCTCGTGCGCGAGTTCGACGCGCAAAGGACTCTCGAATTGCTTTCCAGCGGACGCTGCACGGTCTTTATGGCGGTTCCCACAATTCACAAACGATTGCTCGACCTTCCGAATGCGAATCAATTCGCCCTCTCGCGCGTGCGCCTCATCACTTCGGGTTCGGATCGCCTGCCCGATGAAGTCTTCAAGGGCTTTCAGCAAACGTTCGGTTACACCCTGCTCGAACGCTACGGCATGACCGAGACGGGAATGAATTGTTCCAATCCGTTGAACGGTGAGAGGCGGATTGGATCGGTCGGTTTACCTCTTCCCGGCGTCGAGGTGAGAATCGTCAACGCGGAAACCCGCGCGGTTTTGCCGTCTGGAGAAATAGGGGAGGCGGAGATTCGCGGACCGAACGTCTTCAAAGGCTATTGGCGTCAACCGGACAAGACCGCCGCATCATTCTCACCCGACGGCTGGTTCAAGACCGGAGATCTGGGCTACCTCGAAGCCGACGGTTACGTCACGTTATGTGGACGCTCCAAAGACCTCATCATCAGCGGCGGACTCAACGTCTATCCGCCCGAAGTGGAACGCGTGCTCGTCGAGCATCCGGCGGTGAGCGCCTGCGCGGTGATCGGCTGTCCCGACGCGGAGTGGGGGGAAAAGGTCACAGCGGTGGTGACGCTTACAGAGGGCGAATCAGTTTCCGGCGAGGAGTTGATCCGTTATTGTCGTGAGCGTCTCGCGCCGTACAAGAGTCCGAAATCCATCGTCTTCAGGGAAAGCCTGCCGCGCAACGCGATGGGGAAGATCCAAAAAGCGCAACTGCGAAACGAGGTCTGTCAACCTGGTCGTTGAACGATTTTCAGGCGGCAAGCGCGCTCCCGCCAAAATGGTAAAATCCATCCATGCTCCCCCTCACCCGGGTCGAACAATTCACCCGCAGGCATTTGCGGTATAACGTCATCGTCAATCTCGCCGATGGCGGTTTTTTTGGTCTGGCGCTTGGGTTTGCGTCGTTTGGGACGATCCTGCCGCTCTTCGTCGCCTCGATGACCGATTCAGCGACGTTGATCGGTCTCGTCCCCGCCATCCACGCGGCGGGATGGCTGTTGCCGCAACTCTTCACCGCCAATTACATCGCGCGCCTGCGCCGCTACAAACGGACCGTTTTGCTGATGACCATTCACGAGCGCGTCCCGTTTTTGGGGCTTGCGCTTGTCGCGGCGCTCATCCCCGTTATTGGAATAGAGGCGGGATTGGTCGTCACGTTCCTTCTGCTCACCTGGCAGGGACTGGGCGGAGGCTTCACCGCCAACCCGTGGACGAGCCTGATCTCGAAGATCATGCCGCCCGAAGCGCGCGGCACGTTCTTCGGCACACAGGCGGCGGTGGCGAATTTGTTCATCAGCATTTCGGCGGTGGGCGCGGGCTATCTCCTGAACTGGTACGACGCGCCGTACGGTTTCATGTATTGTTTCCTGATCGCCAGTTTGTTCTTTGCCGTTTCGTGGTTTGCGCTCGCGCTCACGCGCGAACCGACGGATCACGAAAAAGTGATCGAAGAGAAATCCTCCCCTTTCTGGCACGGCGCCGGGCGCATCCTGCGGCGCGACGACAATTTCAGGTGGTTCCTCGTCGTGCGCACGCTTTCGCAATTTGCGAGCATGGGTTTCGCGTTCTACATCGTGTATGCCCTGCGCCGCTTTCAAATGGACACGGTCACGGCGGGCTATCTCACCGCCGCCCTCACGATCTCGCAGACGATCGCCAACGCGGGCATGGGCTGGCTGGGAGATCGCGTCGGTCATCGGTACATGCTCCTCCTCGGCGCGGCGGCGGCGGCGTCGAGTTCCGTCCTTGCCTGGTTCGCGCAATCGCTTGCCTGGTTCTTTCCGATCTTCATTCTTGCGGGTCTTGCGAACGTTTCGATCTGGACGAACAGCATGTCCATGACCGTTGACTTCAGCGGCGAAGCGGAGCGCCCGTTTTACATCGGTCTCGCGCAAACGCTCACCGCGCCCGCCACCATCCTCGCTCCGCTCCTCGGCGGATGGATCGCGGACGCGCTCGGATTTGTTTCGACCTTTGCCCTGTCCGCCGCGTTATCCATCGTGATGATGGGGATTTTGTTCTTTCTCGTCAGGGATCCGCGTAAGACCCCCCAGCCCAACCCGCTCCCACAGGGAGAAGGAGCATAAGAAACGACCATGATCCTCATTCAGGAAAAAGTTCATCGAGCCATTTTTTTGATCCGAAACGCCGAAAGCGTGTAACTTGTACTGAGCAGGTGGTCGAGCCTGCCGAGACCCTGTCGAAGTATCCGTGTAGCAGAAGGGTTGATCGCGGCGATTCCAAACGAGCAGGGATCTTTTGGGTGGGGAAAATGCTTCGGGAGAAAAAAGTCACTTGATCCGAATCGAGCGTCGGCTAAGGACGAGGCGGATCGTCCCGTTTCCGTGTGCCATCCATCACTGGCTTGTCTTATAATCCATTACTATACTCGTCCGCGTGAGGTAAATCCCATGTCAAACGAAGACCCCAGAATTCTCGAACTTCGCAGGATGCGCGCGAAGGCGCTGGAGGGCGGCGGCGCGGAACGCATCGCAAAACAAAAAGCCAAAGGCAAATCCACCGCCCGCGAGCGCATCGAGTCGCTGCTCGACCCCGGCACGTTCAACGAGATCGAACCGTTCATCACGCATCAGGGCGACGAGATGAATTTGCTCAAGGAAAAGTTTTACGGCGACGGCGTGATCACGGGCTACGGTCAGATCAACGGGCGGACGGTTTATTTATATTCGCAGGATTTTACAATCTACGGCGGGGCGTTGAGCGAGATGCAGTCGCACAAGATCTGCCGCGTGATGGACCTGGCGGTACGCAACGGCGTGCCGTTCATCGCGCTGATCGATTCAGGCGGCGCGCGCATTCAGGAGGGCGTGCGTTCGATGGGCGGTTATGCCGAGATCTTCCGCCGCAACGCGCAATACTCCGGCGTTGTGCCGCAGATCAGCGTCATGCTCGGACCGTGCGCGGGAGGCGCGGCGTATTCGCCTGCGCTCACCGATCTGGTCATCATGGTGGAGAAGCAGTCGTTCATGTTTCTTACGGGACCCGAAGTCATCAAAGCGGTGACGGGCGAGGTGATTGACGCCGAGTCGCTGGGCGGTTCGAGCGTGCATAACTCGGTCAGCGGCGTGGCTCATTTGAGCGTGAAGAGCGAACGCGTCGCGCTCGAGATGGCGCGGCATTTCCTTTCGTACCTGCCCTCGAACAACGTCGAAAATCCGCCATTCGTCAAACCCGACGACGACCCGCTGCGCATGGACGAATCGCTCAACAGCATCGTTCCGCTCGACCCCGCCGAACCGTACATCATGCACCAGGTCATCGAGAAGATCGTTGACAAAGACACGTTCCTCGAGATCCAGCCCGATTGGGCGCGCAATGCCATCGTAGGACTGGCGCGCATCGGCGGTCACAGCGTTGGGATCGTGGGACAGGAACCCGCCATCATGGCGGGCGTTATTGACATTGACGCCGCTGACAAGATGACCCGCTTCGTCCGCATGTGCGATTGCTTCAACATCCCGCTCGTGACCTTCGTCGATTCGCCGGGTTTCCTGCCGGGCATCGCGCAGGAGCATGGCGGCATCATCCGTCATGGCGCAAAGTTGTTATACGCGTATTCCGAAGCCACCGTCCCGAAGGTCTGCATCATCACGCGCAAGGCGTATGGCGGCGCGTACGTGGTCATGTCCAGCAAATATCTCGGCACCGATGTCACGTATGCGTGGCCCTCTGCCGAAATCGCCGTGCTTGGAGCGGAGGGCGCGGCGAACATCCTATTCAAGAGACAGATCGAATCCGCAAGCGACCCCGCCGCCGAACGCAAGAAACTTGCGGACGAATATCGCGCAAAATTCAACAATCCCTATTACGCCGCCTCCACCGGTTACGTGGACGACATCATCGAGCCGCGCGAGTCGCGTCCCAAGATCATCGCTTCATTATCGGCGTTACGCGATAAGTATGCGCCCGCGCCGCCGAGGAAGCATGGGAATATTCCAGTGTAGAAAGTGGAAAGTAGAAAGTAGAAAGTAGAAAGTGGAAAGTGGAAAGTAGAAAGTAGAAAGTGGAAAGTAGAAAGTGGAAAGTGGAAAGTAGAAAGTGGAAAGTGGATCAACGAACATGACATCGTATTTGATACTTGCTTTACAGATCACCGCCCTCGGCATGGGACTCGTCTTCGGCGCGATCCTCATCCTGTGGCTGATGATGATCCTGCTGACGGCTTTTACCGCGGACAAAAACCCCGCCTCCGACTCGCTCGAGCCTGCCTCCGTCCGAGAGATCGAGAGCCTCGCCCAAGCCGCGGCGGTGGGTGTGGCGCTGGCGATGGCGGAACAGCAATTATCGTCCGCGCACCCGCTCGAGGACCCGCCGACCGCCATCGTCTCCGCGTGGCAGTTGGGAATGCGGACGAGGCAGATGACTCAAAAAGGCGATAGCAGACCTCCGAGGTCTTGAAGACCCTGGAGCTCTCGGAGCAACCATGAAATACAACGTTACGATTCAAGATAAATCCTACGTGGTCGAGATCGAAGACATCAACGCGCGGCCCGTCATCGCCTACGTGGAGGGGATACGCGTCGAAGTCATCCCGGACACGAATCCGCTTGGGGTGGAGGGCAGGCGCGAGGTCCAGAAAGAGGCGCAGGAAGTCCACGCCATTGACCTGCGGAAAGCGGCTCCCGATCAGAACGTCAATGAGTTGACCGCGCCGCTGCCGGGGACCGTGGTCGAGGTCTTCGTCAGGGAGGGCGACGAAATCGAAGCGGGGCAGGTGGTGGTCATCATCGAGGCGATGAAGATGAAGAACAGCATCCGCTCGACGCGCGCGGGGAAGGTGGCAGAGGTGCTGGTCAGCGCGGGGATGACGGTAAAGCACAAGCAGGCGTTGGTGAGGTTCGAGGAATGAAGGTCTCTGTGTTTACTTGTGTGCGTGTTTACATGTATACAGGTACACAAGCAAACAGGTAAACAGGTAAACAGGTTTACATGGATTTATCATCGTTATTACCAGAACTGCTCAAAGGATTGTCCAACTTTACGATTGGCAATGCTGTGATGATCGCCGCCGCGTTGATCTTGATCTATCTCGCGGTGTTCAAGGAGATCGAACCCGTCTTACTGCTCCCCATCGGGTTCGGGTGTTTGCTGGCGAACATTCCGCTGGCTGGCATGACCGCCGCCGAGGGCATGATGGGAGTCCTTTACGACGCGGGCATCAAAACGGAATTGTTTCCATTGCTGATCTTCGTCGGTGTGGGCGCGATGATTGACTTTAGTCCGCTGCTGGCGCAGCCGCGCATGGTGCTGCTGGGCGCGGCAGAACAGTTCGGCATCTTCGGCGCGTTATTGCTGGCGATCACATTGGGCTTCCCGCTCAATCAAGCCGCGTCCATCGGCGTGATCGGCGCCATAGACGGACCGACTTCGATCTTTGTGGCGACCAAACTCGCGCCGGAACTGCTCGCGCCGATCGCCGTCGCGGCATACTCGTACATGAGTCTGATCCCCATCATCCAGCCGCCGTTGATGAGACTGCTCACCACCAAAAGGGAGCGTCTCGTCAAAATGGAATACACGCCCAAGCCCATCTCGCAAAAGACGCTCGTCGTTTTCCCGATCATTCTGACGTTGGTGGTTGGATTGCTCGTCCCCGAAGCGACGCCGCTCATTTCGATGCTCATGCTTGGAAACCTGCTCAAAGTCTCCGGCGTGGTCGAGCGTTTGAGCAAATCCGTGCAGAACGAGATCATCAACGTCGCCACGCTGTTTCTCGGTCTCGTCATCGGCGCGACGATGACCGCCGGTGATTTTCTCAATCTCGATACCGGCAAGATCATGCTGCTCGGCCTGATCGCCTTTGCGCTCGATACGGTTGCCGGTTTGTTATTCGGAAAATTGATGTGCGTGGCAAGCGGCTACAAGATCAATCCGCTCATCGGCGCGGCGGGCATCTCGGCTTTCCCCATGGCGGGTCGGCTTGCGGCAAAGACCGCCAACGACGAAGACCCGAACAACTTCATCCTCATGCACGCCATGGGCGCGAACACGGCCGGGCAGTTGGGTTCGGTGATCGCGGGCGGGATTCTGCTGGCGGTCGTGAGCAAGATGGTTTAGACCCCCACCCAGCCTCCCCCAAATTCCGCGAGAGCGATCTTGATAACCATACAAACTTCACTGCGGAATTTGGGGGAGGTGCCCGAAGGGCGGAGGGGGTTACACACCCGTAAAATATCCCTCTTCCACTCCCTGCCACGTCTCTTCATGCAGTTTCATATACTTCGTCAATAGCGGATGGACGCGCGCCATCTCTTCATAAACCTTCTGCGCGACGCGCCTGATCGAGAAATGCGCGTTCGAGGCGGACCGCAACTGGCAGAACGCGTACGCCTCCCGCAGGTTGAATTGCGCCAGGACGCGGCGATTGAATCCGTTCGGGACGACGTATTGCGCGACGGCGGGACTGAACTCATATAACTTCTCGCACATCCGACTCGCCGCCTCCATCGCCGCCTCATACCGGGACCCGAAACCTGCTTCCGTTACGAGAAGCGGAGTCGCGTACCCGAGCCGCGTCGTCAGCCTCTGCGGCGTCTGCGTCATCATGCGGTGACGTTTGAACTCGGCATACGCGCCCTGATCCATCACCAGGTCGAAGGTGTAGGTGCAGTATTCCAATTCGCGCAGAGGGACGTCGTATCTACCCAATCGTCCCAACAGGGAGTCGGCAAGTTTCGTTTTTGCATCTTCACTCGAAGCTTCGACATACGATAAAGCATCCGCATAGGGCATTTCGCCAAAGCGATACAACGCCGCCGCAAGGACCTTGTTCTCGCCGTTTTTGTCATAATCAATCAGACTACACCAATCCTCCCTCACCCCTTGCCCCTCTCCCGCTAGGAGAGGGGTTGGGGTGAGGGAGATTTCCTTGCAAGTCTCCACCAAATAAGGAACCGCATCCGCATATTTCACAAGCGTGGGAGTTTCTCCCTTTGCCACTTCCTTCATCTTCGCGCCGATCTCGCGTACCTCCGCCAGTTCGTGCGAAAGCATCTTGCGGATGGTGTTCTCGATGACGCGCGCGTTGGCGGTCATGCCCACGTTCGCCAGCGAGGCGGCGGGCAGGAGGAAACGGCACACGTCCACGTACTTCGAGCGGATGCGGCGGTCCCAGGCTTCGTCCTTTTCGTTCTCGCGGCGCGGGAACCGCTCGAAGATGAGAGTCCGCACCGGGTCCAATGAGTCAGCATAGGCGTCGAAAAGGAGGCGGATGGTGTCCACAAATTCGGCGCGGAGGGGATGCGAATCCAGTTCCGGCGGAATCGTAAAATCGTCCGGTCCCCAGCGTTGATAGCGCGTCGATTTCTCCGTGTAGGAGGCGAGCCGGTTCGACTCGATGCTTTCGATGGCGAGGCGCGAGACGTTCTCGAAGGCGATATGCAGGATCGCATGTTCCGCCACCGAGGCGTGACCGTATCCCACCACCCACTTTTCATGGAACTGGGCGGACTTGTCGTCGCTGAGTTCGGCGGCAATATCACGGAACGATTCAGGCGAGCGCGAAGTCTTGGCAAAGGCAACGGCTATGGTCTCCGGGCTGAGCGCGCGCGGCGAGAGCAGGTAAATGTCACGTTCGGGCATGGGGGTCTCCTCTGGAAATCGGGCAGATTATACCCGTCCCAGGTGTTTCGTAACTAATGAAAAGGGCGACCCGCAGGTCGCCCAAGTTTTCAGGGTGCGCCGATGTTTTGAGGGAAATCCGGCACGTCGGGTTTGGTCAATTTATTCAGTTCGTTCAGGGCGCGCAGACCGCCAAACAAGCCGAACAGGAACAGGGCATGGAACGCCAGCCCAAGCCATTCCTGAAAAACCAGCATGAGGAGCGCATCCAGGGCATACAGGACGATGCCCGTGATGAACGCCCAGCGCTTGCCCCGGTTTCCGAAGAGGCCGAACAGCGCGAATATTCCCGCGATGAAAATGCTGATGGCGAGACCGATGACCTTCACGACAAGCGAAGCCTCCGGGATCGCCTCCGCCATCCCAATGAAAAAGCCGTCCACGATCAACGTTATCGCCAGCCCGACCACGAAGTACGAACTGCCGCCGAATTCAAGCACGAATGAATTGATGACGGAGAGCGCGGCGATCCAATAGAAATTGTTGGCGCCGTTTTTCATACGGCGCGTCAGTTCGGCGACAACCGCCTGCCTGCTTTGCGCCTCCATAGCGCGGTCAGATAAGGGAGTTTGTCCGGGCTGGGGGGCGGGTTCGAAAGGTTGTGTCATGGCTGATGTCCCTTCATTGTGGAATATATGGATACTGTACGTCAAAACGATTCGCGAGTCAACAGGAAATGCGGGTCATCCACTGGCCGGCGCGGTCAGACGGATTCTACAGTATCTCTCATCCGTATCGTTATCGCCATCGCCGCGACCAGTGAGATGAGATATAACGCGCCGAACACCTGATAGATCAGCCCCTGTGTGCCAACGCTGAAGAACAACGCAGTGAACACAATGAACAGAAGCAATTCGATATAACCCCAAACCCGCACGGTATTCTGTTGCCCGTCGTCTACGCCAAAACGCGTTGCCAGCGAAACCAACAAGAGGAAATAAAATCCGAATGCAAGGAACTCGCCCGTATCGAGGAGGATCTTCAACCACCCGGGAGCGGTGAACCAACTCCAGAAATTCAACTCACCGCCCAGGGGCCAGAGTAATTCAACGCCATTGAACCACAAAACAAGATCAACGAGGATGTGCATCAAAATCCCCGCGCCGAAGCCGTTGCCGAAATTTTTCCACTTTTCATTTTTCGTCAACGCGGC
>JAANMY010004468.1_pt1 | contig 10490 bp, 7 predicted proteins | sample 7279691 | NCBI WGS metagenome assembly JAANMY01 (sample SAMN14094543, study PRJNA606508) | bioreactor metagenome | isolation source: A lab-scale SPAN reactor treating ammonium-rich wastewater day 388 | place: Ireland: Galway | collected 2018-02-07
CCTTTCTCTTGGCAGAGATCAGAGATTCACGACGACCGTCGTAAAGGTCAAACCTTGGTGAGTCCCCCGGCAAAGCCGGGGGCTTACCTCTATGAGTTATACCCCGCACGCACGGCAAAAGCAGGCGTAACCTTATACTGTGCACCGAGTGATACCGTCCAGATATCTCGCCATCCGAACCCCTGAACAAACGGCCCCGAAGCAGTCATTGCCCAGTTCTTCTGTTCAAATCCCCTGGTACCGCTGTAATTGATCCACTTGACATCGAGCGCCAGCAATAATGGCGCAACAGGCCGATAACTCACGCCACCACCGACGATCATGGGATAGTCCAGTCGAAAACGGAAATTCGTTGGCGTCCCATCAGGATACTGGGAATTCCAGGAAAAATTGCCGAACCACTGCGGACTCTTGAATACCAGACCCAACATCAGGTGATCGAACAGCTTGTAGGTTGCACCGAGGGTGAACCCCCATCCCCACGCAGATGCATCCCGTGTACCTGTTGGAAAACCAGATGCATTGGGAACAGCCACCGGCCAGGGATCGGTTACCAGTGAGGCCCAATCGATATTCACTCCTACACCCAGCGATAAAGCCGGTGTCAGCTGATACGCTGCCGAAGGTGTCATCTGCAATACCCGGTAATCCGAGTAAACCGCGCCAAACCCGCCCAATGACTGCGGCAGGGCCAGAGGATTGAAATTTCCGCCGGGATCCGGATTATTGGCCGGGTAATCCACACCAAATCCCGCAATACCCAGTGCCGAGAATCCGAATGTCCAGGGACTCTGCGTCCGGTATACCACGCCAAAAGCAGGCAGGACGGCCGCACGGATCTCGCTGTCCACCGTACCGGCAGGGCCGCCACTGATGACTCCGGTATGGCTCCGGTCGGGCGCAAAGAGTTCTACGGATAATTCGAGCGCGTTTCCGGCGAGAAACGAGATGGATGACACATTATTATAGTTTGCACCGATCACATCGATCGATGTCGCAATCCCGGCCCCGCCCATGGACTGGTTGATGGCGCCAACCCCATGAAGAACATGACCATTGGTTGCCAGTACCGGCATGGCGTGCAAGGCGATCACAGCCGGAATCAGTTTCCACCCGCTTCTTTGTTTCTGCATGATATTTTCCCGTTACAAAAATAGTCTGCCAATGTTAATTCCCTGATCTGGCAGGCAAACCGGATAAAAAAGCAAATATTCCTGCCTTTATCTATACGGGACCGTTCCCTCCATTTCAGGCAGCAGGTTTTATCGCGTGGCTGAATGATCGGCAGAAAAGACGCCTGAATCCCCTTCTGTTCGTTCTCAAGCCATCGTCATCCCGGCCGAAAAACAGGTTGTTAAACAGCACTGCGATCACAACGCGACACAACCCGAGGAAAGCATGTCATCATCACTACCGTTTACCAGAACCCGAACCCCGGCAGAGCACGATCTGCAATATCAGAACGATATTTACAAGGCAATCACCCGCAGTCTGGCGGGTGCGGAATATGATCTGCACGGCAATATCCTGAATGCCAATGCCAATTTTCTTTCCCTGTTCGGCTACACCCTGGAGCATCTGACCGGCAAGCACCACAGTCTGCTGTGCTTACCAGGGACTGCAGAAAATGAGGAGTACGCTGCCTTCTGGGAAAAACTGCACGCTGGTGATTGTGTGAATGGAGAATTTCGCCGTATGACCGAAGAAGGCGGTTGTATCTATATTCAGGCGAGTTATATCCCGGTGCTCGATACGGAAAACAAACCGGTTAAAATCATCCAGATCGCCAGTGACATCACCAGTGAAAAACTGGCAACGATGGAAATGGCCGCCCGCATGGAGGCTGTCTCCAGAAGCAGTTGCCTGATGGAGCTGTCGGCCGAAGGTCGCGTCCTCAGCGCCAACGAACGCATGCTGCAAGCCCTCGGCTGTAACTCTGCCGATCTCATCGGCAAAAGCGAGCGACATCTCCTGTTTGAGGAAGATGTGCAGGCACAGGAATATATCGACTTATGGATCGCGCTGAATGAGTTCCAGCCGGTCAACCTTGAACGGTGCTACAAAGGTACAGACGAAAAAGAACGCTGGTTTCTGGCCAATTTCAGCCCGCTCAAAGGGCGTGATGGAAAACTGGCCAAAGTCATCGTGCAGGCGGATGACATCACCACTGCCAAACTCGAGCGCATCAATCATATCGGTAAAATGCAGGCGATCAACCGGTCGCAGGCAGTCATCGAATTCGATCTGAACGGCAAAGTACTTCACGCCAATGAAAATTTCCTCAAACTCACGAGCTATCATCTGGAAGACATCATCGGTCGGCACCATCGCATGTTCGTCGATCCCGCAGAAGCCGCAAGTGCCGACTATGAAATCTTCTGGGAACGACTGGGGCGCGGAGAATACACCACAGGTGAATTCAAACGGATCGGCAGTAATAACCATGAAATCTGGATTCAGGCCACCTATAATCCGGTCTTCGACCACAAAGGCAAACCGGTCAAGGTAGTGAAATTTGCCACCGATATTACCGCCAGCAAATTATACCAATCCGAATTTGAGGCCAAAGTTGCAGCCATGGGCCGTGGTCAGGCCGTGATCGAGTTTGATCTGGATGGTCATGTGATCGATGCCAATTACAATTTCCTGGCGGCAATAGGTTACACGCTGCGCGAAATCAAGGGACAGCACCACAGCATGTTCTGTCCGATCGATTACGCCCGGAGTAAGGAGTACCGCGATTTCTGGCTCAAACTGGGTAACGGCGAATTCATCAGCGGTCGCTTCCACCGTATCGGCAAATATGATCGCGATGTCTGGATTCAGGCCACATACAACCCGATTTTCGACCTCAATGGTAAGGTAATGAAAATCGTCAAGTTTGCGCACGACGTCACCAGTGAAGTGCAGCTCGAACAGCTGATCGCGGCTGGAACGACCGAAATGAGCCTGCATGTGCGCAAGCTGGCTGAAAGTGTGGATGCCATCGCTGCCAACTCCAATGTCGCAGCAGAACTGGCACGTGATTCTTCCAGCGCGGCACAAAACGGGTTTGATGCGCTGCAAAAATCCATCGCCGCGATTGCCGCCATTCAAACCAGCGCATCGCAGGTATCTGAAATCGTCGGGGTGATCGATGAAATCGCCAATCAAACCAATCTGCTGGCGTTCAATGCCGCAATCGAGGCGGCACGTGCCGGTGAACACGGCATCGGTTTCTCAGTAGTGGCCGATGAAGTACGCAAGCTGGCTGAACGCAGTTCGGTTGCAGCACGCGAGATCACCAAGCTGATTGCGGAATCTGCCAAACACGTGGATAAAGGTGCGGAGGTCACCCGCGAAGCTTCGCGCAGCTTCGAAGGCATCATGTCGGGTGTGGCCAGAACCAGCAAGAGCGTGGCGGAAATTGCCGAATCGGCAGAAAACCAGAGCACGGTTGCCAAAGAAGTCAGCGCACTGATCGAACATATCGCCAACGCAAAAAACCAGGTGGACTGATGGAGCCAATAGCGGCAAAGCCGGGATTCGGCGGATTCCGCATTGGCGGCATGGAACTCGCTTTGCCAATGCAGGTTTTGCGTGAAGTCGTCCCATGCGGCGGGCTGGCCAGATTACCTTGTGCATCACCCTGCGTGATCGGCGGGATCGATCTGCGCGGGATCATGGTGCCGGTAGTCGATTTGCGCATCGTATTCGACATGCCCACCCCCAGAGTACCGTTCCAGAATGTCATGATCATGGCGCATGAAAACCGGTTGCTGGGCCTGCTCACGGAAGCTGTCACCGGGGTGTTCACCGGAGAAAGCGAAGAAATCAACTCAATCAGTTTCGCGGCAGCGGATCAGCCCGTTTTCCATGGCAGCATTCGTCGCAGCGATAACGGTACACTCGTCAATCTGCTGTCACCCTCTGTACTGGCTACACTCCGGGATGTGCCGCTGGCGGATCACCGGGAAATGAAAAAGAAGGCTGCAACCCGGACAGATGCTGCCAGCGGGCAGGACAAGGTCATGCCCGTGCTGTTACTGCGCTGCAACCGGATCGCCTTTGCCATCGATGCCATGGAGGTTTATACGACATTATCCGATCCGGAAATCAGAAATTCTCCACTGGCCATGGGCAGCTGCCGTGGCGTGATCGAACACGCCGGCAGCAGAATTCCGGTCCTGGATTTGCTGGAAATATGCGGACTGGGCAAAATCGAGCCGGACACACCGCTGCAGGCGTTTCTCATTCAACTACCCAAAGGCATGGCTGCATTTCTGGTCAGCAAGGTGATCGATGTCGTGCGTATCCGCGCCGGTGAAATCATCGATGTGCCCGCCTATGCTCTGCCGCAACCGGAATTGTTCAGTGGTGCGATTCCCAAATCATCCCTGCCGGCATCCCGCTCGCAACAGGAAGCCATCCTCGCTTCCCAGTTTCTGGTATTAAGAGGTGCAGGACTGAAATCCAATCATGAAATCATGGCACTGGCCGATGTCAGCTCCCCGCAACAGCCCTTCATCCACCAGGATCGCTCACAAACATCTGTTGCAGGCAAAAAAAATACCAGCCGTAAACGCGATATGGTGACCTACCTGCTCCGGAGTGAAACGGCAACGCCGTTTGAACAAATCCGGGAAATCCTGCCCTTCAACCACAGCGTTCCTGTTTTTGAACAACCCGGCCCGCTGCTGGGCATGATCGTGATACGCGGGCGCAGCATTCCGGTGGTTTGCCTGCACCGGCTGATGACCGGACAATTCACGCCGGCCTCCTCTTCCGCCTATATTCTGGTGGTGGAAATCGACAATGAAGTGATGGGGTTTGCTATTCCCGCCCTGAAATCGATCGAAACGGCTGAATGGGAACCGGAATTACCGCAGTTCGGCAGATCGGCAGACGATGATCTGAAACGTGCGATCCATTCCAACAAACTGGCCCAGATTGGCAACGGTAATGCCATACGCATGCTTCCTGTGCTGGATCTCGAAAAAATAGGACGTGCATTCCGGGCACGACAACTGTCGGCAGCCTGAACCGCGGACAGGGAACCGCTTACGATGAATGAACCGCCTGTAAATTGCGCATGGTGTCGCGGGCAAAACACAGGTCTTCCCATGCTTTGGCTTTGTCAGCCAGCGAACGCAGCAGATAGGCCGGGTGATAGGTGACGATCAGGGGAATACCGGAAAATTCATGCAACCTGCCGCGCAGGCTGGCAATGCTGGCATCGGTAGCCAGCAGATTCTGGGCAGCTACCTTACCCAGTGCCACGATCAGTCTGGGCTGAATCAGTGCAATCTGGCGTAACAGATAGGGGCGACACTGTTCCGCTTCTGCATCCAGCGGATTACGATTTCCCGGCGGGCGACATTTCACGATATTGGCAATGTAGACATCCTGACCGCGACGGAGGCTGACCGCCTGCAGCATATTGTCGAGCAGTTTGCCGGCCTGGCCAACGAACGGTTCACCCAGCTCATCCTCGCGCGCGCCCGGCCCTTCTCCAATAAACAACCAGTCAGCCTGCTCATCGCCGACACCGAACACCGTCTGCTTGCGTGTTTGGCTAAGCGGACAGGCAGTGCAACCACTGACCATCTGCCGCAGCCGCCCCCAATCCGCATACGCTATGGAAGTCGAACGATCTTCGGATTCTTCAAACGGGCGGCTTTCCGCAGCAGTTTCTACCTGATCGGACATATTCTTCCCCGAGTCAGGCGATTGGCCAGCTATGGCACCCGGCCTGACGCGCCACACCGGTAACAATCCGAGTTCCTTGAGCCGATTGGGATCCATGGTTGTACCTTTCTTAATCAGACAAAACAGAAAATTTGGAAATATCCTGAATTAATCAATTATTTCGTAGCCCGATTGCAACATTCCGGAACGCTGACAACGCTGCTTCCAGATGCTCGATGATCTCCTGCTGCAACACATCTGGCGGCGGAAGGTCATCGAGGTTATCCAGGCTGTTGTCCTTGAGCCAGAAGATATCGAGACTGGCCTTTTCACGAGCCATCAGTTCCTCGTAACTGAAGAGTTTGAAGCGCTCGGTGGCGACGCGCTGATGACGGTTTTCCGGGTTATAGCAGGTGATGAAATCCCGCAGATCAGCCAGCTTCAGCGTATGTGTCTTCAGCGTAAAATGCTTGTTCGTGCGCAGATCATAAAACCAAATACCCTTTGTATGCACGCGGCCATCCTTGGGTGCGTTATCGAAGAACACCACATTAGCCTTCACACCCTGCGCGTAGAAGATGCCCGTCGGCAGGCGCAGGATGGTGTGCACATCGCAGTTCTCCAGCAGCTTACGGCGAATCTTTTCCCCCGCACCGCCTTCGAACAGCACATTGTCCGGCAGCACCACGGCGGCCTTGCCCGTCACCTTCAGCATGTTGACGATATGCTGCAGGAAGTTGAGCTGCTTGTTCGAAGTCGTTTCCCAGAAATCCTGGCGTTCGTAGGTCAACGCATCGCGATCTTCCTCACCCTCCTCATTGGTGATGGTCATGCTGCTCTTCTTGCCGAAAGGCGGGTTGGCCAGCACGTAATCCACTTTGATCTTGGGTTCGGCGATCAAGGCATCGGAGCGCTCCACCGAGGGCTCACCATCCAGTTCACCAATGTTGTGCAGGAACAGGTTCATCAAGCACAGACGCCGCGTGTTCGGCACAATTTCATTACCGAGAAAGGCCTCGTCGCGCAAAAATTCCTTCTGGCGCTTATCCAGCCTGGCACCCGGGCGAGTCAACCAGTTGTAAGCACCGAGAAAGAAACCACCGGTGCCGCAAGCGGGATCGGCAATCGTCTTCATCGGCTCCGGACGCACGCAAGCCACCATCGCTTCGATCAGGGCACGCGGCGTGAAGTATTGACCCGCGCCACTCTTGGTATCTTCCGCATTCTTTTGCAGCAGCCCTTCGTACAGATCGCCCTTGGTGTCGGTATCGAGGCTGATCCAGTTTTCCGCGTCGATCATCTGCACCAGACGCGAGAGCTTGGCCGGGTCCTGGATTTTATTCTGCGCTTTGAAGAAAATAGCGCCGAGCATGCCCGGCTCCTGCCCCAGCCTGTGCAGCGTGGCCAGATAATGCGCCTCCAGCGGCTCACCGGTCTTGCTACGCAAACCGGCCCAGTCATACTCCCTGGGGATGCGGATATCGCGGTTGTACGGTTCCTGCGCATATTCGTGCGCCAGCTTCAAAAATAACAGGTAGGTGAGCTGTTCCAGGTAGTCGCCGTAACCCACGCCATCGTCGCGCAGGGTGTGGCAGAAATTCCAGATTTTCTGGACGAGGGCGGAAGTATTCATCAAATATCCATCAAGAGAGAGGTCAATTTGAGTCTGGTGCGCCATACACAACATTCTTTGTGTCCGAAAACACTCTGTTTTATATTCACAAAATAGTTTGTGTATGACACGCCGGACTCAAAGAATCTTCCGGCCTTCGGCACAGTTGAGCAGTTCACGGAAGGCCAGTACAGCTGAGCGGCGACCACTACTTTCGCGCAACACCTGTAAAATCCCCGCTTCCCGCAAGCTACGCAAAAAAGGCAAGGCGGACTGCTTGGGTATGCCTGAGCGCGGCACAAAGTCGCCTGACTGGAAAATCGGTCGATCGAACAGCGCATCAAGCACCGCAATCGCATGCTGCGAGCGGGTCAGTTCAGCGATGCGACGTTTCATGTCCTCATAAAGTGCCATCATGGCGCGCACCCGATCAGTATTGGCCAATGCCTGCTGCGTCACCGCGTCCAGAAAGAAGGCAATCCACCCCGTCCAATCTCCTTCACGACTAACCGCCTGCAGGCGGGCGTAATACATATCACGGTGGCTTTCCAGATAGTCCGACAAATAGAACATCGGGCCAGCCAGCGCCCGCTTTTGAAACAGAAACAATGGAATCAGCAGCCGTCCGATACGACCGTTACCATCCTTGAACGGGTGAATCAGTTCAAACTGCGCGTGTGCAACTGCACACTGCAACAAAACATCCACATCATCACCAGCCAGATACCTCTCCCAAGCCTGCAAATGATCCAGCAGTTGCAGTGGCGAAGGCGGCACGAAACTGGCCTGCTCAATCGTGCTGCCCGCAGCACCGATCCAGTTTTGCTCGCTGCGAAACTCGCCGGGCATCTTGTTGGCACCACGCACACTATCCATCAACACGCCATGCATCTGCTTGAGCAAACCAAGACTGATGGGCCGCTGGTCAACGACCGAGGTAGCCAGAGTCAGGGTTTTGCGATAATTGACGACTTCCTGAATATCCTTGATTTTTTCGGCATCAAAATCCATGCCGGCCTCGAACTCCAGCACTTCATCCACCGTAGCCTGCGTACCCTCTATTTTTGACGACAGCACGGCTTCACGCTGGGTAAGCGGCGACAACATGACACCGGGGTTGACTACGCTTTGCAGCAAACCATCGTAACGCGCCAGCGCCGCATTGGCCGGGCCGACTTTTGGCAGCAAACGCGCAAAATCGAGATTTGCCAGCGGCAGTGGATCGGGTACATAGGGTTTCATTAGCTGATTTCCTTGCGCTTACTTCTGTACGGTTTTTTCACGGCGACTTGTGCGGCGCGCTCGGTACGGATGCGTTGCAGCAGCACACTGGCCGGTTCGTCGTTCGGGTCTTGCGGGACGAGTTGACCGGCAAAGGCGGCGCGCAGGATGTTTTGGCGTTGGGCAGCGGATTGTTTGAGGCTGTGCTCGATAGCCGTTTCTTGCTCAAGAACGGAATCTAGCGTGTTGCCAACGATACGCACGACCTCCATCATCTCGGCCACCGGAGCTAACGGGAATGGAATTTGCTCAACGATGGATTTGTTCAATGCAGGCTGGTTATTCCCACTGCTGCCACGCCGAGTTTGTTCATACTGAGACCAGAGCCAGTAGTAAACGTACTCAGCAGGAAGCCCCATTTCACTAACCCAAATAGCTGCACAATTCTGATTGTTTGCAGCTTCGATATCGAGGATTGCGACCTGGCCGCGTGTTTTTCCCTCCCCAATCATGCCCAGCAGCACACTACCGACAGGGTTGATCTGCGTACTGCTGTTTCTCAGACCCTCATCCGAGATCATTTCTTTTGTCGATGTAATCCGTGAGAACCGCACCTCACCAGAACTTACCCAAGGAATAGACCCACCCCAGTAACTGGATTCTTTACGGCTCGGTGTCGCGCCCACCGCAACATGAAAACATTGTCCAATTGAACTCCACACCCACCCCTCCGGCAATTCCGGCAAATCACTGGTATCGGGCTGCACCGGTTCCGGGTATTTCTTCTGCCAGTCTTTGGGCGGGGTCTTGCCTTGCTCGGCGAACTTGGCAAGCTGCTTGGCTTCCCAGCGGGCGCGGCGCTCGGTGAGGATGCGTTGCAGCAGTTGTGCGCCGGTTTCCCGTGGCGTGGTGTGCTTGCGCTGTACCTCGCGCCAGTCGGCGGTGAGCGCGCCTTCCACGGCGGATTTCAGCAGCGATTGCCGGTACTGCCCCAGCTTTTTCTGCGCGACCTTGAGTTCGGCCACCCCGGCATCAAGGTCGGAAAGCAGTTCTTCTAGTTTTTCGACGATGCGGGTTTGTTCATTCACAGGTGGCAAGGCCAGAAATTCTTTGCGTAAGTGTTGGTAATGGCGACCATACCCACGATTCTCAAGATCAATAGTTCCAAGCTGTAGATACACAAACACCGGGTCCCAAAGTGCAGTGGGGACAAATAGCTTGACTCCGTCCGCTCCAACAGAGAATGGAAATTTCACGAATTTGAAACGGCGGGTATGGTCACCAAAAACGATCACCGGGGCCGGTGAATCAACTTTCGCATCCAAGTCATTGGTATATCCACCGATCAGACCCTCACCTTGATCAACCACAGGTAGTTTGCCCGCTGGCAAATAGTCTTTCTGCTTAATGCGAAAGCCGCGATCCGAGATAAGTTCAACGGCTTCGTCAAAGCCAATCTGCAACCAAGAAGTAGGTAAATCACTCACGCTACCAACTCCTCATTCATCTCATCCATCAGCCCATCAAGTTGCTGGCCAAACACCGCCCACACCTTCTGCAAACCGCCCCTGCCCGCCAGTTCAGCGTAATCAAAGTCATCGCGGCAGATGCTGCAACTGCTGGCGATATGATCCTTCATCAGCCGCAGCCATTCGGTTTGCTCAGGTGTAAAAGCGGTGGCGCGTTGGGCGTTGTGGCGGAATATCCATTCCTGAAAGCGCTTATCCACTTGCTCGCTGAAGGGTTTGAGTTCGGTTTCCAGCCCCAGCGCAAAGCGCACCAGTGACACCAGATCGGTGAGCTGGCGTTTGCTGTCCGCGCCCTTCACCTGGCTGGCTTGCACGCGGGCATAGGCGCTCCACAGGCGCTCGGTGGTCAGCATCAGCGGCGGGCGGCTGAGGGCTTCATGCAGCTCCTCGATCATGTCGAAAGTGAGTGCGCGGCGCTGGTAGGGCTGCTGGTAGAAAAAGCTGAGCGCGGCGATTTCGTC
>JAANMY010004471.1_pt1 | contig 10481 bp, 10 predicted proteins | sample 7279691 | NCBI WGS metagenome assembly JAANMY01 (sample SAMN14094543, study PRJNA606508) | bioreactor metagenome | isolation source: A lab-scale SPAN reactor treating ammonium-rich wastewater day 388 | place: Ireland: Galway | collected 2018-02-07
GCCAGACACCATTTCCGGCGCCATTGCCTAACGGCGGAACCGGGACGGCCAGCGATTCGCCGTTTCCGCCGGTCAACGGAGCACCTGCGCAGAGGGCCGCCGCGCCTCAGGATTCGCCATTTCCGCCCGTCAACGGGGCACCTGCGCAAAGGGCCGCCACGCCTCAGGCTTCACCGTTTCCCCCCGTCAACGGCGCTTCCGCCACGATGAGCGCGCCCTCGGCGTTTCCATCCGGCGGTGCAACGCCGCTCGGTGGTTTCGGGGCGCCGCAGCAGCAGGCCGGCCCGCCTGGGGGCGCGGACTGCATGAAGGATTTCCTGCCGCTGCGTGACGCGGCTGAGAAACGCGGCAAGCTGATCCAGGCCGCCAGCGCCCGTCAGGCGCCGCCTGACGAAGCCTGCAAGCTGATCGGGCAGTATGCGCAGGCCGAAGCCAGGATGATCAAATTCATCGATGCGAATTCCAACAGGTGTGGAATTCCCGACAATGTCGGCAAGCAGATGCACGCCAACCACAAGTCGACCGAGTCCATGCAGCAGAAGGTTTGCGACGTGGCGAAGCAGGCTAAGATGCGCGGCCCGGCCGGCCCGAGCCTCAGCGAGGCTCTGGGGTCGGCGTCCGGCGGATTGCCCGAGGTCACCACGCCGAAGAAGGGTGGCAGCACCTTCGATACCCTGAGCGGCAACGTTCTCACACGATGACGAGCCATCGATGAGCGATGCGGCTGCCCGCGTCGCGGACTCGGTCGGCAATTGGGTCGATAGCCGCGCGCCGCTATGGTCGCGCCCCTATCTGAGGCTGTCGCGGCTGGACCGTCCGATCGGGTCGTGGCTGCTGTTGATGCCCTGCTTATGGTCGACGGCGCTGGCGTCGCACCTTGCCGGTGACGTGAGCCAGCTTCCCCTCACGATCGTGCTGTTTCTCATCGGCGCGTTTGCGATGCGCGGCGCCGGCTGCACCTGGAACGATATCACCGACCGCGATCTCGACGCGCGGGTGGAGCGGACCCGGTCGCGGCCCATCCCGGCGGGACAGGTTACGGTGACGCAGGCGCTGGTGTTTCTCGTGGCGCAGGCGCTGGCGGGGCTGATCGTGCTGCTTCAGTTCAACCGTTTTGCGGTCGCGACGGGAGTTGCCTCGCTCCTCATCGTGGCGGCCTATCCTTTCATGAAGCGGATCACCTACTGGCCTCAGGTCGTGCTCGGCCTCGCCTTTTCATGGGGCGCTCTGATGGGATTTGCTGTGGTGCTGGGCCGCATCGATGCGGCTGCGCTGGCGCTGTATGCGGGGACGGTGGCATGGGTGATCGGTTATGACACGATCTATGCGCATCAGGATGCGGATGACGACGCGCTCATCGGCATCAAGTCCACCGCGCTGCTGTTTGGTGAGCGCACACGTTTGGCGCTCGCGATCTTCTACGGGCTGGCTGTCGTCCTGATCGGCGTTGCCTTGCATCTGGCCGAAGCGCTATGGCCTGCGTGGATCGGCCTTGCGGCCTTCGCCGCGCATCTCGTATGGCAGATCGCGCGCATCGAGATCAGTGACGCCCGCCTCTGCCTGCGGTTGTTCAAATCCAACCGCGACGCCGGGCTGCTGTTGTTCGCGGGATTGCTCATCGGCGCGTTGGTGTAGCGGGCGGCTTTTTCTTCAATCGCAATGAACGAATAGCCGAGAATTTTTTCTCAGCGTTTGACGCCTCAGTCTCGCGCGATGATCTCGCGTTCGCCCCGATGGATTGCCGCGGGGTTGAGCGAATGACCGCAGCGCCGTCGCACCAGGAAGGCAGGGCGTCGGTCTCTGATCGCATTTCTGCGCCGGCGGCGCGGCGCAGGTTCGCGCGTGTCGTCGGCGAGTTGTGGAAGCGCGAGGACCTCGCTCCAGGTTTGCCACGCTGCGGCGCATTCGCCGGCGTCCTCGGTCACCAGAAGGGGAATGGCAAGCGACGGATCGCGGTGAAGCAGCACGAGCGCCCGGCCGTGGGACGTGTCGCGCAAGGTGACGCCAATGAATTCGCTGACGCGTACACTGATCGTCATTTTCATGCCGCGCACCGCGCGATGCAGTGTCACGCGCTCGCGATGAAGTTCGATCTGCCGGATGCCGCCGTCGGCGCGGCTGTCATTCGCGGCAAAACTGACTGGCAGTGAAAGGGGGTCGAGCCGCAGATTACGGCTCGACCCGGCGGGATTGATCCCGCTGGTTGCTGTTTGACGCCTCACGGCTTTAGTCTCCCCCGCCGGAATTATGTTTCCGGTCGATGGGTGAGAGCTTGCCAGAGCGCGGTCCGGATCTGCTTAAAAAGGCTGGTTAATCGATGGTATTCCGCCTGCGATTCGCGCACATGATTGACAGACCCTTGGCCGACATGCTTGACGGGTCCTTGCCGGGGCGCGGATAATCTTTAATACCGCTTCGTGGAATGCTTGAAGTCCGCGTAAAATAAGCACCTCTCATGACGGGCCTGCCTTTTGGCAGGTCCTGTCGAAGACCCTGGATTTTGTTCGTGAACTCTTCACCAAATTCGTCGCCGGAATCCGTCGCATCCGATCTCTTCGATCAATCCGCGCTCAGTGAACTCGCGGGGCGGCTGGTCGAGGCCGCGAAGCGCGCGGGCGCGGATGCCGCGGATGCAATCGCCGTGCGGGGCGTCTCGCAAGGTGTCGAGGTTCGCGACGGCCGCGTCGAGGAATCGGAGCGGTCGGAGGGCGATGACGTCGGGCTGCGTGTGCTGGTCGGACGGCGGCAAGCCACCGTCTCGACCAACGATGTCGGCGGCGACAATGTCGCGAAGCTCGCCGAGCGCGCGGTCGCGATGGCGCGCGTCGCGCCCGATGATCAGTATGTCGGGCTGGCCGACCCGTCATTGCTGGCGCAAAATTTCCCCGACCTCGATCTGCTCGATCGGGTGATGCCTTCGACGGCGGAACTCGAGCGCCGCGCGGTCGAAGCCGAGGCGGCGGGTCTTGCCGTCAAGGGCGTGACCAAATCCGGCGGCGCGTCGGCGTCCACCGGCATCAGCGGCATGGTGCTGGTGACGAGCACCGGCTTCCATGGACGCTATCTGCGTTCGAGCCAGGGCATCTCGATGATGGCGATCGTCGGTGACGGCACCGGCATGGAGCGTGATTACGATTTCAGCTCCGCGCTTCATGGGTCCGATCTCATGTCCGCGGCCAGCATCGGCCGCAACGCGGGCGAACGGGCGGTCGCGCGCGCCAATCCGCGCAAGGTTGCGACCTGCAAGGTGCCGGTGGTGTTTGATCCTCGCGTCGCGGGCTCGCTGGTCGGCCATGTCGTGGGCGCCGCCAACGGCGCGGCGGTCGCACGCAAGACCAGCTTCCTGAAAGACCGGCTCGGCCAGCAGCTTTTCGCGAAAGGAATCCGGATCGTCGATGATCCGCTGCGGGTGCGCGGATTGCGCTCGCAATCCTTCGACGCCGAAGGGGTCGCGACGAAGAAGCTCGCGGTGATCGACGACGGCGTCCTGACGTCATGGCTTTTGGATTCAGCGACCGCGCGCGAACTCGGGCTGACCACGACCGGTCATGCCCATCGTGGCGTCTCGTCGTCGCCGTCGCCGGGACCGTATAACCTGCATCTCGAGGCTGGAGAAATGACGCCGCGCCAATTGATCGCGGACGTCGAGCAGGGGTTCTACGTCACCGACCTGATCGGCTCCGGCGTCAACGGCGTGACCGGCGATTATAGTCGCGGCGCGTCAGGATTCTGGATCGAGAACGGCGAGATCACCTATCCGGTCAGCGAGATCACCATCGCGGGTCATTTGATCGAGATGTTCAAATCGCTGACACCCGCCAACGATCTCACGTTCCGCTACGGGACCAATGCGCCGACCGTGCGTATCGAAGGGCTGACTGTTGGCGGGCGCTGACGACGCCGACAGCCGAACCGACCTTTTGGCGCGCGACCGCGCTTTATTGATCGAGACGGTGCGCGAGGCCGGACTACTGGCGCTCGCGATGCGTCGCACCCGGCTGCGGACTTGGACCAAGGGGGTGTCTTCCCCGGTTTCGGAGGCGGACATCGCGGTCAACGATCTCATTGCAAGCAGGCTGGGCGCGCTTCCGGATTACGGCTGGCTCTCCGAGGAAAGCACCGACGATCTTTCGCGGCTCGGCAGGAAGAGGGTCTGGATCGTCGATCCGATCGACGGCACGCGCGGCTATCTCGCCGGTCATGACGAATGGTGCGTCAGCGTCGCTCTGGTGGAGGATGCCTCGCCGCTGCTCGCCGCCGTGTTCGCGCCCGCGACCGACGAGTTTTTCGTTGCCGCGCGCGGACAGGGGACGACCTGCAACGGCCTGCCGGTTCAGGCGACCGGCGGTGATGATCTGGATTTCTCGAAGATTGCAGGACCGAAACCGCTTCTGGAAAAACTCGACCTGCATCCGCACGATGCCGCCCTTCATCCGAGGATCAGTTCGCTGGCGCTGCGACTGTGCCGCGTGGCGGGCGGCGGAATCGACGCGGCTTTCGCCGGCGGCCAGAGCCACGATTGGGATATCGCCGCGGCCGATTTGATCGTGCATGAGGCGAATGGTAAAATGACCTCGCTCGGTGGCGAGTCGATCCTCTATAATCGCGCAGAGGTGACGCACGGCGTGCTGGTCGCGGCCGGCCACCCTCGCCACGCGCGCATTCTCGCGCAGGTCCGGAGGCGTCCGCTGCCATAAGGCCGGCTGCCGACCTTAGATGGTGCCTGGATGGTATTTGCCTGACGGCCGGCGGCATAGTAGGACAACGCGTGATGCCGCCAGACAGTCCGCCCCAGCAACTGCTCCATCTCGTGATCGGAGGCGAACTGACCGATCTCGCGCATACGACCTTCAAAAACCTCGATGAGGTCGAGATCGTCGGCCTCTATCCGAACTACGCGTCAGCCTATGCCGCCTGGAAAGCGAAGGCGCAGCGGACGGTCGATAACGCCCACACGCGGTATTTCATCGTCCATCTCCATCGGCTGCTCGATCCTGGTCAAGACACGAAGACCGACCTTTGAGAAAACTGCTTCGCAATCTGCTGCGCTCACGCTGGTTTCAGCAGTCCGCGGGCCTTCTGGCCGCGGGCTTTTTATGGCTGGTCTGGCGAACCAACAGGTTCAGCTACGACCCCGAGGATGTTTACGACATCGTCGAGCCGCAGATGCCGGTGATCCTCGCATTCTGGCACGGGCAGCATTTCATGACGCCGTTCATCAGGCGGGCGCACCATCGCGGCAAGGTGCTGATCTCGCGGCACCGCGACGGCGAGTTCAACGCGCTCGCCGCGGAGCGGCTGGGGATTGAAACCATTCGCGGCTCCGGCGATCACGGCTCCGCGTTCAATCGCAAGGGGGGCGTTGGCGCTTTCAAGGAAATGGTCCGCGCATTGGAGGAGGGCTACAACGTGGCCCTGACCGCCGATGTGCCGAAGCGCTCGCGGATCGCCGGTCTCGGCATCATCATGCTGGCGCGTGAATCCGGGCGAACCATCATGCCATTTGCAATGGCGACGAGTCGCTTCATCCGCCTGAACAACTGGGATCGCACGACGATCAACCTGCCGTTCGGCCGTGGCGCCCTGGTTGGCGGTGAGCCGATCTCGGTTCCTTCGGACGCGGATGCGCAGATGATGGAGATGCTGAGGGCACGGCTGGAGGCGACATTGAACGATGCGACGCGCCGCGCTTACGCGAAAGTCGGCCGGCCCCAATTCGAGGCTGATCCGGAATACCAGACGGGTCATGCCTAGATTGTTGTTTTGACGCGTTTTCTTCAGGCGAACCGGTGTCCACTTCGCTCGAAAACGCTATAGGTTCATAAGCTGCTGGTACCCTTTTCTTTCCGAAGTTCGTTCAGGGAGGTGTTGCGATGTCTCACGAACTTCGGAAAGCGGGCGTGAGCCCGATGCCGGCGACGCTGCGTCTCTACCGCAGGCTGGCTGTCGCTGCCGGGCCGCTGGCGCCCCTGCTTCTGAAACGGCGTTTGAAACAGGGCAAGGAAGACCCGGCGCGCATCAATGAGCGCCGGGGCCTCGCCCGACAGCCCCGACCCGCGGGCCCACTGGTCTGGATCCATGGCGCCAGCGTTGGCGAGGTGCTGGCGGCAGCCGCGCTGATCGAGCGGCTACGCGCGCTTGATATCGGCGTTCTGGTTACGTCAGGCACGGTTACCTCGGCAGCCGTCGCCGCGAAGCGGTTCCCGCCGGATATCATTCACCAGTATATCCCTTACGACTCGCCCCGCTTCGTGGAGCGTTTTCTCGATCACTGGCAACCCGATCTTGCGCTCTTTATCGAGTCGGACCTGTGGCCGAACTTGATTCTGGCCGGCGCGAGCCGCCGTGTACCGATCGTGCTGATCAACGGGCGGATGTCGCGTCGTTCATTCCCGCGCTGGCGGCGAGCCTCCCGAACGATCGGGGCGTTGTTGAGCCGGTTCGATATCTGCCTTGTCCAGTCCGAAATCGACGCGGAGCGTTTCACGGCGCTCGGGGGGCGCAACGTCGTCATCACCGGCAACCTCAAGCTCGACGTCCAGGCTCCGCCGGCCGACGAGACCAGGCTGGAACGACTATTGTTCGTGACCCGTGGCCGTCCGGTCGTGGTGGCGGCCTCGACACATCCGGGCGAGGAAGAAATACTGCTCAACGCCCATCAAACGCTCGCGCGTGATTTTCCGTCGCTGCTGACCGTGATCGTTCCGCGCCACCCTGATCGGGGCGAGGCGATCGCCCGGATGGTCATCGGCTCCGGCGCGCAGGCGGCGCGGCGCTCGCTGGAGCAACTGCCGACGGCGAGGACAAACATCTATATCGCCGACACCATCGGTGAGATGGGATTGTTCTACCGTCTGGCGCCGATCGTTTTCATGGGCGGCTCGCTGGTGCCGCATGGCGGCCAGAATCCGATCGAGGCGGTCAAGCTCAATGCGTCGATCGTGCACGGGCCGCACGTCTTCAATTTTCCGGATGTGTATGGCGCGCTCGACAGCGCGGGCGGCGCGTGCCGGGTCGACGACGGCGATGCGCTGACGAAGCGGCTTGGCTACCTTCTCAACGAACCCGCCGCACGCGAGGCGGCTGCGACGGCGGCGTCTCAGGTGGTGGAAAAACTTGGCGGTGCGCTGGATCGCACACTGGCCGCGCTCGAACCGTATCTTCTGCAGTTGCGGCTTGAACGACGGGCGGGCGATGCGTGAACCGGCCTTCTGGCGCAAGCCATCATCATTGCTTTCGCGGTCTCTGATGCCCGTTGGCGCGCTTTACGGCGCGATCGCCGCGCGGCGGCTGTCACGGACGGGTCTGCGCGCCGGGGTGCCGGTGATCTGCGTCGGAAACTATCATCTCGGCGGCGCGGGCAAGACGCCGACCGTGTTGGCGCTCGCCGGCATTCTCCGTTCGCTCGGCGAAACGCCGGTCGTGATCAGCCGCGGCTACGGCGGACGGCTGCTCGGCCCGGTGCGCGTCGATCCGGACCGGCATGCGGCTGCCGATGTCGGAGACGAGCCCTTGATGATGGCGCGGACGCTCCCCGTGATCGTGTCGCGACAACGGGCGGCGGGCGTCGCGCCCGCGTGCGCGCTGGGGGCGAGCCTGATCCTGATGGATGACGGCTTCCAGAACCCGGCGCTTGCGAAGGATATCTCGCTGATTGTCATCGATGGAGATAGTGGTCTTGGCAACCGGCGGGTTTTTCCGGCGGGGCCGCTGCGTGCGCCGCTGCCGCCGCAACTCGCTCGCACCGATGCGCTGGTGATCGTCGGTTCTGGTTCCGCCGCGGACGACGTTGCGGCGCGCATCAAGGCGCGGGAAGGACCTGTCTTACGCGCGCGGATTTTCCCGGATGAAGCCTCGGTTGCCATCCTTCGCGGCAGGCGCGTCCTGGCCTTTGCCGGAATCGGTGATCCCCCAAGGTTCTTCCGCAGTCTTCGCGCCTGCGGCGTCGATGTGGTGGCGGAGCGGGCATTCGCGGACCACCATCCGTTCTCGCAACGTGAGGTGGCCGCGCTGCAAGCCGCCGCCGAGAAGGATGGTTTAACGTTGGTGACGACGGAGAAAGATCTGGCGCGGCTGCGCAACAACGAGAACCTCGCCGCTTTCGCACAGACCGTCGCGCCTTTCGCAGTCACCCTTGCGTTCGGCGATGAAACGGTGCTGCGGTCGTTCCTGGTCGACAGGCTCGGCCGTGCCCGCCGCTAACCTTATGAGGGCGTTTTGAGCGCGCCCGGGTAATGGCGCTGCAACACCGCGCTCGGGAGAGCGTAAGCCTCCTGCAAGTCGACACTCCAATATTTCAGCTCGTCGAGTGGAATGCGGGTGTCGGTGACGGCGCAACGGACATAGGTTCCCGGCGAGATCACCCGGAAGTCGCCATCGAGATACTGCACGCGCGCCTCGCTTTGCCCGGACTGGCGAAATTTGTTCAGCACTGCTTTTCTCCAGGGTCTCGGACAGGTTCGCTCAGCGCCAGGTTAAGCCAATAGGCCTTGACGAAACGCCATCCGGCCGCCTTTCGGATTTTGACCTCATCATAGCATACCGGACCCGGTGTGTTCAGAACAGACTTCCCTGGTCGGCGGGTTTGGTCGCGCGCCTGCGGGATATCGGTTTGGGCTCGCTCGTGGGATTTGACCTCGGCGGGTTTGATGATGTCGCTGCGGTTTGATCGGTGTCGGAGGTGACGTTCACCTTTCCGTCGGCAAATTCCAGCGTGAGGCGCGCGCCGGAACCGACCGCCGTCGCGCTTCGCACCGCCTGTCCGGCGTCGTCGCGAACCAGTGCGAAGCCGCGCGCAAGCACGCCGCGATAGGAAAGCGCCGCGAGTAGCTGACCCGAATGCGTGATGCGCGCCTCATGCCGTTGCAGCAAGGTGACGAGCGCCCGTCGCGCGCGCTCGGCCAGTCGCCTTGTCCGTTCGTTGTCACGCGCGAGGCGATCGCGCTGCGCCTGTACGTTGGCTAGCCTCGACGCCCTGAGCCGCACCACCAGTCCCGCGAAGCGGTCGCGGCGGTGGCGCAGCACAACCTGTGCACTGTGTGCGAGCCTCGCGCCGGTTGCGGCGACCGACTGTTTCGCGTGCGTAACCTGCGCGCGCAAGACGCGTAGGGTGAGTCCGCCGGAAATCCGCGTGAAGCGGCGGTGATGAAGGTGCGTGCTTGCGCGCAAGGCGCGCGGCAAGGCAGCGGCGGCATTGTCGAGCGTCTGGCGGGGAATTGCGAGCAGTTCACCGGCTCCCGGCAGCGCGCGGGCGGCGGAGCGTAATTCGGCGCGCCGGTCGTCATGACCTCGCTTCCACGCGACGAGGGCGCGGGCCGCGAGGTTCGAGATTTTAACCGCCAGATCGGACCGGACCGGCACGGCCATTTCGGCGGCGGCGGTCGGTGTCGGGGCCCGCTGATCGGCGGCGAAATCGATCAGCGTTACGTCAGTCTCGTGACCCACCGCCGAGATCAGCGGGATCATGCTTCCGGCTGCGGCGCGGACCACGATTTCCTCATTGAACGACCACAGGTCTTCGAGCGAGCCGCCGCCGCGCGCGACGATCAGCAGGTCGGGACGCGGAATGGGTCCGCCGTCCGGTAGTGCATTGAATCCGTCGATGGCTGCGGCAATCTGTTCCGCCGAGCCTTCGCCCTGCACCCGCACCGGCCATACCAGCACGCGGCGAGGAAAACGGTCCTCCAGCCGGTGCAGAATGTCGCGGATCACCGCGCCGGTCGGGGAGGTCACCACCCCGATGACCTCGGGCAGCCAGGGAAGCAGCTGCTTGCGGGCTTCATCGAACAGCCCCTCCGCCGCGAGCTTCTTCTTGCGTTCCTCCATCAGCGCCATCAGCGCGCCGATCCCGGCCGGTTCGATCGCCTCGATCACGATCTGGTATTTCGACGAGCCCGGATAGGTGGTCAGTTTGCCGGTGGCGATGACCTCCAGGCCCTCCTGCGGCTTGAACCGCATCCGGCCGTGGACGCCTTTCCAGATTACCGCCTCGATCTTGGCGCTCTCGTCCTTCAGCGCGAAATAGCAATGGCCCGAGGCGTGCGGTCCGCGAAAGCCGGATATCTCGCCGCGCACCCGCACATGGCCGTAGGTGTCCTCCACGGTGCGTTTCAGCGCCGAGGACAACTCGGAGACGGTATATTCCGGCGAATTCGCCAGAAGCTGTGCTGGATTTGCGGGCATCAGCCTCACTTCTGTTGCTCGTCCGCATTACCATGCTAAACCGCTCCGAAACCACCGGAAAGGCTGGATCGGCGCTCGTACATGAACATTCTTCTGCTTGGTTCCGGCGGCCGCGAACATGCGCTGGCGTGGAAAATCGCGGGCTCGCCGCTTCTGACGAAACTCTGGTGCGCGCCGGGCAATGCCGGGATCGCGCGCGAGGCCGAATGCGTGGCGCTCGATGTCGCGGATCATGAAGCGGTGATCGTGTTCTGCAAAACCAACAAGGTCGATCTGGTGAGCGACCCGGCGCCGCTGGT
>JAANMY010004476.1_pt1 | contig 10471 bp, 5 predicted proteins | sample 7279691 | NCBI WGS metagenome assembly JAANMY01 (sample SAMN14094543, study PRJNA606508) | bioreactor metagenome | isolation source: A lab-scale SPAN reactor treating ammonium-rich wastewater day 388 | place: Ireland: Galway | collected 2018-02-07
TTCAGAATGATAAGAACGGAGTGGCTCCGTATTATAAGCCATTCGCTGAAAAGCACCTGTATAAAATTTATGATAAATTAAATTTAATTGCCGAACCTGACTTTCAGACCTATCTTCCTATTCAGTGGGACATCCCGTTTCCTCCTGTCAAAAATCCTAAATTCAGTTTTATAGATCTCTTTGCCGGTATCGGAGGCATAAGGCTTGCTTTTCAGAATTTGGGAGGCAAATGCGTCTTCACGAGCGAGTGGGATAAATTTTCCAAGATAACCTATGATGCCAATTTTGGTAAAGTTCCGTTCGGTGATATTACTCAGATATCAGAAGAAAATGTTCCGGATCACGATATCCTTTTAGCGGGTTTTCCCTGTCAGCCTTTTTCCATTGCAGGAGTTTCAAAAAAGAATTCACTTGGGAAAGCGCACGGTTTTTTGGATGAAACTCAGGGTACGCTGTTTTTCGATGTTGCAAGAATAATTAAGCGGAAACGGCCTAAAGCATTTTTACTCGAAAATGTAAAAAATCTTGTCTCTCATGATAAAGGAAATACATTCAAAGTAATAAAAGAGACATTGAGGGAAATAGGGTATAATATTCACTTCAAAGTTCTTGATGGCAAACACTTTGTCCCTCAGCACAGAGAACGTATTATCATTGTCGGTTTTGACAGAAATGTATATAATGGCAGGGAAGACTTTGAATTCCCCCAAATGCCGGATATAAAGTTTAAAATCAGAGATATTCTGGAAGAAGAGGTAGATCCTAAATACACATTATCCGATAAACTGTGGAATTACCTCCAGGAATATGCAAAAAAGCATAAAGCCAAAGGAAACGGTTTCGGTTTCGGGCTGACTGATCTGGACGGGATATCACGTACCATGAGCGCCAGGTATTATAAGGACGGTGCAGAAATTTTAATTCCTCAGGAAGGAAAGAATCCCAGAAGACTTACTCCCAGAGAATGTGCCAGGCTTCAGGGGTTTCCTGACAGTTTCATCATACCTGTTTCAGACAATCAGGCGTACAGGCAGTTTGGTAATTCGGTGGTAACCCCACTGATGCAGGCGGTAGGAAAAGAGATCATCAATGTTATCCTTTAAAATATGAATCTGCCGAATTTAAAAGCGGTTTTTGCAGACTCCGGCTGCGAAAAGATCTATATAAAACATCTGTCAGCCAATGACAATTCCAAAAATCAGGTTTATCTTGGGGGCAGTTTTGAAATTCTGAATATTTTACCCATCACTGAAATTATAAATGAAGAGGCTGGTGACTGGAACAAGGAAAGGTTTAAAGCTAAAATAGATTTTTCCTGGATCAGTGAAGACGGTAATATATTTCCCGCACCCAAATCACAATTGATTCTCTATCCTAAATATCCGGAAGTCAGATTTTCCGGCTTTCTGGCAGGGGCCCAAAATGCGCCTTCCGGATTAATGACGCAGCGTCTTCCGGACAGACTGCTGTTCATTTCAGTAACAGGCGACGGAAAAATACTGGGATATGTGGCAGCTCCGGATTCACTAATTGCGGCTGAATTAAGTTCAGAAAAAATCGCCTCTCAGCATGGGGTCTTTAAGGTTATCGAACTTCCGGCAGTTAAGAACAGCAGAATCCGCCTTATAAATGAACTGCTCCGCATCCATGAAAAGGGCTGGATCAGGTCAAAGAGGCTGGACAGAAACGGCAATATTCTGCCGTGCGAATCTTCCAACTGCGGTGGATATACTCTGGAGGCAGAACTTGGAATCACACCGAACGGATATTCCGAACCGGACTTTCTGGGCTGGGAAATAAAACAGTTTGGAGTGACAAACTTTTCCAGGGTAAACTCGGCGGTAATCACCCTGATGACCCCCGAGCCTACAGCGGGCATTTATAAGTCTGAAGGTGCAGAAGCATTCCTGAGAATATACGGATATGCAGACAGAACAGGCCGGGAAGACAGAATAAATTTTGGAGGCGTCCACAAAGCGGGAGTCCGCCACAGTTTAACGGATCTTGAGATGCAGTTGATAGGATTCGACAGCGAATCCGGTAAAATCCGGAATACGGACGGCAGAATTGCTTTGGTTGACCGTACCGGAAATGAAACGGCTTCCTGGAGTTTCTCATCAATGCTGCTGCACTGGAACAGGAAACACAGTCAGGCATGCTATGTGCCGTCTCTTTCTGCAAAGGAGCCGGAAAGGCAGTATCAATACGGAAGCAATATTATTCTCGGTAGCGGAACGGATTTTCAACTGTTCCTGCAGCAGATGGATGCCGGGAACATTTATTATGATCCGGGCATCAAAATGGAAAATGCATCATCGAGGCCGGTCATCAAAAAGAGAAGTCAGTTCAGAATAAAATCCGGATTTCTTAAGAATCTGTATAAGGAAAACACAGTTCTGGATATGCGTAATCTATAAAATACCGTTATTGCTTCATGGCAGACAGACATACGGAAAAACAGCGAAGTTACAACATGAGCAGAATCAAAGGTGCCAATACAAAACCGGAGATTCTGCTCAGAAAAATACTTTTTGCTGAAGGTTTCCGGTACCGGATCAATGATAAGAATCTTCCGGGTAGACCGGATATTGTATTAAAAAAGTATAAGACCGTGATTTTTGTTAACGGCTGCTTCTGGCACGGACACCGTGATTGTAAATATTTTATTATTCCCAAAACACGTACGGAATTTTGGATGCATAAAATAAACGGCAATATTGACCGTGATTTAAAAAATGAAGAGGCACTGATCAAACTTGGCTGGAAGGTGATTACCGTGTGGGAATGCGATCTTAAGAAAAAAACATTCGATTTAACTATTCAAAGAATAATATCCCGAACGGGAGCGGGTTGAATAGTCTTAAATTAAGCTCCGAAATCGTGAGACTTCGGAGAGCGGGGACTGTTATCTACGCCCGAAGAAGGCTAAGTTAAGTTTTGTTACCCTATATTTATGAACTATTATATATGCGGCTTTTGCATCGTCCTTTCAAAATAAAGTTCAGGTAAAATAATTTTTATTTCATGCCCTGTTTCTTCTTTTTTCCAAAAAACGATAAAGTTAACTCGGGCACTTTTCAGTTGGTAGTTTTTAGATTTCAGATCTTCTATTTTTGAAATAAAGAGTTTAGAAAATTTTAAAATAGAATTTCCATGTTTATCCAAACATTCATTTTCATTCAATATCAGTTTATCACCACTGGCTAGTTGAGCAATGAAGTGTTGTCTAGAAATAAAATAGTCCAGCCAGATATCTTTTAATGAAATATGCATCGCCAGCTCATTTGGCGGTAAATGACTGTCTGTGTTTTCGAACCTCTCCAAATTTTCTGAATCCTGATATTGTAAAAATCTGGAGTTTTGATGAATGGTCAGATTAACTTTTGCTCTTGTCATTGCGACATATAGCAGCCTTTTGGCTTCATCCGTATCAGGATTAAAATTTTCGAGCAAAAGGAATATATTATCAAACTCTTTTCCTTTGGCTTTATGTATGGTAGATACGAAAATAGTTTCGCCATTCTCATTATAGAAATCCTCCAGCCTGGATTCCCGGATCAGTACTTCTAAATCAGATTTGTATTTTTTATAAGGATTGGTAGTTTCAAAATCTTTAATTAGATTGAGGCATATCTCCAGTTTATTACTGTTTCGGAAAACATATTTTATCTCTGCTTTGGCGTTTTCCCAAACCTCATCGCTTATTGTAAAAATATCACTACCCAAATCTATTTTATCCAGAAGGAACCGAATTTCAAGAAGATTGTAAAGACTAAAACCATCATTAGACTGTATCAGTTTTGCCTTAACTCCATTTTTTAAAAGTAATCCTGTAACTTTTACAGCCTCCTCATTGGTTTTTGTGAGAACACACGCTGTTCCTGACAGATCGGTTTTAATAATATCCGTAACGAGAGGCGTAATAAGGTTACTGCTTTGATAGCTGACAACCTTGATTTTGCCGTTATCGGACTGTTTCGCAATAATTGGTGTTTCCTTTAACCGGTGCTGAATCTGTTGAACAAATTGATTGGAGAATGAAACCAGATTGATTTTGCTGCGGTAATTTTCAACTAATTCATGTTTTACGGCATTGTTGTCATCGATGAACTGTTCAAGAAATTTAGAACTCGCTCCTCTGAATTCATAAATATTCTGGTCATCGTCTCCCACCGCGATCACCCTCATTTCTTCATTCTGTTCCATTAATGCGCTTATGAGCGCATACTCATCCGCGTTCATGTCCTGGGCCTCGTCGATGACCAAAACAGTCTTTGTGATTTTACTGGTTTCAACATCACCTTTTTTAATTCTTTCAACCGTAGTTTTTAAGATATCTGTAGATTTTTCTATCGTTCCTACCTTACCCAAAAGGTCAAAACAGTAAGAATGGAAGGTTTTAATATCAATATAGTTTGCGGCATTGCCAATCAGCTTTAGCAGACGTTTTTTAAATTCGGTAGCGGCGGCCCGCGAAAATGTCAGCATGAGCAGTTGCTCGTGTTTAACATCCTCCATCAGCAGAAGTGAAGCCAGCTTATGTACCAATACCTTCGTTTTTCCACTGCCTGGGCCTGCAGCTACAACGATATTCTGTGTTTCATTATCGTTGATAATTTTTAACTGGGTAGGGGACAGTTCTCCGAATAGCTGCCTGAACTTTGCCGGTGTAATATTTCGCTTAATCTCATTTTGCCGGCTGCCTTTAAAGTATTTGTTTAGAAAAGAACTATAATTGAGATGGAAATAATCCTCCACAAACTGCAGCGCATTTCTGTAATCAGTAATCATTCTTTCGGCATACTCGCCCACAATGTGGATTTGCTGCACTTTACTTTCGTAAAACTGATTCAGTTTCTGATAATCTTCTTTCGTATATTGCTTTTTATTATTCTGCTCGGTACGCTCAATGGTTAAGCGGTTATACACTACAAGAAAACCACCTTCTATTTTTATTGCCTCAATTCGTGAAAGATAAAACAGCGTATCTTCAATATCCTCCAGGGTGATTTCTTTTTTGAAGAGACTGCTGCTGTTATCATAAGCCGCTTTTAGTTCATGTACTGAAAATTCCACCAACATTTCCTCCTTTTCATCCTGATCACCTAGGGTTTCAGCAATACTTTTACCGTAAAAGAATTCAACAATAAATTTTGCGAGTTCATGTCTTTTTTCAAGTTTATCTTTAAGCTGTTCGTTACTTTGAAGGCAGTATACGGCAATATGATTTTTAGAATACTCTAAGTTTTTTCTTTTAATCCAGTCTTTAATAGACCAAAAGTTAATTACCGTTTTCAACTTATTGGTGTTTACCCCCTCGAAGCCACTTTTTTCTGCTTCTTCATTCAGTTCTTTTAAATGAAAGATGCTCTCTTCTTCTTTAAAAACCGAAAGTAAATAGTTTTCAAGTTTTCCAAATGTCTCGACAATGGCAAGTGAGCGGTTTATATTATCAGCTTTCTTTATAAACGCAGTTAAGTCCTTGGCGTCCGCCAGGATATTTTCCGCACGCAAAAGGTTGATAACATTAATGACCTCTTCTTTAACGATCCCCAAATGATCACTGATATAATCTATTCTAGATTCAGCGGTTTCATTATTTGCCTGCTTTCTGCTTTTACTTGAAAAAAGTTTCTTAATAATACGTACGCCGTGCTCTTTCTGTTTTTCTTCAAATTTTTCGGAGGCATATATTTTATCAATAGCTTCCTGGGCGTTTTTACATAAAATACTGTTAGCGAACACCCTGGGCATGTTCTGGCCGCGTTTAAGATATCCAGCGTCTTCAAGAGCAGCGATAGCGGTAGTAACACGCGTTTCTATCTCTACAACATTGTCATCCCAACCCGCTTTACGGGCAATTTCCAATGCGGAGTTCGATACTTTAGCTCGGAATCTTGTGATTTCTTTTATTGCCCGCCATACCTGTTGGATTTCCTTGATAGAAAGTTTGGTCTGATTGAGCAGAATAAAATGCTTGCTGAGGTCTTCTTCGTTAAACAATACAAAACAGTCAGCTGAAATATTTTCGTCCCTGCCTGCGCGTCCTGCTTCCTGCACGTAATTTTCAAGTGAGTCTGAGATTTCATAATGAATAACCAACCCTACATCTTTTTTGTCTACTCCCATCCCAAAGGCTGAGGTTGCCACCATAATCTGCGTTTCTCCGTTTAGAAAAGCATCCTGATTTTCGGTCTTTTCCTGTTTATCCATTTTGCCGTGATAGGCTTTTGCACTAAAACCGTCATTGGCCAGTCTTTCGGCGAGCAGATAAGCTTTTCGCGTCCGGGATACATAAATAATAGTAGGGCAGTTTTTCTCTTCAATTAAATCCCGGGCTGTAAGATATTTTTCTTCTTCATTTTGCTTTTCAAATACCTTATACTGAAGATTATTCCTTGATGCTTTTGAAGTGAAAACTTCAAGATTCAGCGATAGTTTTTCGCTAAAGTAATTCTGTATGTCCTCAATTACCTTTTGTTTTGCCGTTGCGGTAAAGCATGAGACCGGTATTCCGTCTTCAAGATTTTTCTTTTCCTGAATCAGTTTTATAAAATCGGCAATGTATAAATAATCTACCCTGAAATCCTGTCCCCATGATGAAAAACAGTGCGCTTCATCAATAACAAAACGGGATACTTTCCTCCCTAAAATCAGTCTTTCGATAGTTTTAGAGCGCAGGGATTCAGGTGAAATATATAAAATCGAAGCGGAGCCATCTTCAATCCTTTCAAACGATTTAGCTCTTTCAATAGGGTCTAATAATCCGTTTATCGTGACTGCCTCAGTAATCCCATTTTTTTCAAGGTTGTCTACCTGATCTTTCATCAATGACTGAAGCGGAGAAATTACAATAGTCAGTCCTTTTGAATTTTCGGCGCTCATCAGCGCCGGAACCTGGAAGGTAATTGATTTTCCGCCTCCTGTAGGGAAAACAGCCAGCACCGATTTGTTATCAACAGCTGCCTTAACAGCTTTTTCCTGTAGCGGTTCACCACCATAAGTTCGGTACGTGTCGAAACCGAAAAATTTTTTTAATCCTTTATGGATATCAAGGGCGTTATTACAGTAATTACATCCGGTTACACAAGGTCTGCTTCGCAACAGCAGCATGATACGCTCGACATCGGGGTAGTTCTTCAAAACCCAGGGTGGAGTAATGGAGTGAACTGATTTGTTGGTAATAAACGAATTAATTAATGCTAAGCTGTACGCCAGTTCAATCGGCTGTTCAGCAATTATTTTATTCAGATCCGCATGTTGACAAATTTCATGTTGGAACTTTAATCTTATTAGGGCTTCCTTATCGTTATGAATGCTCCGATAATTTATAAAACGGAAAAAGGCACCAAATTCCTTTGTGGTGTTTAAGAGAAGGGAGAAGATCTCTTTCAGCGTTTCATCCAGAACGCTAAATGCTTCGATTTCACTGTTGAATAAATCCCTTGCTTTGATAGCATCATTTAGCGGGTTGTTGGTATCATCGGTCTGAAGTTTGTCGTCTTTTAACAAGGCGTGATACGGCTTTGTGGGGAACAGTAAAGGAGAAAAGTGAAGCGTGTCGATGATATTGGAAGGGTTAATACCCCCATCGTAAATTGCCTTACCGATGTATTTAATATCGTGATTTAAAATGTTATGTCCGCACACATAACCGTCACCTTCGAGGAACTGAATGAATTCTCCAACCGATGCTTTATGAAACTGATTGCCGTTTCCCTTAATAGCGCCGATATCAAGGATCTTTCCTCTAGTCGGCTCAATTTCGGTGTCAATGAAAGTAATTAAACGGGTATTTTTCTTCTCATCTAATAGCATTAACTGGTAAATTGCGGTTCACGTTAACTATAGGGACTGTAGGTTCACCAATGTTTTACTAGGTTATGGTGAAGTGCTAATTTAGTATTAAATTTCCTAATTTAAAGAATTATGCGAAGAAAGCTGTAAGATTGGAGGAACTTAACGAATTGGGTTCCGTTTTTCTTTCTTTCGGGGGATTAGGTAATACTTATAGTTTGATCTGTATTTTGTAATCGCACTCAGTTTCATATCCAACAATAAAGAAGTTGCCTTCTGATAGCAAAAAAACATACAGCGCCAAGGAACATTAGAAAGCTAGGGCTCAAAATTTTCCAGAAGAACTTTCCAACTTACACAGTTAGATACCTTTTATTATAATTGAAAAAACCGGGAGTTTGTTATAACTGTAAATTCTCAATGCTATATCCTAACTGATAGTTATAGTTTAAAAAGCCACTTTCTAAATCAGGATCAATGTCGATTTCCTCTAATACTAATTTAGTTTTTCTTGTGTCTGTATAAGAATCAATTGCTTTTGGGATTTCTATGCCAGTTATTTCTTCAATAAGAGAAATATTAACTTGATAAGTGTCCGCATCTTTAAATTGCATAAAAAGTTGGTCTTCTGACTCTAATTCTTCTATAATATGATTTTCTTGAAGTAATTTATTCTGGCTCATCATAAACCCAACCCTGTAAAGATTCCCATCTTCTTTTTGAAAAACAACGACTTTCCAAAACAGAGAAGGGATTTGTATTTGTTTACCATTTATAGGTGTTACAAAATATGGGTTTGAACTTGATAAAACTGGACCTGTAAAAACACAAATACGTAATTCATTTCGCTTTGTTTCATTATGAAGTATGTAATCCTCTAAACTTCGCCATATATCTCTATTTAAATTTTTGTGTTGTGGAACTGCATTCGTATAATAAAATGTTGAGTTAGCAGCATTTAGCGCTACCCCAGATGTTTCTCCCCATTGTACGTCTTCCCGTTTTGTCATATGACCTTTGTCAAAATCACTTTTTGAGGCACTGTAGAGTTCTTTACCCATTTGAAACTCTTTGGATAATCTTGTGTCTTTTCGCCAATTATCCTTTCTTGGGGCTTTCTTAAATTGAATTCCATCAATATTTGTTGCTGTATAGAATGGAAACTTATGAGATGCAGATTGTTGTAAACTGTAATTAATGTACTTTATAACTTTATTACCTTCATTATCCGAAACCAAATCATCATTTTGCTCTATGCTAAGATTGGGTAAAGGCACCGTTTGGTCTGAGATGAATTTTTCATCATAACCTTGAAATAATTTTTCACTTATCATAAATTCAGTTTTTATGGTTGTCTTTTACAAATTGAATAATTTTGTTAATGAAAATACCTTCATTTCGTGATTTGATTCCTTCAGGAAGTTCTGGCTCTCCCGGTTTACTTCCTCCACCACTATGATGCAAGGCTACTACTTCCCAATCAGAATTAAAAACAGGTGATCCTGATGATCCTTTTAATGTATCAGTAAGGTATTGAACAACTCTTTCATTGGTATTTGTGACAATGTTATGGTAAAGTGAAATTTGCTTCATTTTTCCTTCAGGATGTTGAATAATATTTACAAAATCATTCTGTGCTATTTCAATTTCTTTTAGTTCAATCCAACCATATTCAGCAAGTCTATCATCCTCATCAATTAATTTAAAGATTGTCGCATCATTCTCTTTTATTTCAGAACAATACCAAGGTCCAGTTTCATCGATTTTGAAACTTCTTGAAGGAACCGTGTTTCCTTCAATATCAAGCTCATAATCGAAAATAATCCTTGTTCGTTCTATGTAATTTTTATCATTGATTACATGATAATTTGTGATAAAAAACAAATCTTCTATACCCTTTATTTTGAATAAAAACCCAGTACCTACACTATATCTGTTACTACCAATTTTAATTTCAACTTTTCCTACGGATTTACTTCTTTGTACTCCTTTCGCTAGAAAATTTACAGGCAACAATGTGCTTTGTTCCATTGTCAGAACTTCTAATGTTTCTTCTGAAACATCCTGCCAATCTGAGGTGTCGTCAATATCGGGAGCTACCGAAAAATCAATTTCTTTTGCAAATAATGCTGATTTTAGAAATGGGTTATCAGGATAGGTATTTAATACAGATTTTACCAATTCATCAATCCGATTATTTTTGTCTGCTTCACTTAGAACACTACTCCAAACATCCATAGCACTACCACTTTCATTTATATGTTGTGGTTTCAGCCCTGCTGCCTTTACATATTTTGTGATTCCATCTTTATTTGGCACTAGATCACTTAAAACATCATTTAATTGCGTAAGTTTTTTTGTCCCAGCCATAATTAACTAAATATTATAGGATATTCAAATACGATCCTGTCAATAAGATCTTCAATCATTTCTCTTCTTAAGCATATATCAATCAACTGAGCTGACATAGATGCCGCCGAATCTTCTGCCAATAAGGAGATATTAACACCAATATTTCTTGCTAAAGTTTTGATTGATATACTGGATTGATAATATTGTGGCAGCTTTACTATTAACTGCTCTATCGATTGTTCTTTAAAATATGTTCCTCGAATTCTCTCATATAGTAAGTTTAGTTTTGCCTTCTCAGAAGTACTCGATAATTCTGATGGAG
>JAANMY010004477.1_pt1 | contig 10467 bp, 11 predicted proteins | sample 7279691 | NCBI WGS metagenome assembly JAANMY01 (sample SAMN14094543, study PRJNA606508) | bioreactor metagenome | isolation source: A lab-scale SPAN reactor treating ammonium-rich wastewater day 388 | place: Ireland: Galway | collected 2018-02-07
AGAGTTCATATTGGTTTTCTGAAGTTTTTTCTACTGTTGTTTCTCTTTGCATGTAACACCCAAACGCATGAAGAAAATACTTCTGAACAACATGAACATGAAAGTGCCAATACAACTTCACTTTCAGCCGAGCAAATGAATGCAATCGGTATCAGATTTTCAAAATTAGAGAAGAAACAGCTGACTGCTTCACTCAAGGCGAACGGAATCCTGAATGTACCTAATCAAAACCGTGCCACTGCAACTGCACTGATGGGTGGTGTTATAAAATCAATTCTCGTACAGGCAGGAAACAACATTCACAAAGGACAAACCATTGCAACAATCAGCAATACAACTTTTGTCACCATGCAGGAGGAATATTTAAGTACTTCAGCTAAACTGACTTTCGCTGAAACAGAATTCAAAAGGCAACAGGAATTAAGTGCAGGTAATGCTACTGCATTGAAAAATTTGCAGCAGGCAGAGAGTGAAATGAAAACATTGAAGGCCCGAAAAGTAAGTTTGCAGAAGCAACTCGAAATGATAGGCATTCAGACAGCTTCGCTCACCGCTGATAATATTCAGAGTGTCATCAGCATCAACAGCCCTATCAACGGTGCTGTACGCGACATCATGGTTAATATTGGAAGCTATGTGGAAGCCAACAACCCTATTGCCGATATTATTGACAACAGTCAGCTGCATCTCGACTTGTTTGTTTATGAAAAAGATTTAAGCAAACTCAGAGAAGGGCAGATTATTCATTTCACACTTACCAATAATCCGGGTAAGGAATATGATGCAAAAATTTACGCCATTTCAAATACGTTCGAGACAAACAGCAAGGCAATAGCCATTCATGCAATGGTGGAAGGTAACAAGCAGGGACTTATTGACGGAATGAGCATCACTGCTATTGTTTCTTTGGAAAAAGCAATGCTGGATGCAGTACCGTCTGATGCAATAGTGAATTATCAGGGAACTGATTATATTTTTATTATTGCCGGTGCAACCAACGCTGATAACCATCAACACACTGCCGATGCGCATGACGGACACTCACATGAAGCAGAGCAACCAAAGGCCTCGGCTTCAGGTGAAACAATTTTTGAACGAATTCCTGTGAGAAAAGGAACCAGCGATGTGGGATATACAGAAATCACTCCACTGAAAGAGATTCCGCGAGATGCACAGATTGTAAGCAAGGGAGCTTTCTTCATCCTGGCAAAAATGACCAACACCGGTGTACATGAACATTAGTAATTTTGCATTTGAAATATTGAAAAGATGAATCTTCCTTTAAAGGATAAGAAGTTCATATTTCTTCTTTGTGCAATTGCAGTAGTAATTGTACTCGAAGTACTGAGTATTATCGGAATTAATATTCCAATGCCGTATGCTCCTTTTGTGTTTGGTTTTTTTATCCTGATCATTGGTCATGAAGTTTTATGGAAAGGACTGAAGGCAGCTTCACGATTGAATTTCAGCAGTATCAATTTGCTCATGCTCATAGCATGCATAGGTGCATTTTACCTCAGGGAATACCCCGAAGCTGCTGTGGTTATTGTGTTGTACGTTTTGGGTGAAAGATTAGAAGATATCGGTATTGAAAACTCTAAGTCAGCACTTGATGCACTTGTGAGCAAAGCACCAAAAACAGCATTTGTTAAATCATTGCAGCAGCAGATTGCTATTTACAAAATTGAAACAGGAACCATCATTCAGGTAAAACCCGGAGAGATGATTCCGCTGGATGGAATCATAGTATCAGGTGAAACAACTGTTGATGAAGCAGCCATCACAGGCGAACCTATTCCTCAGGACAAGCACAGCAACGACAAAGTTTTTGCAGGTACGCTTAACAGAAACGGTTTTATTGAAATTGAAACCACCAAACTTTCTGCTGACACCACATTTTCAAAAATCATTCGCCTCACTTTTGAAGCATCTGCCAATAAAAGCGAAACACAGAAGTTTATTCAGAAGTTTTCAAAATATTATACACCATCTATCATTGTTTTATCCATACTGCTGTTTTGTATTCCTGTTTTTGTTTTAGGGCAGGATTTAAATCACTGGATGTTGCAGGCTATTACCTTGCTGGTAATTGCATGTCCGTGTGCGCTGGTTATTTCAACTCCTGTTGCAATTTATGCTGCCATTGGCAATGCATCTTCCAAAGGAGCTTTGGTCAAAGGCGGAAAATATATTGAAGCACTGGCGCAGGTTAAAGCAATTGCTCTCGATAAAACACGTACCATCACCTATGGAAATCCGGTAGTGAGTGATGTCATCACACTTAATAACACAAGCCGCGAAGAATTGCTTGCATGTACTGCCGGTGCCGAAATTTTCAGCGAACATCCTCTTGCACTTGCCATAGTGGATGCAAGCCGCAGTGAAGGTTTTGAACCTCACAAAACAGAATTGTATAAAAGTCATTTGGGAAAAGGCGCAACAGCAAAATGTCTTGTCTGCGAAGACGAAATTATTTACGCAGGTAAACTTGATTTTATAAAAGAACATCACGGTACAGACGCAGAAGCAGAAAGAATTGTTGAACAACTGTCGCAGTCAGGAAAAACAAGTGTTGTAGTAAGTTTTGGCAAAGGTGTTGCCGGAATACTTGCACTCACTGACGAGATAAAATCTGACAGTGCGGAAGTTATCAAAAACATAAAAGAACTAAAGATAGAACCTGTTATGCTCACCGGTGACAGTGTGAGAGCCGCACATCATGTTGCACAGCAGGTTGGAATTAAAACTGTTTATGGAGGATTGCTGCCTGAAGATAAAGCAGAGAGAATAAAGGAACTTTTGAAGCAGTATAAAACAGTGGCTATGGTTGGTGACGGAATAAATGATGCTCCTGCTCTGGCACAAAGCACGGTGGGTATTGCAATGGGTGCAGCAGGCAGCGACACGGCCATCGAAACAGCCAACATTGCATTAATGAATGATAAACTTTCTCTCATTCCTTTTCTCGTAAAACTCGGTCGCAAAACTTTGTTGCGAATTAAAATAAATACCATTGGTGCCATTGCCGTAAAATTGATTTTTATTCTGCTGGCATTTTTAGGTTTTAGCAATCTGGTTTTTGCCATCGCTGCTGATGTAGGAGTTACCCTGGTGGTTATTCTGCTGAGCCTGCAACTGATGAACTATTCCGGTAATCCGAAAACAACTCTGTAATCTGATGTGTTATTCTTTTAATTTTGCATTATAAACTGTTTGGTTTGAAATGTCATGACGCTTAGTTATTCCGAAATATTAATTCGTTTGTCATTAGCTTCTCTTTTCGGAGCTTTTATTGGTTTGGAAAGAGAGCGCAAAAACTGGACTGCCGGTTTGCGCACGCACATGATGGTTTGTGTTGGGTCGTGTTTAATCATGATAGTTTCTGCATTTGGGTTTGCCGATATTTTAGGTCGCGAGAATGTGGTGTTGGACCCATCAAGGGTAGCAGCTCAGGTAGTCAGCGGAATAGGATTTATTGGTGCAGGAACCATTCTGTTTATGAAACGCGGAACCGTGCATGGCCTTACCACTGCTGCAGGACTTTGGACTGTTGCTGCCATTGGACTGGCAACGGGTGGAGGAATGTATTTTGCTGCAGGTACTACTACCGTCATTGCATTGATTATTCTCTGGGCATTGAAACCTCTCGAGAATAAATTTGAACAAAAATTCAAAGAGAAAGCTTTGCGAATTACAACGGGTACCGATGTAAATATCAGCGATCTGATGAAAGTATTTTTAAAAGACAGCAGTATTAAAATAAAATCTTTTACACTGGACAATGACGAAGAAGGAAATTCCTATCTGCTGATTTTCGACAATTATGATCAGATAAAGATGGAAGAGGTGATTAGCATCATGAAAGAAATTCCTTCGGTGAAAGAAATTTACTGGACCAGATAATCAGAGATAAATTAAACACATAATAATGAAAATAAAAACAATTGTTTTAGCCGGTATTATTTGCAGTTTAACAGCAACATTGCATGCACAGAAAAGTGTCAGGGCATTGTTTTTGGGAAACAGTTATACGGATGTAAACAACCTCCCTGAAATTGTTAAGCAGCTTGCATTGTCAGCAGGCGATACACTTATCTACAGCAAGAATGCTCCCGGTGGATATACCTTGCAGGGGCACTCTACCAATCCTACAAGTTTAAACCTTATTCAGGCCGGTAACTGGGATTATGTAGTTCTGCAGGAGCAAAGCCAGCTTCCGGCATTCCCGGATGCGCAAGTGATTAGTCAGGTGTACCCTTATGCCCATGCGCTCGACAGTATGATAAAAGTTTACAACCCCTGTGCCACTACTTTGTTTTATATGACATGGGGACGAAAATTCGGAGATGCTTCCAACTGCGCAAATTTTTCTCCAATTTGTACTTATGAAGGAATGGATAGTTTGCTCTATTTGCGTTACACCATCATGGCACAGGATAACGGTGCAGGCATTGCCCCTGTTGGCAGGTTATGGCACAGCATAAGAGACAATCATCCTGCCATTGATTTATATTCCAGCGACAACAGCCACCCTAACAATAATGGTTCTTTTGCAGCAGCCTGTGCTTTTTATGCAGTGATGTTTGACGAAGATCCTCTACAGGCTCCTTATAATTATACCGTTAACGCTGCAGTCGCTGATACGATTAAAATGATGGCTAATGAAGTAGTGTACGACAGCCTCGACTTCTGGTATCGTTTTGTTCCTGACATAGTGGATGCTTCGTTCAGCTATCTGGTGAATGGCAATACGGTAACATTTACAAATACTTCTCAAAATGCTGTTATTTACAACTGGGATTTTGGTGATGGTCAAACATCAACTTCCATATCTCCATCTCACACCTTTGCCGCTCCGGGTACATATACTGTTGAATTGACAGCTTCTGATAGCTGTTTAAGATCAGATGATCATTCTGTAACAATTACAATTACTGCAACAGGATTGCATCAGTTGCAGAATGAAAATAGTTTCAGTGTTTATCCCAATCCGGCTCAGGATGTTTTATTCATAACAGCATCTGATGAAGTTGAGGAATTACAGATTAGCGATATCTGTGGCAAAAAACTGATTACAGTTCCATTGTCTGAGAAAAATGAGAAAATTATTAGCCTGAATATTCAATCCTTACCAGCGGGTATCTATATGGTACATGGTTATCGTACGGGAGGAATGAAATCAACGGCAATGTTTAGTAAAATTTCAAAATAAACTTCTGGGGATTAGGAAGTATGACGGAGCAGAAATAAATTCTGTTTTTAAGTCATTTCATTTACCTGAAACTGCATTGTTTTTCGTTTCTTTGGAGTGATTAAAACCAGACATTTCCAATTGCATGTCATCAGAAGTTTTTGAGGTAAAACTCCCGGCATTTGAAGGGCCATTTGACTTATTGCTGTTCTTTATTGAACGCGATGAGTTGGATATTCACAACATTCCTATTTCGAAAATTACAGATGATTTTCTAAGCTACATCCATAATCTTCAGTCATTGAATATTGAAGTGGCTGCAGAGTTTATTTTGGTGGCAAGCACATTAATGCGGATAAAAGCTAAACTGCTGTTGCCGCGCCCGCAGATGGATGAGCAGGGTAATGAAATAGATCCACGTCAGGATTTGGTGCAGCAATTACTCGAGTATAAAAAATACAAAGCTGCTGCTGAAGAATTCCGTTACATGGAAGAAGAGCGTGCAATGAAATTTTCACGGGGCAATGTGGCAAAAGAGGCTGCTAAAATTGCTGTAGTAACAGATAGTGCAGGGTTTAGCAGCGAGCTGCATCAGTTAACTTTGTTTAAACTTATATCTGCTTATCAACGCGTACTTCAGCGTTTCGAAAATGCTCAGCTTGAACTGAAACATACGGTAGTGCAGTATCCTTTTACAGTGGAAGACGAAAAGGAAAAAGTGTTCAAAAAGATAAACTCAGGAAAGAAAGTTTCATTCGAGGAATTGTTTGAAGAATGTACCGGCCGTATTCATGCCGTTTTTATTTTTCTTGCTTTGTTGGATTTGCTTCAGGCACGTGAGGTAACTATTCAAATCGGAGAAGGATTCAATAATTTTTCGCTGACCAAACCTCAGGACTTGTTTACGCATGCAGAATGATGGCAAGGATGTTCTGAAGAAGCTTAATCCCAAAAAAATAATTTGGCCTTTACTTATTGGCTTTTCTGTAACTGCATGGTTGTTTTATTCGCAGTTCGACAGAAATGCATTCAGTCAGATTGACTGGACATGGCATAGCACATTCTGGATGCTACTGGCAGTTGTTTCAGTATTTGTGCGCGACTTTGCGTATATGGTTCGTATAAGAGTGCTTACCGACAAAGAACTCAACTGGTACCGAAGTTTTATAGTGATAATGCTTTGGGAGTTTTCGTCAGCACTTGCTCCGGGAATTATTGGTGGCGGCTTTCTGTTTGCAATTTTCATTCTCAACCGGGAAGGAATTAATCTTGGTAAAAGTATTACTACCATCACCTTTTCGTCTTTTCTCGATGGAATTTTTCTGGCCGTTATGGCTCCATTGGTTTATTTTCTTGTGGGTAAGCAGGCATTGTTTTCGGGAGTACAGGTTGGTGAAACCGCTTTCGGAAACAGTATTTATTATTCTTTCTGGGTGGTATATTTTATCATTCTTGTCTATAAACTTTTTATAGCTTATGCATTATTTGTAAATCCATACTTCATCAAAAAACTGATTGTGGGAGTTTGTTCCATAGGTTTTCTTAAACGTTTCAGAAAAGGAGCTGTTACCACAGGCGATCAGCTTATAATTGCTTCAAATGGTTTACGCGATAAAGATTTGAAGTACTGGGGTATTTCATTGTTGGCCACCTTTGCTTCATGGACTGCAAGATATTCTATTGTCAATTGTCTTATTCATGCATTTCACGGACAAACACCATTAGCAGATCTTATTGTATATGCCAAACAGGTCATCATGGGTATAATCATTCTTCTGAGTCCGACACCTGGCGGTAGTGGCATTGCCGAAGTAATGTTTACAGATTTTCTTGGAGAATTTATGCATAAAGGACTTGCTCCAACTCTTGGAATACTCTGGCGACTGATTAGTTATTATCCTTATCTTATAGTAGGAGCCTTTATTCTGCCGCGATGGATCAGAGAAAGACTTGTAAAACGAATATTTTAAATCAACATGAGTAACAAAAGAAGAATTTTCCTGGTGTTTATTTCATTGTCTGTCGGAATGGGATTGTCAATACTTATCTTTATCAAGAAAAATAATGGTAAGCCATTAGACTCAAATGATTATTTGTGGCTTGGGACTAACTTGTTTTTTTCATTACTGATAATCGGAGGTATAGTTTACTATTTTTCCAAAAAAGATCAAAACAACCTTAAGAAATAGTTTTAACTGTATATTTGAATATAAATCGTAACGAAAATGAAAGAGATTAAAATAGTATTTCTTCTGATGTTTACTCTGTTCAGTGAGCATCTGTTGGCACACAATGAAGGCCGGGTAATAGATTACAAATCCGGTGATGTAACCTGTAAAGGATATGTTGCATTCGATGCACATAAAAACAAAATGCCTGTTGTGCTGATTATTCCCGAATGGTGGGGATGTAATGAGTATGTACAGATGCGTGCTAATATGCTTGCCTCTCTGGGATATTTTGCTTTTGCAGTTGATATGTACGGTAATGGAAAAATCGCAGAAAATCCTGAAGAAGCACAGCAACAATCTTCTAAATTTTACAACAATCCACAGTTGGTTCAGGAGCGCATTCAGGCTGCTATCAACAAAGTAAAGGAGTTCCCAATGGCTGATGTAAGCAATATGGCTGCCATTGGTTATTGCTTTGGCGGGAGCATGGTGTTGAATGCCGCTAAGTTGGATATGCCTTTCAAAGCTGTGGTTAGTTTTCATGGTGGACTTAAAGGTTTTCCTGCGAAAAATGATATTAAATCAAAAATACTTGTCTGTCACGGTGCAAGCGACTCGTTCGTTCCTGCAGAAGAAGTAAAAGAGTTTAAAGAAGAAATGGCTAAATCGCATGCAGATTTTGTTTTTATTGATTACCCTGATGCCACACATTCATTTACAAACCCTGCTGCTACCGAATTGGGCAAAAAGTTCGATATGCCTGTGACCTATAACGCTGCAGCTGACAAGAAATCGTGGGAGGATATGAAGGAATTTTTAGGAAAAAATCTCCTGAAATAGACAATTCCAAACGTTATAAGTAATTTTAACACACGGAACCAACAGTGTTGCTAATTCAAACAGTTAACACATGAACAAACAAATTTGCATAATCATTCTGCTGCATTTTTAAATCCATTGATTTGTTACTTTTGAATGTAAACAGAAGTTTTTTGACGGATTGATGTTTCAAGCCATTTTAAAGGTAACAGAAAACAAGAGATTTGCCCAAATATTTTGTAAATTTGAAAAGTATTAAGAATTGAAAAGAGATGTTCAGCACAATAGAAATAGACAGAACCAACCTTACAATACTGGGCGTAAAGTTTTCAGACTTGAAAACCTTAGAAAGCACTGCAAACGCTTTGGGAAGTAATATGTTTGAAGGCTTTAAACCTACTCCAAAAGGAATTGAAATAATAAGGGACTATGTGACAGGCAAAATATCACTAACAGAACTTGTGGCATTTGCCAAACAAAAAGCCTATGTCTGATTCTTATAAATACATAGACCCTGACTATACCTACACTGACCCTGAGACAGGACTTTTACGGAATTTACAAGACATTACAGACCCGGAAGTATTACTTTTTGTTGAGAGTAGTGCAGTACTAAACGACTTCAAGAACTTTACGAATACCCTATAAAAATCAAAGGTATTGACAGCCTTTTTGAAATTCATAAACATTTGTTTCAAGATATTTACGTTTGGGCAGGTAAAAAACGGATTGTTGAAATAAGTAAAGATGGCAAACAATTCTTCCCCACTTCGCACTTTGACAACGCTTTCAGATACATTGATCAATTAATTGTTGAATTCAAAAAAATTCCGAAAAACAACAAAGAACCCTTAGCCGAGAAATTGGCAAAAATTTTAGATAACATCAACTATTTACACCCATTTAGAGAAGGCAATGGACGAACTCAAAGAGAGTTTTTAAGACTATTGGCTTTAGAAAAAGGTTTGAAAATAAATCTCACTCCGCCAGACAAAAAAAGTGTTTACGAACGATATATGAAAGGAACAATTGAAAGTGACATTAAGACTTTGACGGAGTTGATTATTGAACTAATTGATACTATTGACAAATAGAAAAGCCGCTTAAAATCGTTCTGCTGAATCTCCGGAATCATCAGTTTGTTACTTTTGAATACGAACAGAGGTTTTTAGACGGACTGACGTTAGCGGCAAGTTTTGGGCGACACTGCTAATTTGAATCTGACTGCAAATGATAAAGCAAAGAACTAATGAGAAAATTACTGGTTTTGATTCTTATGATTTTTGTTGGGTATAATTCCAACTCGCAATCATTTTATTCAACCATTGTTGCAGTTGACGCAAAAGGTAGAACTGACAGTGTTTCTTTTGGGGAAGTACCAGGCTCTACCTTAGGTGTTGATGCATCTCTTGGAGAAATTGACATATTTGGTGTTCCTTATGACAGTTTAGACTTAAGAATTATTCAACGCAATACTATGTGTGTAGGACTTAACTACCCAAGCAATATTGACCTCAAGAAAGATTACCGACCTGCAATCGGAGCAACTTGGGTTGAATACAGCAATTTCTCTTTTTCTATTTCAGCCGATACTTTTCCGGTTTACATTCGTGTAATTAATTATCAGATTGAACTATTTGCAACTGCATTTTTATACGACAATGCCTGCATTCAGTCGCAAGACACTTTTATTTGTGATTGGTCTTGCCCAACAATTGATACATTATTTATTCTCAACTCTTCATCTCCTTCTACTTTTAGAATTTACCCTGAAGTTATTACAAGTATCAATGAAGCCCATCATAGTTATGATTTGACCCTTTACCCAAATCCAGCAACAGATAATTTTTTTATTGAATCAATCGCAACACAAATATTGGCAACAAGGGTTTTTGATATTTGTGGTCATTTAATTTTACAGACAAGTCAAAACCCAACTGATTGTAGTGTATTAAAGGAGGGTATTTATGTTGTTGAAATCATTACAGATAGTGGAATAGTAAGAAAGCGATTAATGAAAAAGCAAACCAGCCGCTAACTTAAAACTTCGTTAAGCTCTTCTTCGTTAAAAGTCAGTTTTAACAAACCCGGATGGTATAATTCCATTTAAGAAATTTTATTTTGAAAGTAAGCGGAGAAGCAAGTTTCCCCAAAGCATTTCTGTCTTATATTTGTCTCGGAAAAATAATTAAATATTATGCCTCGGATTTTATTAATTGAAGACAACAAAGAAGTCAGAGAAAACACTGCTGAAATTCTGGAATTAGGAGGTTATGCAGTAGTAAC
>JAANMY010004484.1_pt1 | contig 10457 bp, 8 predicted proteins | sample 7279691 | NCBI WGS metagenome assembly JAANMY01 (sample SAMN14094543, study PRJNA606508) | bioreactor metagenome | isolation source: A lab-scale SPAN reactor treating ammonium-rich wastewater day 388 | place: Ireland: Galway | collected 2018-02-07
GAGCGCCTCGGAGAACTCCTTGGTGGCCGGGCCGAGGTTCTTGAGGGTCAGGTTCTTGAGCGGGCCGGATTCGGTGGGAGTGCCGGGCTCCACCCGGATCATCGGCGAGAAGTCGGCCGAGATCGTCGCGGCGGCGGTGGCCGAGAAGGTCACCATGTACGACTGGATGAGGGTGCCTGCGCCGTTGGGAGGCGCGGCGAGCGAGATCTGGACCTCCCGGCCGGGCTGGTAGGTGGTGGCGCCGTAGGTGGTGACGGCGACCTCATCGCCTCCGACGGACTGCGTGGCGACCGTCGTGCTGTAGGAGGCGACCAAGGTATCCGGGAAGATCTGCATGTACCTGACGGCGGCGGTCATGTCGGAGACCGGGCTCAGGGCGCCGACGACGATCCGGGGGATGGTGTTCGGCTTGTCGCTGCGCACCTCGATCGAGACGGGCGAGGACTTCACGCCGTCGTAGGTGGCGGTGATGTACTGGACGCCGGTCCTGACGTTGGAGAGGGTGAAGGAGCCGTCTTCCGCGGTGAAGGTGACGGATGCGCCGTTGGAAACCATGGCGCCGGGCAGCTCGTTGCCGGCGGAGTCCTCCACGAATCCCGTGATCTGGGCTTTCTTGACCTCGGGGCGGTGATCCACGGCGATGGGAAGCCAGTTCTGGGTCACGGCGTCGCCACGCAAAAAATATGGCAACGGCAGCAATTGCGATTAATGCCGGCGACATGAGAAATGTGCGGAAGGAGGCGTCGAAAAGCGCTGTTAAACCGGTATCCGCTCCACCCGAAGCAGCAATGATCGCCGAGTTGCCGTATTGCGAGGTGAATTGTGCAAGTAATTCTCCGGTGGTAAGCCAGCTGGCGCCGATCCAGACGAGGAATGTTAAACCAATCGGTCCAACTAACACGAGCATATCGATCAATGCGAAGCTAAAACGATCGCTAAAATGGCGCCGCGCGCGGCCACGCCAGGTTAAAAAGCCGACGGTCCACATCGCTGTAAACGCCATGATCAGGGCGTCGTATCGCGCCAAAAACGCCAGTGCAAGTCCAAATCCAGTTACAACCAAATCATGCATACCGTCGGTAGACGTCCAACGAATTAATCTACGCACCGACCACAAGGTTGCAAAAATAAACGGTGCTTCACTCATACCCGTTGCACCATACGCAATGATCATGGGATTAAGTGCAAATAAAAGTACACCGACAACCGCCACCCAATGTCGCACGTTTCTTTCGCTAGCAATCAGCCATAATTCACGCACTGCCCCAGCCATAAAAGCAACAGAGACAAATGCACCCGCCAGTCCATATCGGGTGAGTTCAGGTATCCACGGTGACAGAGCAACCAGCGGGATTTGCAACACAGTGGTTAAAGGTGTGAACACAAATCCGATAACTCCAAGCCCTGGATACCGCGCATACACTGCAGACAGCGCGGCCTGCGTGCGGGATAAGGCATCGCCCCAGATATATTGCACATCCAAAGCTAGCCACAACGCGGCCGCGCCATAAACTACAAGGAATGCAGCAAACCAGATATTTGCTTGTCGACGCCACCCTCTTCTCTGCGGAAACCCCTCCACCTGAGTACTCGCTGGCACTGGAGAACGCCTAGGCAAATTAGGCATTGGTCGCACAAAAAACATAATCTAGGCCTCCAATCCATGGGCAGTTTTCTCCCAATAGGACGGCCTGGTGATAAGTTGCCACGTTCCTTTGAGCGCAGCAATACTCATGAGCAGCCAATACAACGGGAACGTTAATACAGCCACTAGCAACATCGGATCACGGCCTTCTCTGCACCCGATCAAATTCATATACATGGTTGCAGCGTTTCCCATAACCAAACAAACCAGCGCAGGGTAATACACCGCTGGCGGGAACATCGTTTCAATAGTTGCGGGTTGCCCCAAGATCCATGTCAACGACAAATACCAAAAGAGTAGGTTCAACACAGCAATAATTGGTGTGCCCGCCATGAGGAAAGTAAAGCGAATCGCAGGCAACCATCCAAGCTCACGAACCAACCATTTTGGCTGTCGCATATACACCAACCAGGTCTGCAAATACCCTTTGTACCAGCGTGAACGTTGACGCAGCCAATTGATGGTGTCAGAATTTGCTTCCTCCCACGTCACTGAATCCAGCACAGCAGTGGCATAGCCTTTTGCTGCGATGCGCACACCTAAATCGGCATCTTCAGTAACGTTAAAAGGATCCCACGCACCTAATTCCCTCAACACATCAGTACGAAGATGATTTGAGGTACCTCCCAAAGGAACCGGTGCATTCATGCGCATAACTCCTGGCAGCAAGAAATTAAACCACACGTCATATTCAACAGTGAACCAAGCTGTCAGCAGATTTTGCCGAGCATTCCGATACGACAACCGCGATTGAATGCACACTGTGTTTTCAGTGGATCGTTCAAAGGCTGCAACGACTCGACGCAACTGCAGGGGATCCGGGACATCCTCTGCATCAAAAATTGTGACAATTTCACCAGTGGCAAAATGTAAACCATAGTTGCAGGCTTTAGGTTTTGTTCGTGGCTGTGCAGGGGGAACTTTAATAATGGTGGCGACTTCTCCCAGATTCGCTGCCTCAGCTGCCTCAATTGTGGGTAAATCATCTTCTTCCAACATTAATAACACCTGCAACAAATGCTGGGGATAATCGAATGACCGCATGGAGTCTAATAGTTGTCCAATAACTTCCGGCTCCCCATAGGCAGGAACCAAAACGGTATAAGTTTTCAGTCTCTCCTCGGGGATAGCCAAAGCCTCTTCATCAGAAATTTGCACAATCGACTCGGCACGAACCCCTCGGGCAAACATGACAAAGCGATCAAACAAAGTGATCAAGTACATGAAGGTACACACCCCGGCCAGCCCGATCAGTGCCCATCGAGTAGATAAAAACAGAGCTGAAATAAACAGCACAGTTAAAGAAATGAAGAATATTTTCTGTCCACGAGTAAAAGCTACCGCTGCTGATAATAATGGGTCTCGGATACGCAAACCGTCGATAGCATCCACAAGAGCTTCCCGCTTCAAATCAGATGATGCATCAAGCGGAAGTATCGGAAACTGACTTTGAAAGCTCACTTTCTTCTCCATCATTGCGCCCTCGACATTTCTTCCCTCACAATTTGGCGCCCTACTTGCTGTACCAAATCCAAATCTTTTATCTCTATGTTGTTATTAGTTGTCGCCATATTTCCACGGAGCAAAATTGTGGCGATCTGGATAAACATCCGTGTGGCTGAAGGAGCAAGCTCTGGAAAAATAGCTTCTTCACGATGGTCATCAACAGCGATCACTGTAATTTTCTCCACGACATCGTTCTCCCGCTGCCATTCGAAAACTAGCTTGGTATACGTCAAGAAAATAGTTTCATCTAGCACCGTGTAAGCATGAGCAGTAATGCCATATCCAAGATCTATTTGTTGTACGTCAGATTTTCTACCAGAAAGTGTGGAGTACAACGCTTCATCTCCAAAAGCAAGAGCTTGAAATGGCTGGGTAGCACGCAACGTATCAACCACCACGGTTCTTTTTAGACCATCTTTATCCCAAGCTTCGTTGACGTAACGAGCATTGAGTGTTTGCCTAAGCAATGACGAATCCGGGCCGAAATACCTTCCTGCCCAATCAAAGGACTGGGCTCCTTCGATGCCCCACCCTAGTGGAGCTGACACGCCAATCCCGGAAGGTAGACCGGGGCCAGCCTGCACTGTTTCACTAAGTCTTTCAAAAGACGGTGTTGGCAAATAAACAAGTATCCCTGTAGCGAGGACAGAAACCAAAGCTGCCGGAAGTACTTTCTCGACTGTGGGCATACGACGCCTAATACGCCATTGCGATAGCTGGCCACGAGACGATAAAAATACCACGCTGATTGTAGCGACAATAGCTGGGACGAGTGTGAAGTACTTGGATCCATCTGTCAGCAGCCAGAATGTAAAAACTAATGCACATCCGAACACAAAGTTCATCAATCCAAAATAGATTGATTGAACTACATCTCTGTTTGATGCCACCATCAACGCCAGCGACAAACCAATTACATTAGCCATCGCCGGTCCCCAAAAACCACCACCAAGGCCCACTGAAATCATCAGATGGATCGCCGAATTATAGCTAAATAATAAGATCCACCCTGGGCCGAAGTGCAACGTAGAGCGCATACCGTAAACAAGACCGCTCACGCCAAAAGCAAAAATTAAAGCGGTGAGAAGATCAAGGCGTAGAAGGGTCCCCCACTCTTCAAAACGAGGTAGGAGTTGTCCTTTAACAGTGAGTGCAATGATGACAGCCATCCCACCAATGATGTAATCGACTTCCCTATCATGGATGTTTAACGCTCGCGCACGCTTTCGGTCAAGTCCGACAAACAGTACGATCGCCATCAAAATCACCAAAGTAGAGTAATTTCCTGCCCCTACCCGGAGGCTGTGAGCCATGTATCGGAAAGTATCTAAGAATCCAATAAACACACAGGTGAGAGCAAATAATCCACGCCAAATATAGACCTGGAAACTAGGGAATACCATCGAGGCATCACCAGTTTGTGGCCCCTCTACCAACTTTTCAGTGCTCACAGGTTCTTACCGTGCCTAATCTGACTTGCGCTTCGTTCGAATGAATACCGAGGCTGCGATCACAGCAATAATCAATATGGATATAGCACCGAGCGCGACCAAAATATAACCATTGCTTGAGGCTCTATTTTGTGGGGAAGATTCAGTGCTGCTCAGCTCTACTGGCTCTCTGTTTTGAGCCTTAACTACCAGATCTCCACTGAGTTGACCCCACCGATCATGATCAGCATCAAACCAGGAAATTAGATTGTCTAATTCGTCTGGGCTCTGGGTAGAGCTAGCCACCACAACCATGCGGTTATTCTCTTCATCCCACACGGCCTGTATTACACCTGCGATGAACTTGGAGTTAAGTTCCAACGATCGAGTTAGCTCTTCATTGGCATTGTTTTGTTCATTGCCGTCGATGATCTCTAAAGTATTTTCCTGCTGTGTCAAATAAGTTGGAATCTGATCGAGGCGATCTCCTGCCGCATCTATGAAAACAGTAGGCCGTTCACTATTCAAAGCTTCATCCCACGACACAAGATATGGACGGATCCGTTCAGAACTAAGAGATTGGATACCAACCAACATACTGACTGCGCGTGAAAGATCAGCGAAATCACCTTGAGACAAAGCCACATCTACGCGAGGCTGGAAACCTTGAGGCAATGTTCTGAATCCAGTGAGCATCGGAACATCAGAGTGATGTGAATTAACCACACTATCCGCATCAATACTTAGGCCTATGTTTTGGGTCCTTCCGCAATAAACATCACCTGTGCTTCGGAATTCCACAACCACTTCGGTGTACCGATCTATCAATTCACCTGGGATTGTGAACTCTCGATCAAACTCACCTGAATCATCAGCGGTGAAAGAATCCAGAATTTTTCCGCCTACTGAAAAAGTAATTTGACCAGCATTTTGTACAGGTAAAGGCGTATATGTTCCAATCAAGTTCATATCCAGGGCCTCTGAATAAGCCCTCAGCCTTGATCGATCAATGCCTAAACGAACAGTGGTCTTTGCTATAGATTCCGATGTCACCATGCCTATTCCTAGGTCTTGAAGCGTGGCCACATCAGTAAACATGTTTGGAACATCGACAAAACCTGTAGCAGTCGCTTCCTCATCAACGGCCAGTTTCATCATGGAATTTGTCAGCAATCGCGCTTGATCATAAAGCGTCTCAGAATCACCGGATAGTTGAAGGAACACGTCATCTTGCCCTGGATTAAGAAGTGCAGTACTTCCAATTGGATTCAAGTCACCAGCCGAATCCACGATCACGATCTGGCGTTCAAAATCACCCGCTGCCCGAGGAGGAATGGCTGCCCCTTGCGGGAGGCTTTCCATCTGAATATCCAGTCCAAATGCCCTATATAAGGTGCTCAAAGACGTAGCCACCTCAAAAACTGATTGTTGCACAGCCTCTGATGGGGACTCAGGGACGTAAATGCTCAATGTTTTAAGAACTTTTGGGAAGAAGTCCGCAATCACACTCGGATTAGGGGTAGCGCCAGAAAACTGAATTTGTCCATCCAGCAGCCGCACTTCTGGTTCTCTTAAACACCACTGATCATGAACAGTTGTCAAGGCAGCACGTAACGTGAAATTTGCTTTGCCCTGATCCACGGTGAGTTCAGCCAATGGGAGTTGAAGCGCAGACAGCCCATTTACCAATTCAATTGGTGCCGTGCCAATCAAGCGCTCATTCTGATACAGCTCAACATTGCCACCTGAGAATTCTGTTGGGATCTGCAAGGTTCCCGTCAACAGGCTCGGGGTTGTTCCTTCAGGAACATCGATGGAAAGAGGGATTTCTGTGAAGTTTTCAGGAAACAGAATGCTGTCTGAAATTCCAAGTTCGGTGAAAGCTAGATGGGGATCTACTTCCGTGGCAAATGAACTAGCTGGTACAGCTAATCCCAAAACTAGGGCGCCCGGCCGAGTCCGAACTGGTCGCCAACGGCACCACGATCATCAAGTGCTACCTGCACATCAGCATCGACGAGCAGCGCCAGCGCCTGCAGGACCGGCTGGACGACCCCAGCAAGCACTGGAAATTCGACTATTCCGACATCCGTGAACGCGAATACTGGGACGGCTACATGAAGGCCTACCAGGACGCCCTCGCCGCCACCAGCCATCACCATGCGCCCTGGTATGTGATCCCTGCCAACCACAAGTGGGTGCGCGATCTGGTGATCTCCGCCATCCTGGTGGATACGCTGCAAGGCCTGCGCATGCGCTATCCGCCCGCGCCCGAGGGGCTCGACAAGGTGAAATTAGACTGAAGCGCCGAGCAAGCCGCACTGCCCGGATGCGGCGACGCGCCGGGCGCCGCCACCCACCGGTGTCGCCACGCTCAGTTCTTTTTCAACTTGGTGAACTTCGAACCTTCCAGCGTGAGGTTGTACATCAGGCCTTTCTGGCCGAACACGAAGCCGATCACGGGATCCTCGATATTGGTGGTGTCCAGGCTCTTGCCGACGCCGATGTCGATCAGGGCCACGGAGCCATCGACCCCGACCTTCCAGCCTTCGCTGGTGCGGAACTTGGCCAGCGCCGCTTCGTCGGTGAAGATCACGACGATGGATTTGGCCTGTGCGCCCAGCTGGAAGCCAATGGAAGCCGCCGCGGTACTGTAGTAATCAACCGTCTTTCCCCCGACGCGCAGCGCGCCCTCGCCATATTCACCGCCCACCCCAATCCCCGCCTTGTAGACCTTGGGGAACACCAGAACGCCTCGGGCAATGCCGAGGAATGCCGGGGCACCCTCGATTTTCTGGAAAGCATCCAACGCCCGGTTGACCTCGACGTCGATCTCGGCCGCGCTGGCGGCAAGCGCGGGGGAGGCAAAGGCCGTCAAGGCAATTAGCGTAACGAGCATTGCAACAAGGCGTTGGGCGGAAGCAATCGCGGCCATTTCGGTTTTCCTGTCGAGTTGGGGTCCCACGAACTTAGCACATGCCTGTTCCAAATGGCGGCCCCGCTTGATTGCCGCCGCTTGCGCCGAAGGAATGCGCCTGCTTGCCCTGTGCAACAGCGGGAAACGCGATGGTGGGTGAAACCAGCATTTCCGCTGCGCTCGGGCCGCTCAATATTTCGTTGATTCTGGAACTATCGATTACTACAATGAGCCTCCCACCGTCCGCTGCCTGGAGCTTCCCTCATGACCGCATCTGCCCCTCCCGCGCCCGCCATGGGCGGCTTCGAGCGCTACCTCAGCCTGTGGGTGCTGCTCTGCATCGTCGCCGGCATCGGCCTGGGCCAGATCGCGCCAGCCGCGTTCACCCAGCTGGGTGAACTGGAATGGGCCGGCCTGAACCTGCCGGTGGCGGTGCTCATCTGGCTCATGATCATTCCCATGCTGCTCAAGGTCGACCTCAAGGCCCTCGGCGAGGTGCGCCAACACCTGGGTGGCGTGGGCGTGACGCTGTTCATCAACTGGGCGGTCAAGCCCTTCTCGATGGCGCTGCTGGGCTGGTTGTTCCTGGGTGTCCTGTTCCGCCCGCTGCTGCCGGCCGAGCAGATCACCTCCTATATCGCCGGGCTCATCCTGCTGGCCGGTGCGCCCTGCACGGCGATGGTGTTCGTGTGGAGCAACCTGTCGCGCGGCGATCCCCATTTCACCCTGGGGCAGGTCGCCCTGAACGACGTGATCATGGTGTTCGCCTTTGGTCCCTTGATGGCGCTGCTGCTGGGCCTGGCCGCCATCCATGTGCCCTGGGACACGCTGGCGCTGTCGGTATTGCTGTATATCGTGGTGCCGCTGACGCTGGCCCAGCTCTGGCGGCGCCGACTGCTCGCCCGGCCCGACGGCGCGCAGCAACTGGAAACCTGGCTGGCGCGGCTGCATCCCGTCTCTCTCCTCGCCCTGCTGGCCACCCTGGTGCTGCTGTTCGGCTTCCAGGGGCGGCAGATCCTGACGCAGCCGCTCATCATCGTCCTGTTGGCCGTGCCCATCCTGATCCAGGTGGTGCTCAATTCGGGACTGGCCTATGTGCTCAACCGACAGGTCGGCTCGCCCCATTGCATCGCCGCGCCCTCGGCGCTGATCGGCGCCAGCAACTTCTTCGAGCTGGCGGTGGCGACCGCAATTGCCCTGTTCGGCTTCAATTCCGGGGCGGCCCTGGCGACGGTGGTGGGGGTCTTGATCGAGGTGCCGGTGATGCTGGCGCTGGTGCGCGTGCTCGACGTCTCCCGCCCCTGGTACGAACGCGGCCGCGCCGTGCGCGCTAAGGCCGCAGCCAGCCCCGGCGCCCTGCGCGGGCGGGCCTGACCCCCGTCCTCAACCGGCGGGTGGATGCCAGTGCGACGCCCACTCCGGAGTCAACTGCACGCGCGAGACCATCGCAGGCGTCATCTCCACCCCGCCATCCTCGCGCACCACCAGTGCCCGCTCGACGCCCAGGCGCGCCGCCACCGCGCGCCATGCATCCGGGCCGGCCACGAACAGCGCCGTGGAGGCGGCATCGGCCAGCGCCGCCTCGGGGTGGATCACGGTCACGGCATGCAGGCCGCGCACCGGCAGGCCCGAGTGCGGGTCGAGAATGTGGTGGTAGCGCTGGCCCTGGAAATCGAACATGCGCTCATAATCCCCCGAGGTCGATACCGCCTCCCCGGCGTCGAGACGCACGCTGGCCATCACGCCGGGCTTGAACGGATCGCGGATGCCGATGCGCCAGGGCCGTCCCGGCGGCTCGCCCAGCGTCTTGAGGTTGCCGCCCGCATTGACCAACGCCGCCGGAATGCCGCGCCGGGCCAGATCGGCCATCACCCGGTCAACGGCGTAGCCCTTGCCGATGCCGCCCAGATCGATGAACAGCCCGCGCGGCCCGCACACCTCGCCCGTCGGCGAGACAGTCACCTCCGCCATCGGTGGCAAGGGCAACAGGGCGCGGATCTCGGCCGGTTTCGGAAAGGGCCGATCCGGGTCGCGCGGCGCGCGGTCAAAGCCCCACAGCGCCACCAGCCGGCCCACTGCCGGATCGAAGCGCCCGCCACTGGCGATCGTCCATGCGCGCGCGCGGGATATCTGGCTCGCCAGATCGGCCGAAACCCGCATGCACGCCCCGCGCCCCAGGGCCGCGTTGAGCCGCGCCAGTTCGCCCTCCCCGAAGGCCCAGCCATCGCGACCGAAGGCCTGCAGCCAGGCGTCGCTGTCGCGGATCGCCGCTGCGGCCTGCGCTGGCGAGGTGCCGTAGAGGCTGAACTGGACCAGCGTCCCCATGGCGTAGACCTCCGCCACCACCGGCTCCGGTGCGCGGCTGCAGGCCAGCAGGCCCCATACCGCCAGCAGCCCGAATACGCCGGCGCGGGCGATGGATCCAGCCCGTGACACCAGGTGTCTTGCGTGGGTCGAAAACGCCGGCTGGCCCGGTTGCGACCGTACAATCGATTGACCGCTCGGCCTGAATGATCTCAGCCGGCGTGCGGCGCGGGCCCCCAAGCGCCTCACCGGCTCAGCTCCGGCCAGGCATAGGGCGCGGGGTCCAGCGCCGGCGTGCGCTCCCGCAGCAGATCCGCCAGCAGCTCGGCGGCGGCCGGCGCCAGTAACACGCCGTTGCGGAAATGCCCGGCATTGATCCACAGCCCGCTGATGGCCGGATGCGGCGCGATCACCGGCACACCCGCCGGCGAGCCGGGCCGCAGCCCCGCCCAGTGGTCGGCAAGCCGCGCCAGCGCCAGCGCCGGAATCAGCGCCATGGCATCCGCCCGCAAGCGCTCGCCGGTTGCGGGATCGGCGGTCTTGTCGAAACCGGCGCGTTCCACCGTGCTGCCGAACAGGATGTGTCCGTCGCGCCGCGGGATGGCGTAGCGATCCCCGCGCAGCAGCACATGGCCGATCAATCCCGGCGGCGCCT
>JAANMY010004485.1_pt1 | contig 10456 bp, 10 predicted proteins | sample 7279691 | NCBI WGS metagenome assembly JAANMY01 (sample SAMN14094543, study PRJNA606508) | bioreactor metagenome | isolation source: A lab-scale SPAN reactor treating ammonium-rich wastewater day 388 | place: Ireland: Galway | collected 2018-02-07
CTTGACCATCACCCCCTCGATCACCGCCGCGGGCGGCTCGGCACGCAGCGCGGCCAGGTCTTCCCAGGTGGCGAAGTCCAACAGCGGCGAGATGTCGATGCGGGCACCGAAATCCACCGCCTCCAGCACCCTGCGGCGCGCCTTCAGCGGCTCGGCACGCAGGTCGCGGCCATCCCACAGCAGCAGGTCGTAAAGCCGCAAGCCCGCCGGGTGACTGGCCAGCAGGCCCTTGCCGACGGTCTTGCGGTTCAGCCGCTTTTGCAACTCGCCGAAGGGCGCGACTTCGCCCTCGCGGCGCACGATCAGCTCGCCATCGGCGCTGCCGTGGAAATCCATAGCCTCGATCACGTCGGGAAAGGCGTGCGAGATGTCCTCGCCGGTGCGGGAATAAAGCCGCCGCATGCCGCCTTCGGCCACCGCCTGCACGCGGATGCCGTCCCATTTCCATTCCGCGAAATAATCGCCGGGCTCCAGCGCCCGCAATGCGTCCAGGTTGGTGGGCGTCGACAGCATCACCGGGCGAAACGGCGCCAGCGCCGCGCTTTCCGGCCGCGCCCCGCCGCCCAGCCAGCCGAACAGCGGCGCATAGGGCGGCGTAAGCCCGTGCCAGATCTCCTCGATCTCGGGGACCGAGGGCACGCCCATCGCCGCCAGCGCCATCCGCGCCATGCGGGCCGAGACGCCCACGCGCAGGTTGCCGGTGGCGAGCTTCAGGAAGGCCAGCCGCTCGGACGGGCCCAGCCGGTCCAGCATCGCAGCGATGGCGCCGGGCAGCGCCGCCTTGCCGGTGCCCTGCAACAAGGCCACCGCCTGGGACAGCGAGGGGTCGTCCTCGGCCCCCTCGGGCCAGACCAGCGCGATGGTCTCGGCCAGGTCGCCGACGAAATCATAGCTCAGCGCCAGAAGCTCGGCGTCCACTCGCTCGGCCGCCAGGGCCCGCAGAAGCGAGGGCGTGACCCGGCGCAACTCCAGATCGCCGGTCAGCGCCGCCAGGGCCCAGCCGCGATCCGGGTCCGGCGTGCGCTCCAGATAGTGCTGCAAAAGCTGCAGCTTGGCATTGCGCGCCGGCGTGAAGGCCAGCCGTTCCAGCAGGGCGGCAAAACCCTTCATTCCGCCTCGTCCTCGTAGCCGACCAGCCGCAGCGGCCGGGCGGGGATCTGCGCCAGTTCGCACCAGCGCATCACGCCCTCTTCGGCGCCATGCGTGACCCAGACCTCGGACGGCGCCAGTTCCGCCAGCGTGCCGGTCAGCGCCGGCCAGTCGACATGGTCGCTGATGACCAGCGGCAGTTCGACCCCGCGCTGCCGCGCCCGTGCCCGCACCGCCATCCACCCCGAGGCAAAGCCGATCACCGGGTCGCGAAAGCGCTGCACCCAAGGGCTGGCGAATGCCGAGGGCGGGGCGATCACCAGCTGCGCCGCCACATCCTCGGCCGTGGCGGGCACCAGCGCGCCCAGGTCGATGCCGCGGGAGGTGTAGAAATCGCACAGCGCCTTCAGCGCGCCATGGATGGCGATGGGCGCGTCATAGCCGGCCTCGCGCATCAGCGCGATGACATGCTGCGCCTTGCCCAGCGCATAGGCGCCGATCAGGTGCGGACGGTCGGGAAACTCGGCCATGCTGGCCAGAAGCTTGGCCACCTGCACCGCCGGGTCGGAAAAGCGGAATACCGGCAGGCCGAAGGTCGCCTCGGTCACGAAGACGTCGCAGGGCACCGGCTGGAAGGGCGCGCAGGTCGGGTTCGGCTGGCGCGCATAATCGCCCGAGACGACGATGCGGCAACCGCCGGCCTCGACCGAGATCTGGCTCGATCCCAGCACATGACCGGCCGGGTGGAAGCCGACGGTGACGCCGCCGATGCGCGTCTCGGCCTCGGCCAGTTGGGTCGCGCCGGCAAAGCCGTCGCCCATGCGCAGCCGCATGATCTCCAGCGTCTCGGCCGTGGCCATGACCGCGCCATGGCCGAAACGGGCGTGGTCGGAATGGCCATGGGTGATCAGCGCGCGCTCGACCGGACGCAGCGGGTCGATGTGAAAGCCGCCCTCGGGGCAGAAAAGGCCGGCTTCGGTCGGGAACAGGATGGAATCGGCGCGCATGACCCGAAGATGTAGAACATTTCGTGAAAATCAAGCCGGCGCCAGCGGCCGGCCCTCGAAGATCGTCTCCATCGAGAAAACGCCGGTGACGCGTTCCAGATCCATGTCGGCGATCAGTTGCTTGTAAAGCGCGTCATAGCCCGCCATGCCGCCCACCACCGCCTTGGCCATATAGTCCCATTCGCCGCCGATGCGGTGGAACTCGGTGATATGCGGCAGCGATTCGATGCGGGCGCGAAAGCGCCGCGCCCAGGCGTCGTCATGATGGCGGGTGCGGATCATGACAAAGACCGTCAGCCCCAGCCCCAGCGCCGCCGCGTCGATGACGGCGCGGCTGCCTTGCAGCACGCCGGCCTCGGTCAGCCGCTGCAGGCGCCGCCAGCAGGCGTTCTGCGACAGGCCCACCCGCTCGGCCAGCTCGCGCTGCGACAGGCCGGCATCGCGTTGCAGCAGCGCCAGCAGGCGGTTGTCGATTTCGTCGATGGAAAAGGCTTTGTCGTTCATTTGACAACCGATCAGTGGGAAATTGGCAGATATTCAGAATGATTTCTCGCCAGCGGCGGGTCAAGATGCGCGCATGAAGACGAGGAATCCGATGCCGCCTTTCGACAGCTATCTCGCCCGGCTGGGCGACGACCCGATGCAGGTGATCCATGACGGCGTGATCGGCCGCGACGCGATGATCGACGGCCCCTTCGGGCCGCGCCGGATGATCTATGCCGATTACATCGCCTCGGGCCGGGCGCTGCGGCCCATCGAGGACTGGGTGATGGAGAACGTCCTGCCCTGGTATGCCAACAGCCATACCGAGGCCAGCCATTGCGGCGGCACCATGACCCGGATGCGCCGTGCCGCGCGCGAGGCGATCGGCTTTTGCACCCATGCCGGGGCGGAACATGCGGTGATCTTCACCGGCTCGGGCGCGACGCAGGGCATCAACCGGCTGGTGCATCTCATGGCCGCCGGGCCGGGAACGACGGTGCTGATCGGGCCTTACGAGCATCACTCGAACATCCTGCCCTGGCGCGAAAGCGGGGCCGAGGTGGTGACGATCCCCGAGGCCGCGACCGGCGGGCCGGACCTGGCGGCGCTGCGGCAGGCGCTGGCGCGCGCGGGCGGCCCGGTGATCGGCAGCTTCTCGGCCGCCTCGAACGTCACCGGCACGCTGACCGACATGGCCGAGGTCACGCGCATCCTGAAGGCGGCGGGGGCCAGGGTGGTCTGGGACCAGGCCGGCGGCGCGCCCTATCTGCCCATCGACATGCGGCTGGGCATGGATGCGGTGGCGATCTCGCCGCACAAGTTCATCGGCGGGCCGGGCGCTTCGGGTATCCTGATCCTGCGCCGCGACGCGGTGCTGGCCGGTCGCCCCACCCTGCCCGGCGGCGGCACGGTGCGCTTCGTCTCGCCCCAGGGCCACGATTATGCACCGTCGCTGGAGGCGCGCGAGGAAGGCGGCACCCCGAACGTGATCGGCGACATCCGCGCCGCGCTAGTCTTTCTGACCAAGGCCGCCGTGGGGCAGGACGCCATCGACGCGCGCAATGCCGAACGGCTGGCGCTGGGGATGGCGCGGCTGCGGAACCATCCGCGGATCGAGCTGCTGGGCAAGCTGGACGCGCCGCGCCTGCCCTTCTTCAGCTTCCGCATCCGCGACGGGCGGGGCGGCTTTGTCCACCAGCAGCTGGCGACGCGGATGCTGTCGGACCTTTACGGCGTGCAGGCGCGCGGCGGCTGCGCCTGCGCCGGGCCCTATGTCCATCACCTGCTGGGGCTGGGCCCCGAGGATTCGGCCCGGCTGCGCGCCGCGATCCTGGCCGGGGACGAGATCGAGAAGCCCGGCTTCGTGCGGCTGAACCTGTGCTGGGCGGCCCCGCGCGCCGAGGTCGAGGCGATCCTGGATGCCGTCTGCGACCTGGCCGACCACGCGGCCGACCACCTGGCGCATTACCGCTGCGACCGCGCCACCGCGATCTTCACCCCGGTTGCGGCCGCCTAGCGCAGGGGCGCGAGATATAGTCCCGCACCAGGGCCACCCGGCGCGGGCGAAAGCTGGTGCCGCCGGGACGCATGGCCCGGATGCGCGGCACGTGAAAGGTGCGGAAATCCTGCCGCAGCGTGCAATGCGCCAGCAGCATCATGTGGTTGTCGCTGTAGCTGAGGCCCAAGGGCCAGATCTCGCGCGTCGTGGCGGCGTCCTGCAGGTCGAGATAGTCGATGACCAGGCTGCGCTCTTCCCACAGCGCCTCGCGCAGCAGCGCCATGTCCACCTGCGGGCTGGGACGCTGCGCCGGTTCGCGAAACAGGCGCATGGTGGTGTGCATGGCATGCCGGCCCTGGCTTTCGGGCAGGGTGGCGATGATGCGGGCCAGCGCATCCTCGCCCGCGCGGGTCAGTTCGGGATCGCCCAGCGTGCGCAGGCCCGAGACGGCCAGCAGCAGCGCCTCGATCTCCAGCCGCGAAAAGCTTTGCGGCGGCAGGGCCGGGTCTTCGGTCAGCGCATAGCCCAGCCCCGCCTCGCCGTCGATCAACGCGCCGCCGGCGCGCAGCGTGGCGATGTCGCGGTAAAGCTGGCGGCGCGAGACGCCGGTCTCCTCGGCCAGCCGCGCGGCCGTCACCGGCGCGGGCAGGCGGCGCAGCGCATCCATCAGGCGCATCAGCCGGTCGGTGCGGGACATGCTGTCACCTTCTGTCAGGGGCCCTGCGCCATTCTGCCCCCGTCAACACAGGAGGCCAAGATGCCGACCCTATACCACGCCCCGAAAAGCCGCTCGTCGAGCATCCTTGCCCTGCTGGAGGAACTGGGCATCCTCGACAAGATCGAGATCCGCCAGGTCACGATCCCGCGCCAGGACGGCTCGGGCGGGCGCGACCCGGCGAACCCGCATCCCGAGGGCAAGGTGCCCTATCTGGTCGATGGCGAGGATCACCTGCGCGAACGCGGCGCCATCATCCTGTATCTGACCGACATGTTCCCCGAGGCGGGGCTGGGCCCGCTGCCGGGCGATCCCAGGCGCGGCCAGTATCTGAGCTGGCTCAGCTGGTATCAGGGCGTGCTGGAGCCGGTGGCGATCCTGAACTTCTTCAAGATCCAACATCCGGCGCTGGAGGCGACTTTCCGCGACTACGACACCGCGATCCGGCGGCTGGACGAGGTGCTGGGCAAGCAGCCCTGGCTGCTGGGCGACCGCTTCTCGGGCGCCGACCTGCTGATCGCCAGCCCCTTCCTGTTCTTTGGCGAGGGGATGCCGCGCACGCCCGCCATCGACGACTGGGCGCGGCGGGTTCAGTCGCGCCCCTCGATGGCGCGGGCGGCGGAACTGGACGGCTGAGGCGGCGCGGCGGCGGCGGGCAGCTTGGCCAGCTGCACCATCAGGATGCCCGCCGCCACGATCAGCGCGCCGATCACGTCCGAGGCACCGAACCGCTCGCCCAGCAAAGCGGCGGCGATGGCGACGCCGAAGATCGGCGACAGGAAATGAAAGGTCGCCGCCCGCACCGCGCCGATGCGGTTGACCAGCCGGAACCACAGCCAGGTCGCGCCGATGCCCGGCGCGACCACCGTATAGGCAAAGGACCAGAGCAGGCCCGCGCTCCATTCCACCGGGCGGCCCCATTCCATCAGCATGGCCGGGACCAGCAGCAGGCCGGCGCCGACCGCCATCTGCAGCCCGACGATCATCATCATGTTACGGCTGCCCCCGGCCCCGCGCGCCGCCAGCGTGGCAAAGGTCAGCGCCACCATGCCGATCAGGCACAGGATCATCCCCGGCACGTCCAGCCCGTGCCGGAGCCGCACCCCCATGATCAGCGTGACGCCGGCCACCCCCGCGACCAGCCCGGCCACGGCGATGGGGCGCAGCCGCTCGGCATAGAGCAGCCAGCCCAGGAAGGCCACGGCCAGCGGCATCATCGAGGCGATGATGGCCGAGACGGATGCCTCGACATATTGCATCGCGACCCAGCTGAAGCCCAGGTAAAGCGCGTTCTGGCACAGGCCGAACAGGATCACCGTGCGCCATTCGGCCCGGCTGAGGCGCCAGTTCTGGCCCATGGCGCGGGCCAGCGGGATCGCAACCATGGCAGACAGGCCGAAGCGGATGACCAGCGCGGTCAGCGGCGGCGCGGCCGTGACGATCATGCGCGTCGAGGTAAAGGCCGAGGCCCAGACGACCGCAAAGCCGAAGCCCATCAGAATGGCCCTGAAATCCATGTCGCCCCCCCTGCCCGCACCCCCATGGGCTAGCAGATGGGCCGGCGGGCGCAAGAGCCGGAAACGACAGAAGCCGCGCAGGTCATGCGCGGCCCCTTCTGCGGCGAAAGCCGGGATCAGGCGTTCACGCTGTCCTTCAGCGCCTTGGCGATGGTGACCTTGACCACCTTGTCGGCGGGCTTCGTCATCATCTCCTGGGTTTGCGGATTGCGGACCTGACGCTCGGGGCGGGTGCGGCAGGCAACCTTGCCGATGCCCGGCAGGGTGACGGCACCACCTTCGGCGACCGTGCGCGACACGACGGCCGAAAGCGCGTCCAGAGCCGCCGCGGCGGTCTTCTTGTCGCTGCCCATTTCATCGGCCAGCGTGGCGACGAGCTGGGTCTTGGTCATCGGTTTCGAAGCGGCCTGGGCCATATTCTGTCTCCTCGTTGTTCCCCGTTCGGGAAATTTTCGGACGCCACCTTGGCGGCACGCTTGCCGCTACACAAGCTTTTTAAGCGCAGATCAAGCTTTTTCGGCGTCTTTCCCCAGCAAACGCTGCGAAATTCGTCGCCAAGGGCCCTATTCTAGAGAAAGGCGGTCTCGTTGAACGAGCGCAACTTGCGCGAGTGGATGCGCTCCAACGGCGTCTCGCGCAGCTTTTCCATGGCCCGGATGCCGATCAGCAGGTGGTTCGCGACCTGGGTGCGATAGAAATCCGTGGCCATGCCGGGCAGCTTCAACTCGCCGTGCAGCGGCTTGTCGCTGACGCACAGGAGCGTGCCATAGGGCACGCGAAAGCGGAACCCGTTCGCGGCGATGGTGGCGCTTTCCATGTCCAGCGCGATGGCGCGCGATTGCGACAGCCGCTGCACCGGGCCGGACTGGTCGCGCAATTCCCAGTTGCGGTTGTCGATGGTGGCCACCGTGCCGGTGCGCATGATGCGCTTGAGCTCATAGCCCTCCAGCTGCGTGACCTCGGCCACCGCCTCTTGCAGGGCGACCTGCACCTCGGCCAGGGCCGGGATCGGCACCCAGACCGGCAGGTCGTCGTCCAGCACGTGATCCTCGCGCAGATAGGCATGGGCCAGGACGAAATCGCCCAGGCTCTGGCTGTTGCGCAGCCCGGCACAATGGCCGACCATCAGCCAGGCATGCGGGCGCAGCACCGCGATATGGTCGGTCGCGGTCTTGGCGTTCGAGGGGCCGACGCCGATATTGACCAGGGTGATGCCGTCGCCGTCCGCGCGCTTGAGGTGATAGGCCGGCATCTGCGGCATCTTGGCGCCGGTGGCGATGATGTCCTCGGGGCGTTCCAGGACCTGGTTGCCCGGCGCGACGAACTCGGTATAGCCCGAATGCGGATCGGCCAGCGCCCGGCGGGCGAAAAGCTCGAACTCGTCCACGTAGAACTGGTAGTTCGTGAACATCACGAAATTCTGGAAATGCTCGGGCAGGGTCGCGGTGTAATGCGCCAGCCGCGCCAGCGAGTAGTCGACGCGCTGCGCGGTAAAGGGCGACAGCGGATGGCTGCCGTCCGGGTTCGGCCCGGCGGTGCCGTTGACGATGTCGTCGTTCATCGTGTTCAGGTCCGGCACGTCAAAGACGTCGCGCAGCGAATAGTCCAGCACGCCTTCCTGCGGCACGTTCAGGTCGCTTTGCGTGGCCACGGCGAAATGCACCGGCATCGGCGTGCCGCTTTCGCCGATCGCCACCGGCACGCCGTGGTTGCGCATCAAAAGCCCGATCTGCTCGGTCAGGTAGCCGCGGAACAGGTCCGGCCGGGTGATCGAGGTCGAATAGGTGCCGGGCAGCGCGACATGGCCGAAGGACAGCCGCGAATCCGTCTTGGAATGGATCGGCACCGTCATGCGCAGTTCCGGGTAGAAGGCGCGATAGCGCGCCGCCGGCCGGCCGCCCTTCAGCGTGGCAAGGAAATGGTCCAGCAGGAAATGCGAGGCGCGCTCGTAAAGCTCGACCAGCCGGGCGACGGCGGCGGCCGGGTCGTCGAAATAGACGCGCTCGGCGGGCTCGGGCGTCTCGATGGGAAGTCTCCGGCTGTCGGTCAACATGCGCGCTCTCCAGTTTCGGCGGAGAGTGCCAGCGCGGCGGCGGGCTGGCAAGCCGGCACCGGACGCCTTATCTGGGGAAGGCAAAGGAGTGATTGCGCATGGAATTTTCCATTCTCGATCTGGCGGTGGTGGCCGAGGGCTCGGACGCGCGCCAGGCCATCGCCAATTCCGTGGCATTGGCGCAAGCCGCCGAGGGCTGGGGCTACAGCCGCTTCTGGCTGGCCGAACATCACAACATGCCGGGCATCGCCAGTGCCGCCACCTCGGTGCTGATCGGCCATGTGGCGGACCATACCCGGACGATCCGCGTCGGCGCCGGCGGCGTCATGCTGCCCAACCACGCGCCCCTGGCCATCGCCGAACAGTTCGGCACGCTGGCGACGATCCACGGGCCGCGCATCGACCTGGGCCTGGGCCGCGCGCCGGGCGGCGACGGGACGGTGATGCATGCGCTGCGCCGGTCCCTGCAGGGCAACCAGGATTTTCCGAACGACGTGGTCGAGCTCATGCACTATCTCGGCCCGCCCCGCCCCGGCGTCCCGGTCGCGGCCCATCCGGGCCAGGGCACGAATGTCCCGGTCTGGATCCTCGGCTCGTCGCTTTACGGCGCGAGCCTCGCCTCGGCGCTTGGCCTGCCCTATGCCTTCGCCAGCCATTTCGCCCCCGGCGACCTCGAGGACGCGCTGCGGCTTTACCGCGAGCGGTTCCAGCCCACCGAGTTCGGCCAGGCGCCGCGCTTCATGCTGGCGGTGAACGTCATCGTCGCCGACAGCGACGCCGAGGCGCAGCGGCTGCGCAGCAGCCAGCAGATCAGCTTCGCCCGGCTGCGGCTGGGCATGCCGGGCCTGCTGCCGCCGCCGGTCGACGACGTGCTGGAGGCGATCCCGGTGCGCATCCTGCCCACGGTCAACGCCGCGCTGGCGGTCAGCGCCGTCGGCAGTCCCGACACCGTCGCCGCCGAACTGGACCGGCTGATCGCCCGCCACCAGCCCGACGAGTTGATCCTGGTCGGCAATATCTACGACCAGGCCGCGCGGCACCGCTCCTTCGCCATGGCGGCCGAGATCCTGCGGGCGCGCGCATGACGAGGATGCTGGTTTTCGGCCACGGCTATTCCGCCGGCTTCCTGACGCCCCTGCTGCTGGCCGAGGGCTGGCATGTCACCGGCACCACCCGCGCCGCCACCGATCGCGTGGCGCAGGCCGGCGCCCAGCCGCTGCACTGGCCGGGGCAAGAGGATGACGTGCGCCGCGCCATCGCCCAGGCCGACGCGATCCTGGTCTCGGTCGGGCCGGAACAGGGCGCGGACCCGGTCCTGGCCGCCTTCGGGGCCGAGATCGCGGCGGCGCGGCCGCGCTGGCTGGGCTATCTTTCCACCACCGGCGTCTATGGCGACCGGGACGGCGGCTGGGTGGACGAGGACACGCCCTGCACCCCCTCGACCCGGCGCGGGCGCGAGCGGGTCGCGGCCGAGCAGGGCTGGCAGCGGCTCGCCGCCGAACACGGCCTGCCGCTGCACATCTTTCGCCTGGCCGGGATCTATGGGCCGGGGCGCGGCCCCTTTGCCAAGGTCAGGGCGGGCACGGCGCGGCGCATCGTCAAGCCCGGCCAGGTCTTCTCGCGCATCCATGCCGAGGACATCGCCCAAGTGCTGCTGGCCTCGATCCACGCGCCGCAGCCGGGCGCGATCTACAATGTCTGCGACGACGACCCGGCCCCGCCCGAGGCTGTGATCGGCCATGCCGCGGAGCTGCTGGGCCTGCCCCTGCCCCCCGCCGAGGATTACGCGAGCGCCGAGATGACGCCGATGGCGCGCAGCTTCTATGCCGAGAACAAGCGCGTCGCCAACGACCGCATCAAGCGCGAGCTGGGCGTGACCCTGCGCTATCCCGACTATCGCGCCGGGCTGGCCGCGCTGGCCCGCGCCGAGGGGATCGAGGCCTAGCAGGCTGCTGAAAAAGGATTTTGAGAGGGCGACACAGCGGAAATCGTTCTGGATCCAGCTGATATCGGCCCGAAAATGGGGTGTTTTCGGCAAATTTGAAGCGGATTTCCCGGTTCCCCGCCCGCGCTGTCCTGTCGCAAGGACTTTTT
>JAANMY010004486.1_pt1 | contig 10455 bp, 9 predicted proteins | sample 7279691 | NCBI WGS metagenome assembly JAANMY01 (sample SAMN14094543, study PRJNA606508) | bioreactor metagenome | isolation source: A lab-scale SPAN reactor treating ammonium-rich wastewater day 388 | place: Ireland: Galway | collected 2018-02-07
GATCGCCTGGCTGCAGTCCGGCTTGCGCCGCGATGCCGGTGGCGCTGCCGACCACCGGCGCGTAATCGGGACGCCCGATCACCAGCATCGCCCACAGCAGGCCGAACGCCAGCAACAGGTTGGCTAGGGGACCCGCAGCCACGATGGCGATGCGCCGCCAGACCGAGGCGCGGTTGAATGCGCGCCCCAGCTCGTGCGGGGCCACGTCGCCCTCGCGCTCGTCCAGCATCTTCACGTAGCCGCCCAGCGGGATCGCCGCGATCACGTACTCCGTGCCGTCCTTGCCGATCTTCGTCCACAGCGGTTTGCCGAAACCCACCGAGAAGCGGAGCACCTTCACCCCGCAGCGGCGCGCAACCCAGAAATGGCCGAATTCATGGAAGGTGACCAGCACCCCCAGCGCGACCAGCAGCCACCACAACGAACCGAAGAAATCGCTCACGCCGCTGCCCCTGCGATGCGCCCACGTGCGCGCGTGCGCGCGCCGGCATCGGCGGCCAGCAGCGCATCAATCGAGTCGGCGGGCTGCGGCGGCATGGCGTCGAGGGTGGCGGCAACGGTGTCGGGGATGTCCAGAAAACCGATCCGGCCCTGAAGGAAGGCTGAAACCGCCTCTTCGTTGGCGGCGTTGAGCACCGCCGGCGCGGTGCCACCCGCGGCCAGCGCGCTGAACGCCAGCGCCAGGCAGGGGAAGGCATCCAGGTCAGGCGCCTCGAACTCCAGCCGGCCGCCCTGCGCCAGCAGATCCAGCGGGCCGACCCCGGACGTGATCCGCCGCGGCCACCCCAGCCCCACCGCCAGCGCGGTGCGCATGTCCGGCAGGCCGAGCTGGGCGAGGGTGCTGCCGTCGGCGAAATCCACCAGTGAATGCACCAGCGACTGCGGGTGCACCAGCACGCGGATGGCGTCGCCCGGCACGCCAAACAGGTGATGGGCCTCGATCACCTCCAGTCCCTTGTTCATCAGGCTGGCGGAATCGACCGAGATCTTCGGCCCCATCGACCACTTCGGATGCGCCACCGCCTGCGCCGGGGTCACTGCCGCCAGCGCCCCGCGGTTCCAGCCGCGGAACGGGCCGCCGGAGGCGGTCAGGGTGATCCGCGCCGGCGCGTTGCCGTCTGCCAGGCACTGGAAAATAGCGTTGTGTTCACTGTCGATCGGGACGATGGTGGCGCCGTGCGCCTGCGCCTCGCGCATCAGCAGCTCGCCGGCCAGCACCAGCGACTCCTTGTTGGCCAGCAGCAGGCGCTTGCCGGCGCGGGCGGCGGCAAGCGTGGAGGGCAGGCCGGCGGCGCCGACGATCGCGGCGACCACGGTATCGCAGGCATCGCCGGCAACCAGTGCCTCCAATGCCTCGCTGCCGGCGTGCGCCCGGGTGGCCAGACCGGCTTCGCGCAGGCCGTCGCGCAGCGCCGCATAGCCGGCCTGGTCGGCGATCACCGCATGCTCCGGGCGATGCGCCAGGCACAGTGCCAGCAACCCGTCGACCTTGCTGCCGGCCGCCAGCACGCTGGCGCGCATGGCGCCGGGATGTCGCGCGATCACGTCCAGCGCGGACGTGCCGATCGAGCCGGTGGCACCGAGGACCGCTACCCGCTGCATGTTCAGAACCCCAGCCAGATCTTGCCTAGCGCGAACACCGGCAGCGCCGCCAGCACGCTGTCGACGCGGTCCAGCACGCCGCCATGGCCGGGGATCAGGGTGCCGGAATCCTTCACGCCGACGTGGCGCTTGAGCAGGCTTTCGAACAGGTCACCGGCCACGGAAAAGACCACCGTCACCGCCGCCACCAGCGCGACCGCCGGCAGCTGGCTGGCCTTGGCGCCGATCAGCAGGGCGCCGATGATCGCCACCAGCATCGCCAGGCCGACGCCGCCGGCCACGCCTTCCAGTGTCTTGTTCGGGCTGATCCGCGGCGCCAGCTTGCGCCCCCCGAACCATTGCCCACCGAACTTGCGGCCGGTGAAATAGGCCCCGCTGTCGGCCGCCCACACCAGCAGCAACGCCAGCAGCAGCCAACGGTGTCCGTTGGGCTGGCTGGCGTGGATCACCGCCAGCGCGCACCAGGTAGGCACCACCGCGGCGGTGCCGGCGGCGAGCTTGAATACCCGTGCATTGCCGTCGTGGCGGGAGGCGAAGTCGTAATGGCGCAGCCACAGCAGCGCCAGCAGCCACCACACCACCCCCAGCACCACGGTCAGCTGGAACAGTGGCAACGCCCCCGGGTGCTGCGAGCGCGATCCCCACACCAGTGCCACCATCAGTGCGAGGTTGCAGGCCAGCAGGATGCTGCGCGCCAGCGCGTCTTCGATGTCGGCCAGCTTCAGCCATTCCCACATTGCCGCCAGGAAGACCAGCGCGCTGAGCAGCATAAGCCACCCGGTGGGCAGCAGCAGGACCGCGCCGATGACGGACGGTGCCATGACCAGGGCGGCCAGGATGCGGGTCTTGGTCACGTTGTTCCTCCGGGTGCGGTTTGCCCGAGCTGGGCGCTGGTCAGGCCGAAGCGGCGTTCGCGCCCGGCGTAGTCGTCCAGCGCCGTCTGCAGCAGCGCGGCGTCGACGTCGGGCCATAGTGCGTCGGTGAACCAGAGTTCGGTGTAGGCCAGTTGCCAGAGCAGGAAATTGCTGATCCGCAGCTCACCGCCGGTGCGGATGAACAGGTCGGGGGCGGGCAGGTCGGCCAGCGCCACGCGGGCACCCAGCGCGTCCTCGTCGATCTGCGCGGGGCGCAGCCGGCCGGCGGCGACGTCCTCGGCCAGCGCGCGTGCCGCCGCCGCGATGTCCTGGCGGCCGCCGTAGCTGGCGGCGATGTTGAGATGCAGCCGGGCATTCCCGGCGGTCAGCGTTTCCGCTGCCTGCATGCGGGCGAGGATCGCGCCGTCGAAGCGGCCGCGCTCGCCGATGAAGCGAAGTCGCGCGCCGAGCCGGTGCAGCTCCTCGACCTCGCGTTCGAGCGCGCCGAGGAACAGTTTCATCAGGCCGCCGACCTCTTCGGCCGGCCGGTTCCAGTTCTCGCTCGAGAACGCGAACAGGGTGAGCGCGCCGATCCCCCGCTCCAGGCAGAACTCCACGCTGCGCTTGACTGCGCGCGCGCCGGCACGATGGCCGACCAGGCGCGGGCGATGGCGCTGCTGCGCCCAGCGGCCGTTGCCGTCCATGATGATGGCAACGTGCCGCGGCACGCCGCCGGCGGCGGGCGCGTCCGCGTGCAGGTTGGCCATGCCGCTCAAGGGCACGGCCCGGTCACGGTCGAAGCCTCGCGGTCGCCGGCCACGTCGATCAAACCGACATCAGCTCGACTTCCTTCGCCTTGATCACATCATCCACGTCCTTGATCGCGGCATCGGTGATCTTCTGGATTTCGGCCTCGGTGCGCGCGCTCTCGTCCTCGGTGATCTGCTTGTCCTTCAGCAGCTCCTTGACCTGGTGGTTGGCGTCGCGGCGGATGTTGCGGACCGCCACCTTGGCGTCCTCGCCCTCGCTGTGCACGACCTTGGTCAGGTCGCGGCGGCGCTCCTCGGTCAGGGCCGGGATGTTGAGGCGGATGGTGGTGCCGGCGGTGTTCGGGGTCAGGCCGAGGTCGGAGGCGAGCAGCGCCTTTTCGACCGCGCCCACCATCTGCTTCTCCCACGGGGTGATGACGATGGAGCGGGCGTCGGCCACCGACACGCTGGCGACCTGAGACAGGGGCATGTCGGAACCGTAGTAGTTGACCTTGATGCTGTCGACCAGGCCGGCGTTGGCGCGACCGGTGCGGACCTTGACCAGGTTGTGGCGCAGCGCCTCGATGCTCTTGGCCATGCGGGCCTGGGCGTCTTTCTTGATCTCGTTCAACATGGCGGCGCTCCGGGGATGGTCTGCAAACCCGCGATTATAAGCGGGGCTGGTGCCGCCGGGCGTGCGGATCAGTCGCGGGCGCGGACCAGGGTGCCGATCGGTTCGCCGCGGAGGATCCGCAGCAGCACGCCGGGCTCGGCCATGTCGAAGATGCGCAGCGGCAGGCGGGCGTCGCGGCACAGGGCGAAGGCGGCGGTGTCCATGACCTGCAGATTGCGCGAGATGACCTCGTCATAGGTCAGGATGTCCAGCTTGACCGCATCGGGGTACTTCTTCGGGTCCTTGTCGTAGACGCCATCGACCTTGGTCGCCTTCAGCAGCAGGTCCGCGCCGATCTCGATGGCGCGCAGGGCGGCGCCGGAATCGGTGGTGAAGAACGGATTGCCGGTGCCGGCCGCGAAGATGACCAGCCGGCGCTTCTCCAGGTGGCGCACGGCACGGCGGCGGATGTAGTCCTCGCATACATCGTTGACCTTCAGCGCGCTCATCACCCGCGCTTTGCCGCCGAGCTTTTCCAGCGCATCCTGCATGGCCAGCGCATTGATCACCGTGGCCAGCATGCCCATGTGGTCGCCGGTGACGCGGTCCATCCCGCTCGCGGCCAGGCCGGCGCCGCGGAAGATGTTGCCGCCGCCGATCACCAGCGCGATCTCGGCGCCGGCCTCGCTGGCCTCGATGACCTCGCGCGCCAGCCGGTTCAGGACCTTGGGGTCGATCCCGTAGTCCTCGTCCCCCATCAGCGCCTCGCCGGACAGCTTCAGCAGGACGCGGCGATAGGCGAGATTGGACATGGGTGCCTCGGGCAATGGAAAACCCGCGGATTCTAGCGGAAACCGCGCGGCGCCTCAGCACTGCGCCGCGGCGCGGTCATGCCCCGTGCAGGCGGACGCGGTTGCGGCCCTCGCGCTTGGCGCCGTAGAGCACGTCGTCGGCTGCCTGAAGCAGCTCATGGACGCTTTCGAACCGGTTCTCGGGCTCGCCGTTGTGGGTGGCGATGCCGGCGGAGAAGGTGGTGAACACTGGCTGGCCGTCGACGATCGCCATCGGCGTGCGCGACACCTCTTCCAGCAGCCGCTGCAATACCTGGCGCGCGGAGGATTCGCTGGAGTAGTTGAGTACCAGCAGGAATTCCTCGCCGCCGTAGCGTGCGATCAGGTCGGTGCTGCGCAGGGTGCGCTGCACGGTCTGGGCGAACTGGCGGAGTACCTGGTCGCCGACCAGATGGCCGAACCGGTCGTTGATCTTCTTGAAGTCGTCGAGGTCCACCAGCGCGACGGTGAGCGGGTGCAGTCCGGCCGCGGCGAACTCCTGCTCCAGCACTTCTTCCATGTGCAGGCGGTTGTACACCCCGGTGAGGGGGTCGCGGCGCGCTTGTTCGCTCAGCTGGCGCATGCGTTCCTCGGTGGCCTGCGCCTCCTGGTGCGATTGCGAGGCATCCTGGATCTGGCGCAGGTTGCGCAGGATCAGGAGTTCGCGCGCCTCATCGGAAATCGCCTGCAGGTGTAAGGGCTGTTCGATGCGCACCTCGAACAGGGTGCTGATCTCCGGCAGCGAGACCGCCAGCAGCGAGAGCACCTCGGCCAGCGCCTCTTCGCCGCGGCCAGTGCACGAGTCGGTCCGGGCGCAGGCCAGAGCGCGCTCGGCATCGTTTTCCCCGGCTGGCGCAAGCCACAGGTCGGCAATCGCACCGGAGGCCTGGATGCAGCGCAGGAACGGATCTTCCGCATCCTCCAGCTCGCTGGCCGCGATGGCCTCCACCAGGTAATCGGGCAGGTTCCACCTCCGCGCCAGCCACGCGCCGACGTCGGTGTGGTCGGCATCGAAGCGTTCCCGTTCCTGCGCCAGCAGCGCGGCATTGTCGCCGGCGCCGGCGCCGGCGCACAGCGCGGAATACTCCTCCGGCATCGCCTGCAGCAGCGCCAGCCGGCCGATGTCCTGCAGCAACCCCGCCAGCATCAGCGACTCGGCGCGCTTGAGGTTGGCCTGCTGCCCCAGCAGCCTGGACGCCATCGCCGCCAGCACGCTGCGCCGCCAGATCCGCTCCTGGAGCTCGGCAGTGCCGTTGTGGCCGCGCAGGCCGTGGATCAGCGAGAACCCGAGCGCCAGGCTCAGGGTCGCGTTCAGGCCCAGCATCGCCATCGCCTGCGTGAGCGTGTCGATGCGTCGCCGGGTGGCGTACAGCGGTGAATTGGCCACCCGCAGCAGTCGCGCACTCAGGGCCGGATCGACGCTGATGATCTGCGCGGCCGCGCCCAGGGTGGCGTTGGGGTCCTGCGCGAGCGCAATGATCTGCATCGCGACGCTGGGCGGCGATGGCAGGTTGCGGCAGTGCAGGAGGGTGGCTTCGAGTTCCGGTCGCATCATGCGTGGATTTGATTCCAAGGCCCTAGTATGCGTGTGAACAGGCGTTGTGGTAAGCCGCGGGGGAAGTTTGTGGTTTCGCGTGTCGCCGGGGGAGGGACTTCTCCCGTTGCATCGTCTACTGTTGCCGCCGTGCGCGTCAACGGAATGCGCGGCCGCGGCCGGCCGCTGTCCTTGTGTCAGCGAGCGCGCTCGCTGCGGGCAGTGCAGCCGGGTGCTTTCCGAGTGAAGGGAGAGGAAATGGGGTGTCCGTTGTTGCCGCCGCCAGCGTTGGCTGCGGATTTCCGTGCGCGACCGGTGGGGCGGCGGCGATGAATGGCGTCGCATGGCTGGTGCTTGCCTGCGCGCTGGCCGTCGTCGTACTGGTGTGGGCGGAGTACCGCGCTGCGCAGCCGATGCGCGTGGTGGCCAAGCTGGCAGCCAGCAGCGCCTTCGTTGCCATCGCCTGGCGGCTGGATGCCACCGCGAGCAATCACGGCCGCTGGCTGCTGCTGGCGTTCGTGCTGAGCTGGATCGGCGATGCGCTGCTGCTGTCGGCGCGCAGCCGTGTGTTCCTGGCAGGGTTGTTCACCTTCCTGGCCGCGCATGTCGCGTTCGCGGCAGCCTTCCTGTCACTGCCGCTGGCGGTGCCGGCGCTATGGGGCGCGCTTGGCGTGATGGGTGCAAGCGGCCTGGTGTTGCTGCGCTGGCTGTGGCCGCACCTGAGGGCGTTCTACCGGTCGGCGGTGACAGCTTATGTGGCGGCGCTGGTGGCGATGGCGGCGCCGGCGATCGCGGCCACCGCAGCCGGCGGGGACTGGCGTTACGCGGCCGGCGCGCTGGCGTTCGCTGCGTCGGACGTCGCCGTTGCGCGCAATCGTTTCGTTGCCCCGGGCCCTGCGAACAAGGCGTGGGGACTGCCCCTGTACTACGCGGCCCAGCTCGCGTTCGCGCTGTCGTTGGGGTGACGACTACGCCGCAAGGGCCCACGGGCGCCGCAGCGGAGTGGGGTACGGCGCCCCCGCGGTCGGGTGCTGGATTCGGAGGAGAGACGTGCCGACGCCGTTCGGCTGGCAATCCGCTCGGCTACGTTCTGGCTACGCCGGAAAAAACTTGGGGCCGCCGAAGCGACCCCAGTCTTTGAATATGGCGCCCGAAGTTGGACTCGAACCAACGACCCCCTGATTAACAGTCAAGTGCTCTAACCGGCTGAGCTATTCGGGCGAGGTCGCGCATTGTATTCGGGTCATTGCGGTTGGGCAAGCGGTTGCGCGCGAATTTCTGCGGGGCATGCGTACGGTCGCGGCGGAAGAGGCCGCAATCCGCCGTCCTGCAGGACTTCAGCGGGGGCAGGTGAGTGTCGTCGACGGCCGCTCGCTGCGCGGACGGCCCACGTTGTTGACGATGACCCGGGCCAGCAGGTCGCCCTTCGGGTTGCAGATGGAGAGGGTCAGGTTGCTGCCCCCGCTGGTGCCGTCGGGCAGGTAGCGCAGCTGCTGGCGTCCGGCGCTGCTGACGATGCGGAGGTGACGGCTGGTCGGCTCGCGATCGACCCGGAGGATCTCGTCGGCCGCGTCGGGCTGCCGGTTGCCGTCGTCATCGACGAACAGCAGCCAGCCGGGGCTCCAGTCCGTGCCGCCGTCACAGTGGGCGCCGTCGCTGCTGGGGCAAAGCACGGCGCGGCGATTGCGGCTGACCGCCGCCATCCGCGCGAGCTGCATATGGGCGATCAGGGAAGATGCGGCGGCGTTGGCCCGGTGTCGCTCCAGCAGCGCGCTCATCGGCGATGCCGCGACCCCTGCGAGGATCGCCAGGATGGAGGTGGTGGTGAGCAGTTCAATCAGGGTGAATCCGGCAGGGCGGGGTGTCATGGCGGTGCTCCGGCTGTGGCCCCAGCCTGGGCCAGCCGCGCCGGCGCAGGCATCGGCGCAGCGCGCGGCGGTGCGTCGGAAAAGACCCCGCCGCGCCTCGGGGTTCTGGCGTGAGGGCCCGCGACGCGGCACCGGCGTAAACTCGCAGGTTGCCTTGCCGCGCGTTGCCCGATGACCCAGTCCGTCCCGTCCGACCTCGACCTGACCACAGCTTCCGCCGGCTTCGAGCTGGTGTCGCCGTATTCGCCCGCGGGCGACCAGCCGCAGGCCATTGAAAAACTCGTCGCCGGTTTCGAGAGCGGGCTGGCCAAGCAGGTGCTGCTGGGCGTGACCGGCTCGGGCAAGACCTACACCGTCGCCAACATGATCCAGCGGGTGCAGAAGCCGACCCTGGTGATGGCGCCCAACAAGACCCTGGCGGCGCAGCTGTACGGCGAGTTCAAGGCGTTCTTCCCGCACAACTCGGTGGAGTACTTCGTCAGCTACTACGACTACTACCAGCCGGAAGCCTACGTCCCGTCCAGCGACACCTATATCGAGAAGGACAGCTCGATCAACGACCACATCGAGCAGATGCGGCTGGCGGCGACCAAGGCGCTGCTGTCGCGACACGACACCATCGTGGTGGCGTCGGTGTCGGCGATCTACGGCCTCGGCGCACCCGAGGACTACCTGGCGATGCGGCTGATCCTGTCGCGCGGCGAACGCATCGACCAGCGCGAGCTGCTCCGCCACCTGACCACGCTGCAGTATTCGCGCAACGAGATGGTGCTGGACCGCGGCACCTTCCGCGTGCGCGGCGAGACGGTCGACGTGTTTCCGGCCGAATCGGACCTGGAGGCACTGCGCATCGAGCTGTTCGACGGCGAGATCGAGCAGCTGTCGATGTTCGACCCGCTGACCGGCGAGATCCTGCGCCGGATGCCGCGCTACGTGGTCTATCCCAAGACGCACTACGCCACACCGCGCGAGCGCACCCTCAGCGCGGTGGACACGATCAAGGCCGAGCTGCGGGAACGGCTGGAGCACCTGTACGCCGCCAACAAGCTGGTCGAGGCGCAGCGCCTGCAGCAGCGCACCCAGTTCGACCTGGAGATGATGGCCGAGGTCGGCTACTGCAACGGCATCGAGAACTACTCCCGGCACCTGACCGGGCGCGCGCCCGGCGACCCGCCGCCGACGCTGTTCGACTACCTGCCGGCGGACGCGCTGCTGGTGATCGACGAGTCGCACGTGACCATTCCGCAGATCGGCGCGATGTACAAGGGCGACCGTTCGCGCAAGGAAACGCTGGTGGAGTTCGGCTTCCGCCTGCCGTCGGCGCTGGACAACCGGCCGCTGAAGTTCGATGAGTGGGAGGCGCGTGCGCCGCGCAGCGTCTACGTCTCGGCCACGCCCGGCCCGTACGAATTGCGCGAGGCCGGCGACGAGATCATCGAGCTGGTGGTGCGTCCGACCGGGCTGGTCGATCCGCCGGTGGAAATCCGCCCGGTGGCCACCCAGGTGGACGACCTGCTGGGCGAGATCCGCGAGCGGGTGGCGCTGGGCGACCGCGTGCTGGTCACCACCCTGACCAAGCGCATGGCCGAGAACCTCACCGAGTACCTGTCCGAGCACGACGTGAAGGTGCGCTACCTGCACTCCGACGTGGACACGGTGGAGCGGGTGGAGATCATCCGCGACCTGCGCCTGGGCGTGTTCGACGTGCTGGTGGGCATCAACCTGCTGCGCGAGGGGTTGGACATGCCGGAAGTCTCGCTGGTCGCCATCCTCGACGCCGACAAGGAAGGCTTCCTGCGCAGCACCGGCTCGCTGATCCAGACCATCGGCCGCGCCGCCCGCAACCTGCGTGGCAAGGCGATCCTGTACGCCGACCGGGTTACCAACTCGATGCGCGCCGCGCTGGACGAGACCGACCGCCGCCGCAACCGCCAGCTGGAGCACAACGCCGAGCACGGCATCACCCCGCAATCCGTGCAACGCGCCGTGCGCGACGTGATGGAGGGCGCGCGCGCCGAACCGGGCGAGCTGAAGGGGCGTGGCAAGACGAAGCGGGTGGCCGAGCCGGAGCAGGAGTACCTGCGGCTGAGCCCGGCCCAGCAGGCCGCCCGGCTCAGGGAGCTGGAGCAGAAGATGCACCAGCATGCCCGCGACCTCGAATTCGAAGACGCCGCCCGCGTCCGCGACCAGATCCGCCGGCTGCGCGAGGCGAGCCTGTAGGGCGCGCGCGACGGCGCCGATGCGGGTCCGGCGGGGCTGGGGCAACAAAAAGCATCCGGACGCTTGTCGGCGCACGATTTGTCAGGCTACAATTCGCGCCCCTTCGGGCGGTTAGCTCAGCGGTAGAGCACTACCTTGACATGGTAGGGGTCACAGGTTCGAACCCTGTACCGCCCACCACGCTG